>JAEEGJ010025263.1_pt1 | contig 12199 bp, 9 predicted proteins | sample 8958761 | NCBI WGS metagenome assembly JAEEGJ01 (sample SAMN16246546, study PRJNA631951) | gut metagenome | biome: gut microbiome; feature: rumen; material: RS-attached | host: Bos | place: Iran: Karaj | collected 2018-10 | reverse complement strand
CCTTTTCGACGGCCTGGCGACGCCCAACCGCATTTCGCAGGCGCGCCTGAACCTTGAAGCCGCCACCGCAGACCTGGAGAAGGCCAGGGACGATATCCGCGTGGCCGTAGCGCGTGCATACGTGCAGATCCTCTACAACTATGAGATCGTGGACGTTGCAAGGCAGCAGATAAGCATCGACTCCCTTCAGGTTGCCCGCCTGGAAGGCATGCTGGCCTCCGGTAAGGCGTCATCGGCACAGGTGTCCCAGCAGAAGGCCTCGCTGGCACAGAGTCAGGTAACCCTGGTGCAGGCGGAGAACAACCTTCGCGTGGCCATCCTGGACCTTGCCCAGCTGCTGGAATTCCCCACCTGGGATGGCTTCGAGGTGGTCCGTCCCGATGTCCAGGTGGACGATTTCTACCTTGGCCACCCGGACGACATCTATGACGAAGCCTGCGGCCTGCGCCCCGCCATCCGCGCGGAGCAGCTGCGCCTGGATGCATCGGAAAAGACCATCGCCATTGCAAAGGCGGGTTACATGCCGTCACTCTCGCTCAGCGCCGGACTTGGTACAAACTACTACTCCAACTATGGCGGAAAAGGCTTCTGGGACCAGATGAACGACAACTTCAGCCAGTACATAGGGCTGTCGCTGAACATTCCCATCTTCAACAAGTTCTCCACGCGCAACCAGGTGCGGAGCGCGGAACTTAACCGCACGGCGCAGAAGGTGCGTCTCCGCCAGGTGCAGCAGCAGCTGTACAAGGAAATCCAGCAGGCCTGGAACGGAGCCGTGGCCGCCCGCGCCAAGTACGACGCATCCATGATGGCGGCAGACGCGGCCAGGGACGCCTTCGAACTGGTCCAGGCCAAGTACGAGAACGGCAAGGCCACCATCACGGAATTCAACGAGTCCCGTACCCAGATGCTCAAAACCCGCTCCGACGCCATCCAGGCCACATACGAGTATGTCTTCCAGACCCGCCTTGTAAACTTCTATCGCGGCGGCACCATCAACCTGTAGGGAGTTTCGGGAATTATTGCTATCTTTGTACGATATGTACAAGGTATTGGACCACATAAACAGCCCGGAAGACATCAAGAAGCTCAGCGTAAAGAAGCTTAAAACCCTCTGTGAAGAGGTCAGGGACTATATGGTGCGGTGCTGCGCGGAGAATCCGGGGCACCTTGGGTCCAGCCTTGGGGCGGTGGAGCTCATTACCGCCCTGCATTATGTTTACGACACTCCCAAGGACAAGCTTGTGTTTGACGTAGGTCATCAGGCCTATGCCCACAAGATTCTTACCGGACGCCGGGAAGCTTTCAGGGAGAACCGCATGGCGGGCGGCATAAGCGGCTTCCCCAAGATGGCGGAAAGCAGGTACGATGCCTTCGGCGCCGGCCACAGTTCCACGTCCATATCGGCCGCGCTGGGCTATGCGGAGGCTGCAAGGATAAACGGAACCGGCGAGAAGGCGGTGGCCATTATCGGCGACGGCGCACTCTCCGGCGGCCTTGCCTGGGAAGGCCTGAACAACGCCGGCAACTCCAAGGCAAATATCCTGGTAGTCCTCAATGACAACAACATATCCATCGACGAGGCCCGCGGCGGCCTGCACAACTACCTCCTCAGGGTAACCACATCGTCCACCTACAACCGTGTCAAGAACGGCATCTGGAACCGCCTCAGGGAAGGCAAGTTCAGGCAGTGGATGCAGAAGGTGGTGATAGACACCAAGTCCAACCTGGTGCGCTCCAGCGGCGGCGCCGTTTTCGAGGCCATGGGCTTCCGCTACTTCGGCCCCGTGGACGGCAACGACATAGAAGAGGTGGTGGCCGTTCTGGAACGCCTCAAGAAGCTTCCCGGCCCCCGCATCCTGCACATAATCACCAAGAAAGGCAAGGGTTACGCCCCTGCGGAGGCCGATCCCGTTACCTGGCATGCGCCGGGAAGGTTCAATCCCGTAACGGGTGAGAGGATAAAGACCGTGTCGGCAATTGACCGTTACCAGGATGTGTTCGGAGAGGTACTCGTGGAGCTTGCGAAGATGGACCCGAAGGTGGTGGGCATCACTCCCGCCATGGCCACGGGCTGCGGCATGAACCGCCTTCAGGCCGCATTCCCGGAGAGGTTTTTCGACGTGGGCATCGAGGAAGGCCATGCCGTGACCTTCAGCGCCGGCCTCGCAGCTGCGGGCATGAAGCCTTTCTGCAACATCTACTCCTCCTTCTCCCAGCGCGCGTACGACAACATCATACACGATGTCGCCCTGCAGCGCCTCCCCGTCGTCCTCTGCTTTGACCGCGGCGGCCTGGTGGGGGAGGACGGCGCAACCCACTGCGGCGCCTTTGACATGGCGGCATACCGCAGCATTCCCGGAACCGTAGTCGCCGCACCGTCGGACGAGACCGAGCTTAAGAACCTCATGTACACCGCCCTGTCGCAGAAAGAAGGTCCCTTTATTATAAGGTATCCGCGCGGGTATGGGGAAGGCAGGCCATGGAAGAAATCGGCCTTCGAGAATGTGCCGGTGGGGAAGGGACGCAGGCTCCTGGACGGCAAGGGAGTGGCCGTGCTGGCACTGGGTCCGGTTGCAAACCGCGCCCTGGAGGCGGCCAGGCGTCACAAGACAGATTATTGGAGTTGCCCTTCTGTATACGACATGCGTTTCCTGAAGCCCCTGGACACGGAAATACTGGAAGAGGCGGCAAAGAGCAAAGTGATAGTTACAGTTGAAGACGGGACGGTTAAGGGTGGCCTTTTCGGAGCGGTCAGCGAGTACTTCGCCGGACGTGCCGATGCCCCTGTAATCAAGGCAGTTGGCATTCCTGACCGCTTTATCCCGCAGGCCACCAGGGACCAGCAGATGCAGGAGTGCGGCCTTGACACCGAAAGCCTTTTCGATCTTTTCATTGCATTGATGAAAAATATTTGAAAATCTTTTGGTGAATTCAAAAAAAGTATCTACCTTTGCAGTCCTTTCAGCGATTGAAGGATTCATTGAGCTGCCGATATAGCTCAGTTGGCCAGAGCACGTGATTTGTAATCTCGGGGTCGTGGGTTCGAATCCCTCTATCGGCTCAAAGGGCTTTGAAATAGCTTTTGGGAGGATCGCATAGCGGCAATTGCGGCGGACTGTAAATCCGCTCCCTCAGGGTTCGGTGGTTCGAGTCCACCTCCTCCCACAAAACAAGGTTTGCGGAAGTAGCTCAGTTGGTAGAGCATCAGCCTTCCAAGCTGAGGGTCGCGAGTTCGAACCTCGTTTTCCGCTCCAGAAATAAAAAAGCCGGTGTAGCTCAGGGGTAGAGCGCATCCTTGGTAAGGATGAGGTCATGAGTTCAATTCCCATCACCGGCTCTTTTTTTGGGTTTAAAAAACAATTGTTTAAACAATAATAAAAACTATGGCAAAAGAAACATTCCAGAGAACCAAACCGCATGTCAACATCGGTACTATCGGCCACGTTGACCACGGTAAGACCACCCTCACCGCCGCCATTACCAAGGTGCTCGCCGAGCGCGTCGCCGGTAACGCGGACAAGGTGAAGTCCTTCGACCAGATCGACAACGCTCCGGAAGAGAAGGAGCGCGGTATCACCATCAACACCGCCCACGTCGAGTACGAGACCGCTTCTCGTCACTACGCTCACGTGGACTGCCCTGGCCACGCCGACTATGTGAAGAACATGGTTACCGGTGCTGCCCAGATGGACGGTGCTATCCTCGTTGTCGCTTCCACCGATGGTCCTATGCCGCAGACCCGTGAGCACATCCTGCTCGCCCGTCAGGTTAATGTCCCGAAGATCCTCGTCTTCATGAACAAGGTTGACCTCGTCGACGATGAGGAAATGCTCGACCTCGTGGAGATGGAGATCCGTGACCTCCTCGCTTTCTACAAGTTCGACGAGGACTGCCCGATCATCCGTGGCTCCGCTCTCGGCGCCCTCAACGGTGAGAAGGTTTGGGAAGACAAGGTTATGGAGCTCATGGATGCCGTCGATGAGTACATTCCGCTGCCGGAGCGTCTCGTTGACAAGGACTTCCTGATGCCTATCGAGGACATCTTCTCCATCACCGGCCGTGGTACCGTCGTTACCGGCCGTATCGAGTCCGGCACCATCCACGTGGGTGATCCCGTTGAGCTCGTCGGTTTCGGTGATGAGCCTCGTACCTCCGTCGTGACGGGTGTCGAGATGTTCCGCAAGCTCCTCGACCAGGGCGAAGCCGGCGACAACGTCGGTCTCCTGCTCCGCGGCGTGGACAAGAAGGAAGTCAAGCGTGGTGAGGTCGTCGCCAAGCCGAAGTCCATCACTCCGCACACCGAGTTCAAGGCTCAGATCTACGTCCTGAAGAAGGACGAAGGCGGCCGGCACACTCCGTTCCACAACCACTATCGTCCGCAGTTCTTCATCCGTACCCTCGATGTTACCGGTGAGATCGCTCTCCCTGAGGGTGTCGAGATGGTCATGCCTGGCGATAACGTGGAAATCACCGTGAAGCTCATCACTCCGGTGGCCATGAACAACGGTCTCCAGTTCGCTATCCGCGAAGGTGGTCGTACCGTCGGCGCCGGCCAGGTGATCGGCATCATCGAGTAATCATCACGGCCCGATGCCATTCAGGCGGGGTGACGCCTTGAGCGCCCCCGCCTTTCACAGGGGAATAGAACAAGGGTAGTTCAGCGGTCTCCAAAACCGTCGATGTGGGTTCGAATCCTGCTTCCCCTGCCAATATCAAAGGTTACGATTTGGTAAATGTTTAACAGATGTCCGGATTCCCGCTTCCAATTTTCCGGCATCCATTAAAAGCAAGATGAGAAAGTTCATTAACTATCTTAAGGAATCCTGGGTCGAGCTCACCAAGAAGGTGACGTGGCCGACTTGGACGAAGCTGCAGAACTCTGCGGTCCTGGTCCTCGTTTCCACGTTCATCCTGGCTTTGGTCGTCTTCGCAATGGATTTCGCTTTCCAGAAGCTGATGGAGTTTATTTACGCATTGTAATTTGATTTTTGTCTATGGCTGACAAGAAATGGTACGTTCTGCGTACCGCGGGAACAAAAGAGAAGAAGGCCGCCGAATATCTCGTCAAGGAAATCGAAAGACACGCTGATCTGCAATCCGTTGTGGACCAGGTGCTCGTTCCTGTCAAGAAGGAGATCGTCACGAAGAATGGCAAGCGCAAAGAAGTCGAGAGACTCCTTTTCCCGGGCTACGTGCTGATCCACGCGGAACTCAACCCTGATCTCGAATATGTCATCCGCAACGGCATCCCCGGCATGTCCGGGTTCCTGACCGAGAAGACCGGCAACGGCCAGTACGAGCGCATCCCCGTTCCCATCCGGGACGAGGAGGCGGCCCGCATTCTCGGCGGTCAGGACGAGAACGCCGTGAGCGCAGCCGAGACGGAAGTCAACTTCACGGTCGGTGAATCCGTCAAGATTACGGACGGTCCGTTCAGCGGCTTCAGCGGAACTGTCGAAGAAATCATCGAAGACAGGAGCAAACTCAAGGTAGTGGTAGTGATCTTCGGGAGGAAGACCCTCCTCGAACTCAGCTTTACTCAAGTAACGAAAGAATAGCATTTAATCATGGCAAAAGAAGTAACTGGATTCATCAAGCTCCAGATCAAGGGCGGAGCTGCGAATCCTGCGCCGCCGGTAGGACCTGCTCTGGGTTCCAAGGGCCTGAACATCATGGACTTCTGCAAGCAGTTCAATGCTCGCACCCAGGATCAGGCCGGCAAGGTCCTCCCTGTCGTCATCACTGTCTACAGTGACAAGTCCTTCTCCTTCGAGGTCAAGCAGCCCCCGGTGGCTGTCTCGCTGAAGGAGGCCGCCAAGATCTCTTCGGGATCCGGCGAACCGAACCGTAAGAAGGTCGCGAGCGTGACCTGGGACCAGGTCAAGGAGATCGCCCAGTCCAAGATGCCCGACCTCAATTGCTTCACCCTCCGCTCCGCGATGTCCATGGTGGCCGGTACGGCCCGCAGCATGGGTATCAAGGTGGAAGGCGAATTCCCCGAGAACCTTTAATCCCACGCACGAACCATGAGCAAGTTGACCAAGAATCAGAAAGCCGTTCTTGCCAAGTATGACAAGAGCAAGGTTTACAGCCTCCAGGAAGCGTGCGCGCTGCTGAAGGACATCACCTATACCAAGTTCGATGCGTCCGTGGAAATCACCACCAACCTCGGTGTCGACCCCCGCAAGGCGAACCAGATGATCCGTGGCGTTGTCACCCTTCCGAACGGAACGGGTAAGATCACCCGCGTGCTGGTCCTCTGCACCCCGGACAAGGAGAACGAGGCCAAGGAAGCCGGTGCCGACTATGTCGGTCTCGACGAGTACATCACCAAGATCAAGGAAGGCTGGACCGATGTGGATGTGATCATCTGCACCCCGTCCGTGATGGCCAAGGTCGGTCAGATCGGCCGTATCCTCGGTCCCCGCGGTCTCATGCCGAACCCCAAGACCGGCACCGTGACCATGGAGGTCGGCAATGCCGTCAAGGAAGTCAAGGCTGGTAAGATCGACTTCAAGGTGGACAAGACCGGTATCATCCACGCCGCCATCGGCAAGGTCTCCTTCACCCCGGAGCAGATCGCCGAGAACGCCAAGACGTTCGTGAGCGCCGTGCTCAAGCTCAAGCCCCAGTCCCTCAAGGGCACCTATTTCAAGGGCGCGACCCTGTGCACGACCATGAGCCCGGCCGTCAAGTTGGATCCGAAGGCGTTCACCGCCGAATAATCGAAGGGAGGAAACGAATATGACTAAAGATCAGAAAGAGCAGGTGATTGCCGCTATCAAGGAAAACCTTGCCGCGTGTCCTAACTTCTACATCACCGATATCGCCGGCCTCAACGCCGAAGATACTTCCAAGCTCCGTCGCGACTGCTTCAACGAGGGCATCAAGCTGACGGTCGTCAAGAACACCCTGTTCCACAAGGTGATCAAGGACGCCCAGAACAGCGAAATGGACCTGCTGGTCCCTGCGCTCGAAGGCAACACCGCCATCATGTACTGCGAGGCTCCGGCCGTTCCTGCCAAGCTCATCAAGAAGTACAACAAGGCCGGTTCCGAGAAGCCCGCGCTCAAGGCTGCCTATGTGCAGGAGTGCGCGTTCGTCGGCGCCGACAAACTCGAGGAGCTCATCAGCATCAAGTCCCGCGAGGAACTCATTGGAGACATCATCGGTATGCTCCAGTCCCCGATCAAGAACGTGGTCTCCGCGCTGCAGAATGGCGGCGGCCAGCTGATCGCCGGCCTCGTGAAGACCCTCGAAGAAAAAGAAAACTAATCAATAACAAACAATTAAATAATTACAACTATGGCAGATGTTAAAGTTCTCGCAGAAGAGTTGGTTAACCTTACTGTGAAAGATGTCCAGGAACTCGCTAAGATCCTGAAGGAAGAGTACGGTATCGAGCCCGCCGCCGCCGCTGTGGCAGTCGCCGCTCCCGCCGCCGCCGAGGCTGCCGCCCCGGCCGAGCAGACTGAGTTCGACGTGATGCTCACCAGCGCTGGCCAGGCCAAGCTGCAGGTGATCAAGGCCGTCAAGGAGAACGCCGGTCTTGGCCTCAAGGAGGCTAAGGAACTGGTCGACAAGGCTCCTGTCGCCGTCAAGGAGAAAGTTTCCAAGGCCGAGGCCGAGGCTCTCAAGGCCGCGCTCGAGGAAGCTGGCGCCGAGGTTGAGATTAAGTAACTCCCGCCCGCTTCCCGTAAGGGAAAGAATCAGGTTTAGAGCCCTCAGTAGGCTCTAAACCTTTTTTCCGTCTTAATTTTTTCTCCCCCAAGCGAAGGAAGCACAAATGTCAAACAAGACCCAAAACAAGCGAGTCAATTTCGCAACATCCAAAATTCTGGAGTATCCTGACCTTCTCGAGGTCCAGCTCAAGTCCTTCCGGGACTTCTTCCAGCTCGAGACCACGCCCGAAAGCCGCCGCAACGAGGGTCTGTTCCAGGTATTCCAGGAAATTTTCCCGATCGAGGACACGCGGAACAACTACGAACTCCGCTTTATCGATTACTTCATCGATCCTCCCCAGTATTCGATCGAGGAATGCCTTGAGAGGGGCCTTACCTACAACGTCCCCCTGAAGGCGAAACTCCGCCTTTCCTGCACCGATCCCGAGCACGAAGACTTCGACACGAGGGTCCAGGACGTGTATCTGGGCAACATCCCGTACATGACGCCTGCCGGCACCTTCATCATCAACGGATCGGAGCGCATCATCGTTTCCCAGCTCCACCGGTCCCCGGGCGTGTTCTTCGACCAGAGCATGCACGCCAACGGGTCCAAGCTGTATTCCGCCCGCATCATCCCGTTCAAGGGATCCTGGATCGAATTTGCGACGGACATCAACAGCGTGATGTATGCCTACATCGACCGGAAGAAGAAGCTGCCCGTGACCACCCTCCTCCGTGCCATCGGCTACAACAGCGACAAGGACATCATCGACATCTTCGGACTGGCCGATGAGGTTGCTGCCGACGAGGCCACCCTCCGGGAGAACAGTGGCCGCCTCCTCGCCGCCAAGGTCCTGAAGACGTGGACCGAGGACTTCGAAGACGAGGACACCGGCGAGGTGATTCCCATCGAACGTACGTTCGCCATCGTCGACCGCGGGGAAGCGCTCGACGAGGACACCATCGCCAAGATCCTTGACACCGATGTCAAGACCATCCTGCTGCAGAAGAACGAGGCGAATTCGGCGGAATACGCCATCATCTACAACACCCTGCAGAAGGACCCGACCAATACGGAGATCGAAGCTGTCAACTTCATCTACAAGCAGCTCCGCAACTCCGAACCGCCGGACGAGTCCACCGCCCGCGACGTCATCGACAAGCTCTTCTTCTCCGAGAAGCGCTATGACCTCGGAAGCGTGGGCCGCTACCGCCTGAACAAGAAGCTCAGCCTCACGATCGATCCGGGTGTCCGGGTTCTGACGAACACCGACATCATCGAGATCATCAAGTACCTGATCTCCCTGATCAACTCCAGGGCCACGGTCGACGATATCGACCACCTCTCCAACCGCCGCGTCCGCACGGTGGGCGAGCAGCTCGCCAACCAGTTCAGCGTCGGTCTGAGCCGCATGGCCCGCACCATCCGCGAGCGGATGAACGTCCGGGACAGCGAGCAGTTCAACCCGATCGACCTGATCAACGCGAAGACCCTGTCCTCCGTGATCAACTCGTTCTTCGGCACGAGCCAGCTCTCCCAGTTCATGGACCAGACCAACCCGCTGGCCGAAATCACCCACAAGCGCCGTCTCAGCGCCCTCGGCCCCGGCGGTCTTTCCCGTGACCGCGCCGGCTTCGAGGTCCGTGACGTGCACTACACCCACTACGGCCGTCTGTGCCCGATCGAGTCTCCGGAAGGTCCGAACATCGGTCTGATCTCGTCCCTGTGCGTGTATGCGCGTATCGACGAGCTCGGCTTCATCGAGACTCCGTACCGCGAAGTCCACGACGGTAAGGTGGACCTCAGCGACAGCGGCTGGCACTACATGAGCGCCGAAGAGGAAGAGAACAAGCATGTCTCCCTCGCCAACGTGGAGATGACCGACGACGGCCAGCTCCTCGGCGACCGCATCCAGTGCCGCCTGGAGGCCGACTTCCCGCTGGTCTCCAAGGAAGAAGTCGATTTCATGGACGTCGCCCCGAACCAGATGGCTTCCGTGGCTGCGTCCCTGATCCCGTTCCTGGAGCACGACGACGCCCACCGCGCCCTCATGGGTGCGAACATGATGCGTCAGGCCGTGCCGCTCCTGAGCCCGGAATCCCCGATCGTGGGTACCGGCCTGGAGGAGCGCGTCTGCATCGACTCCCGCACGCAGATCATCGCCGACCGTTCCGGTCTGGTGACCTATGTCGACGCCAACGAGATCCACATCAAGTACGACCGCACCGACGACGAGAAGTTCGTGAGCTTCCAGCCCGAGGAGACGGTGTACAAGCTCCCGATCTACCGCCGCACCAACCAGTCCACCACGATCAACCTCAAGCCGCTCGTGCGGAAGGGTGACAAGGTCGTGGCCGGCCAGGTCCTCACCGAGGGCTATGCCACCCAGGACGGCGAGCTCGCGCTCGGCCGCAACCTGAAGGTCGCCTTCATGCCTTGGAAGGGTTACAACTACGAGGACGCCATCGTCCTCAGCGAGGAGATGGTGAAGTGGGATATCCTCACTTCCATCCACGTGGACGAGTACCTGACCGAGGTCCGCGAGACCAAGCGCGGCATGGAAGAGCTCACCTCCGACATCCCGAACGTCAGCGAGGACGCCACCAAGGACCTCGACAAGGACGGTATCGTGCGCATCGGCGCCCACATCGAGCCGGGCGACATCATGATCGGCAAGATCACCCCGAAGGGCGAGAGCGATCCTTCCCCGGAAGAGAAGCTCCTCAAGGCCATCTTCGGTGACAAGGCCGGCGACGTGAAGGACGCCTCCCTGAAGGCCAATCCTTCCCTGAGCGGCACCGTGATCAAGACCGCCCTGTACCAGAAGGTTTCCAAGGACAGCGGCCGCCGCGGCGCGAAGAGCGAGCAGAAGGCCCGCCTGGAGATCAAGCAGCAGGAATTCGAGAAGGCCGCGGAGAAGCTCCGCGCCACCTTCATCGAGAAGCTGTGGTCCCTGGTGAACGGCAAGAAGAGCGCCGGCGTGAGCGACCTCTACGGCGTGGAGATCTTCCCGAAGGGCAAGGAGTTCACGCTCCAGGGCCTGAAGGAAGCCGACTACATGAACATCAACTCCTCCAAGTGGACGAACGACGCCAAGACCGCCGGTCTGGTGCGCGAGCTCATCCAGAACTACTGCATCGCCCACAAGGAGGCCGAAACCCGCTCCAAGCGCGAACTGGACAAGATCAAGGTCGGCGACGAGCTCGGTAACGGCGTCATGCAGCTGGCGAAGGTCTATATCGCCAAGAAGCGCAAGATCACCGTGGGTGACAAGATGGCCGGCCGTCACGGCAACAAGGGTATCGTGGCGAAGATCGTCCGCCAGGAGGATATGCCGTTCCTCGAGGACGGTACCCCCGTGGACATCGTCCTGAACCCGCTGGGCGTGCCTTCCCGTATGAACCTCGGCCAGATTTACGAGACGGTCCTCGGTTGGGCCGGTTCCGAGCTGGGCCTGAAGTTCTCCACCCCGATCTTCGACGGTGCCTCCATCGACGAGATCTGCGATTACACCGACAAGGCCGGCGTGCCGCGCTTCGGCAAGACGCGCCTGCGTGACGGCGGTACCGGCGACTGGTTCGACCAGCCCGCCACCGTGGGTGTGATCTACATGATCAAGCTCGGTCACATGGTCGACGACAAGATGCACGCGCGTTCCATCGGACCGTACTCCCTGATCACCCAGCAGCCGCTCGGCGGTAAAGCCCAGTTCGGCGGTCAGCGTTTCGGTGAGATGGAAGTCTGGGCCCTCGAGGCCTACGGCGCCGCCAATACGCTCCAGGAGATCCTGACGGTCAAGTCCGACGACGTCAACGGCCGTTCCAAGACGTACGAGGCCGTCGTCAAGGGCGATCCGATGCCCGCCCCGGGCATCCCCGAGTCGCTGAACGTCCTCCTGCACGAACTCCGCGGCCTCGGACTCAAGGTCACTTTGGACTAATTTAAAGACTGTTACGAATATGCCTGCATATAACAACAAGGAAAACAAAGTGAAGTCGAACTTCTCGAAGATTTCCATCGCGCTCGCTTCTCCGGAGGACATCACCGAAAGGTCCTGCGGAGAGGTCCTGAAGCCGGAAACGGTCAACTACAGGACCTACAAGCCCGAGCGTGACGGCCTCTTCTGCGAGAAGATCTTCGGTCCGACCAAGGATTACGAGTGCTACTGCGGCAAATATAAGCGGATCCGCTACCGCGGCATCGTCTGCGACCGCTGCGGTGTCGAGGTGACGGAGAAGAAGGTGCGCCGTGAACGCATGGGTCACATCACCCTGACCGTTCCGGTGGCCCACATCTGGTACTTCAAGAGCGCCCCGAACAAGATCAGCGCCCTCCTCGGTGTCCCGTCCAAGCGCCTCGAGTCCGTGATCTATTACGAGAAGTACATCGTCATCAACCCGGGTGTGAGCGAGTACGCGAAGTACGACCTCCTGTCCGAGGACGAGTACCTGACCGTGATGGACCGTTTCCCGGAGAACTACACCCTCGCCGACGACGATCCCCAGAAGTTCGTCGCCAAGATGGGTGCCGA
>JAEEGJ010025260.1_pt1 | contig 12201 bp, 7 predicted proteins | sample 8958761 | NCBI WGS metagenome assembly JAEEGJ01 (sample SAMN16246546, study PRJNA631951) | gut metagenome | biome: gut microbiome; feature: rumen; material: RS-attached | host: Bos | place: Iran: Karaj | collected 2018-10 | reverse complement strand
ACCCATGTCGATGCTTTCCAGCCCGTTTGGCTTGGTGCCGACCAAACGGCCAGCAAGGTCATAAAGTTCAACGCTCTCGGGCTCGGCGCCGTCATCGAAGCGGAGGCTCATTTTTTCTTTCACGGGGTTGGGGTAGAGGGAGAACGGTAGTTTTGAAGTCATGGTTTCGGAAATGTAATCATAGTTGTCTTGGATGACGAAGATGTGCAAATCCGTCTTCGAATAGTTTTCTTTGTAGACGTTCGCACCTATAACAATACGCCCGTCTTTCAATACGGTGATTTTCGAGTCGCCAAACACTTGCTGGGGATTTACTGGAATGGTAACTCTCCATTCGAGATCTAAATCGGGACTTATCCTCGCAAATGCCAAACTGTTGTTCGTTGAAGGATGGGTCAAATACGTGAAATAGATGTTATCGTCATCCAATCCCTTCGTGTCGCAAGGGGCGACATTGAAACGATAGGGGTCGTTGCCTTCGAGCAAGAGGATGTCGAGCGGCTCGTGACCGTCTCTTGAGAATTTGATGAGCCCGGCATAACCATAATTGTCGTGCTCTATTCGGGCAGCCAACAAGTAGGACTCATCGTCGAAAGGAGTGATATGCTCTCCCATGCCGCCGTCAACTAGGATTCCCTCTTTGATGAGTTGATAAATGTGTTTGTCGATGTGATTGAGGTCTTCGTCGAAGGTGTATCCTATGACGGGCCAGCGGTAGTTGCTCTGAATGTCTCCGAGAAGCGAGAATTGCTGCGGCGAAGTGTTAAAGAGGCTAGTCTTTATGTAATAAACCATCGTGTCGGGTCTGCTTGAAGGAGGGTAGAGGCCTTCGATTTCCTTGTCTTGCTTCAGCGTCCCGTCGAGTCCGATGCGCACAAGGTGGAGTTTGCTGTCGTTCCAATAGGAGACGATAATGTCGTTTTGATTGTCGAAGAAAAAATCTCCAAAGACCAAGCAGTTTTCGTTGAGGTTTGGAAGGAGAACAAGGACGCTGTCAGTGACGCAGAAATCGGAATCAACGAATGCTATCTTCACATAGCTAGCGGCCTCTCCGGTTGTGCAAGACGCATAAACTTGGCTTTCAGGATCTAACGGGTTGACCGCCCAGAGGCGTGATTGGTCGGGGAAGGTCAACGAATCCAACAGTTCGCCCTCGGGTGTGTATTTGAACACGACAAAAACAGTGGAACTGTCGTTTGGGTGTACATTGCTGCCTATTAGGAGAGCCCCATCGGCGGCTTCCACTATTTCGCAACCAATGTTCTTCAGTCCATTGGAGTGGGTAAACTCGCTGATGACTTCCTGTCCTGGTGTGGTGATGCAGACTGTCATCAGCAGGCCGGCGATAAGAGGGTAAAATCTGTTTTTCATGTCGTTTTTTGCTTTAAAGGTAAATAATGCGGTAAAATGTGTTTCATGTTGTCATTTTTCGGCCTAATCCCCGAATTCTTATTTTAAATGAAAAAATTCCGTTTTAAGTTGTATATTTTCCGTTTCGTACTGCAAATATACAACCTCAAGATGTTTTGTCAAGCTTTTTTTTCAATTATTTTTCGTCACTTGACATAAACCTTTGTGTTGCAAGATGATAAAAAATGCATTATTTTTGTTCTAATCAATATAATTGATAAAATGGTTGTTTTAAACTAAATAATTCCGTTTAAAAGTAAACCCCTATGGGGTACTTTTAATGCGTTGGCGTTTGTCGGTTATGAAAAGGCAACCCCTACGGGGTAGCTTTTAATGTGTTGGTGCTTGTCGGTTATGAAAAGATAACCCCTACGGGGTGATTTTTAATGCGTAGGTGCTTGTCAGTTATGAAAAGATAATCCCTAAGGGTAATTCTTTTTTTATTTGTGTGTTTGTCGGTTATTTGGGCATGCCCCGTAGGGGCTATCTTTTAATTGAAACGCCTTTTTTTTTATTGCTATACCCCGTAGGGGTTTTCTTTCTTATGTGTTATTCCATTTCGCGAAACACATACTTTTCATCATATTCGATACCAAATAATTTCAAGAACGAAATGTATTCATCCTTGAATGAGCGCTTTGCGTGATGGACTTCTTGATTTTGTATGTATTTGACAACATGATCCACTTGTGATTTGCCGTACGAAAAAGCCCCGAAACCTTCTTGCCACGCAAATTGGCATCTAACAAATTGCTTCTCTTTTATCCACAATGATGATGCTCTTTTGATTTCCAACACCAGTTCTGATATGGCTTGTTTTGGGGAAAGGCTCACCAAAATGTGGATGTGATCGCTCATTCCTCCTATCGCATAAACTTTGTGCTTTCTGTTTTCAATCAGGCCAATCATGTATTGGTATAGCTCTTGTCGCCAGGATTTGTCGATGACGGCATCGCGATATTTTACAGCGAACACCAAATGGATATATATCTGATTGTATGTGTTTGCCATCTTTATGAGAACTCCCTAGAGGATAGTTGATTCGTTTATATTTCGTTAGTTATGAAAAGAAAACCCCTACAGGGTAGTTTTTATTGTGTTGATGTTTGCCGGTTATGAAAAGAAAACCCCTACGGGGTAGCTTTTAATGCGTAGGGCTTGTCGGTTATGAAAAGGCAACCCCTACGGGGTATCTCCCTCAAAAACAATCTGGCTCAATTGCCTCTTGTCAAACACTTGATTGGCGATCTCGAGGATGTCATCAGCCGACACCGCCTCCACATTGCGGATGATGTCGTCCATGTATTCGATGGGCTCGCCCATGAGTAGGGAACGGGTGGCACTCAAAAGTTCATTCATGCCGCTCTCGTAACTCAAGGCGACTTGACCGATGAGTTGCTGTTTGGCGTGATGCAACTGTAAAGTACCCAACCTCTGTTGGCATAGTTTGTCCAACTCCTTGTGGACCAACTCGATGGCGCGCTCCAAAGAATCGGGGTCGACACCCATATAGACATTGATGAGGCCGACATCGCTATAAGCGGTATATTGCGACTCGATGCTGTAGGCAAAACCATATTTCTCACGGATGTTCAAGCCGAGGCGTGAACTCATGGCTGGACCACCTAATATGTTGTTGAGCATCACGATGGGCATCCTCATGGGACTGCTGAATTCGGGCGCCAGACCGCCAATGATGCAGTGACTCAAGTGGTTGTTGCGTTTGTCGCATCTGTTTTCTGGCTTGTAACCCGTGAAGTTCACCCTCTTTTTATTAATAAGGTGCGCTGGCTGGCTTCCAAAATAGGCCATGGCCATCTTCTCGAACTCCTTGAAGCTGATGTCGCCGATACTGGCTAAAATCATTTGGTCGGTGCTGTAGTTGTGCGCCATGAAGGCGAGGATGTCCTCGCGATGGAAGCCTTTCACCAATTCGGTGGTACCCAAGATGTTGCGTGCCAACGGATGCCCGTTGAAGACCATCTCTTCAAACAAGTCATAAATCTCATCGGCGGGCGAGTCCAAATAGGAGTTGATTTAGTCCAAGATGACTTCTTTCTCCTTGGCCAGCTCGTTTTCTGGGAAAGTGGAGTGGAAGGCGATGTCGGCGAAGAGGTCGAGGCTGCGCTTGTAGTGCTGTTTGAGGAAGGTAGCTTGGATGCATGTCTCCTCCTTGGTGGTGAAGGCGTTGAGGTCACCGCCCACATTGTCGAGGCAGCTCAAGATATGATAAGCCTTGCGGTTTTGCGTGCCTTTAAAGATGGTGTGCTCCACGAAATGGGCAAGGCCATTCTCGTGGGCCAATTCATCGCGAGTGCCGGTCTCCACCATGAGCACCAAATGGGCTATCTCGCCTGGCTTCTCCTTATGTATCAGTCTGATGCCATTGGGGAGGACGGATTCTGTGTATTTGTTTTCCAACATGGGCTAAAAATCGGGCTGCAAAGATACGACAAATCGAAAACATTCTTACATTTGCATCTTTAATATCGTAATACTATCCACTATGAGAAAACTATTATTCCTTTTATTGACGGCGATGCTGTGCATGAGTGGCTTCGCCCAAAGTGTCATCGACCCGTTTCTTGGTGAGGAGATGACACGCCGTAGCGACGATGAGAAGATCAATATCATCGTCATCATGAAAGCACAATACGACCGCGCCCAACTGAACCGTCGCGCCGACTGGTTCACGACGCGTGCGGAACGGCGTGAGTTTGTGGTGAACGAACTGAAGGAGTTCGCCAATGCCACCCAGTACGACCTGCGCCATACGCTCGCCGAGATGGAACGTGTGGGCATGGTCACCTCGCCGCGTATCCTCTGGATGGCCAATGCCATGGGCCTCTCGGCAAATAAAGCCGCCATCAATGACCTTGCGCGACGCAATGACATCCAGATCATTGGTTATGATATAGAGCGCAATTGGATCCCCGATGGGGAAGTGGCCGCTCCTGCCTCTGCCACGCGCGAAATCACGCCTAATGTCACCCAAGTGAATGCCGACGATGTGTGGGCCTTGGGTTATACAGGTGAAGGCGTGGTGGTGGCCGTCATCGACACTGGCGTCAATTACAACCACTTGGATGTGGCCGACCACCTCTGGGATGGTGGAACAGAATTCCCGCATCATGGTTATGATGTCTATAATAACGATAATGACCCCATGGACGATATGGGCCATGGCTCGCATTGTGCAGGCACAGTGTGTGGCGATGGCTCGGCAGGCTCGCAGACAGGTATGGCTCCCAATGCCACGCTGATGTGCGTCAAGTGCTTGAACTCCCAAGGCGGTGGCGGTGCGACGCCAATCGCCGCAGGCATCCAATGGGCAGTGGAACACGGCTGTGATTTATTCAGCATGTCACTCGGTATCGCCAATTCTACGATCACCGAGCGTACGCTGTTGCGCCATATGTGTGCCGCAGCCTTGGATGCGGGTGTTGTGGCCGCCATCGCCGCTGGCAATGAGGGCAACCAGATGTGGCAAGCACCTATCCCCAACAATGTTCGCGTCCCCGGCAGCTGCCCGCCTCCCTATATGGATGAGGTGCAGGGCGAGAACCCTGGCGACCTGACCTGCTCGGTGTGTATCGGTGCTGTCAACTACAACGATGCCGCTGCTAACTTCACTTCGCGCGGTCCCGTCACTTGGACCAACACCGAGTTTGGCGACTACCCCTATGACCCGGGTATCGGCCTTATTCGTCCCGATGTGTGCGCCCCTGGTGTCGACATCAAGTCATTAAACTATGCTACAAACAATGGCTACACCCAGATGAGTGGTACCTCAATGGCCACACCGTGTGCGGCTGGTTGCATGACCCTCATGTTGAGCAAAGACCCCACTCTGATGCCTGCCGATGTGTGCCGCATCCTTGAGGAGACCGCCGTCCGTTTGGCCGAAGGCAAGAGCAACACTTTTGGCTTTGGCCGTATCGATGTGCTTGCCGCTGTGGAAGCCATCCAACTGGGTGCTATCAAGTATAACACTTATGCCATCAACGACCTGCAAGGCAATAACAACCACAAGCTCAACCCGGGCGAGTCGGTCACGATGGATTTGACCTTGGACAATATCACCGACCAACCCGTGAGCAATGTGAGTGTGGTCTTGAGCACCGAAAACGAACATGTCACCATCACCGACAATACCGTCGATTTCCCCAGCTTTGCCGCCAATGAGACGCTCACCGTTGCCGATGCCTTTGCGTTCTCTATTGATGACCAATTGCTTGCCAACGAAAGGATTCGTTTTAGCATCGAGATTTCTGTCGAAGGAGAGGTGACTGCCCACTTCAATTTCAATGTGGATGTCTATGACTATCTGCTGCAATATGGTGCCACCGTCGTCTTAAATGACGATAACGCCAACGGCCTCATCAATCCTGGCGAGACTGCCGACCTTCGCATCTTGGTCGATAATGTGGGTAATGAGTTGGCGCAGATGGTGGTGGGAACCTTGTCGACGGATTATGAGTTCGTCACGCTCAACGAGACAGAAAAGCCTTACAGCACCATCGGTGCCAACATGATGGCCTACGCTGACTATAATGTCACCCTCGATGCCGCAGCCCCCGAGGACTTCGTGATTCCTTTCACTCTTGACCTTGTGGATGCTTTTGGTCGCCATACCGTATTGACCTTCAACTACAGGAATGCCTGTAACATCATCTTCTCGTTGGTCGACTCTTATGGTGACGGCTGGCAGGGCAACTATCTCACTGTGGTCTATTCTGACGGCACGCCCACCGAGCAGATGACCGTCAATAGTGGCAGCACGGCCACCTACATCCGTGAAGTGGCTTCGGGCTCCACCATCTCGCTGACTTGGCATAACGGCCAATGGACTTCAGAGTGCAGTTTCGAGATTACATACGAGGACGGCACAGTCATCTACCAAAATGCAGGTGGATTCAATGGCACCCAGACCTTCACCATCAATTGTGGTGGTGGCAGCGCGCCTGAATTCTGCGACCCGATTCAGAATCTGACATACGAAATTGATGGTCTTGATGTCGTCCTCTCGTGGGAGGCTCCTGCGACGGGTACGCCTACGGGTTACGAAGTCTACCGCGAGACGGTCCTTCTGGATGTGGTCGAAGCACTGACCTATACCGACCCAGAGGTCGAGGAAGGCTTCCATAACTACTGCGTCTATGCCGTCTACAACGACTGCCAGAGTGAGTATGTCTGCGCTGAAGTGGAGGTGTCGCTCTGCGGCGTGGTGCAAAACTTGGACTATGCCTTGAACGACGACTTGCTGCTCACCCTCACATGGGAGGCACCTGAAGACCCGTCGGGATTGATAGAGTACCAAGTCTATATGGATGATGAACTTGTGACGACAACCAACGAACTGACCTATGCCTTCACCATTACCGAAGGCCAGCATGACGTGGCTGTGAACGCGGTCTTCGAAAGTTGTGAGAAAGATGTCCATATCGCAGTTTGCGTGGTGGGTGCGGTTCAGAATCTGGATTGCAAGATAGAAGGAGACCAAGCCAATGTGACTTGGGACGCCATTGAGGGCGTGGACCAGTATGAGGTCTACATTGATGGCGCTTTGGTCGCTACTGTCGACGAACCTGCCTATACCTTTGAGGCGGAACCTGGTGTGGTCTCCATCACAGTGAAGGCAGTCGCCGAGAGTTGCTATGTGCTTGGCTCGAATGTTGAGGCCTGCTACATCGAACCTGTCGCTGATTTGAGGTTTGTTTCCATTAATTACGATGGGATTGGTTTCGCTTGGAATGCCGTGCCGAATGTTGAGTATTATCTGGTGACCTACAATGACAGTACCGTCCAGGTTGCTCCCAGTGATACGGAATTTTCATTCCATCCTGTTGTTGGCGAGAATACCATTTGCGTGACGGCCCATTCTGTCTATGGCTGCGATTCGGAGCCGGCTTGCCTGACGAAGGAGGTCTGTGCCCTCGTCGATGGCTTCGACTATTCTTTCGTTGGCAACTTGGTTACAGTGAGCTGGAACGGTGATGCCGATTCATACATCATCAGAGGCGACTTCACCGATACTCCTTTCAATGTGGAAAGTATTACTTATAATATCATGTTAGAAGAAGATGGAGAACACTTTATTTTGGTTGAGCCTTACTATATCGATGGAGAATGTCTGTCCATAATGTCAGAATTTAGGTTTGTGGTCACTAATGTTGCTCCCACCATTCAGATTGCCGATGTTCGCGAAGGCCTTATAGCCACGGCTTGGAATGCCGTTGACGGTGCCGTCGCCTACAACCTCTATCGTGACGGTGAAATGATTGAAGAAAATCTCACCGAGTTGGCTTACTCCGACACCGAAATGGCCCTCAATGCCCAACATTGCTATGCGGTGCAGTCAGTCTTTGAGAAAGGCGTCTCCGACCTCTCTGAGGAAGCTTGCGCTAACTATTTCGCAGGTGTTGGCGAGGATGACAGTAAGGTCGCCATCTTCCCCAACCCAACCACCGACAAGGTGACTATCCAATGCGAAGGCATGACTATGGTAGAGGTTTATTCTGCCGAGGGTAAGTTGGTGCAACGCGTCAAGGTGGAAGGCGACACCTATCAACTTGACGGCTTGGAGAGCGGCGTCTACACGCTCCGCGTCATGAAGGGAGAAAGCATCTTCATCCGCAGGGTCGTGAAGATGTAAAAACGCGTTCCGTTTATAATTCAAGGTCGCTTCGTTAACGAGGCGACCTTTTTTCGTATCTTTGCAGTCTCTATACTAAAATGACTTGTATTCCGTTCATTATAAAAACTGATGACAATGCGAAAACTCTTTATATCCTTATTGCTTCTGTTGGGTGTAGCGCTGCAGGTGGCCGCGCAGACGCCTAAAGACATCATGAAAGAGTCTATCCCTGTGGCCATGTTCCAGGTTAACTATGCCTTCCAGATGCCTGCCTTCGACACAAGGAAATTGTATGGCGTTAACCATAGCATAGGCGGCGGATTTGCTTACAAGACCGAAACGAACTGGCTCTTTGCGGCCAACGCCAATTTCATCATGGGCGACAAGGTGAAAGGTGACCGTATCGAGCTTTTTGGCGAGGGCATCACCACAGTCCATGGTGAAATCATCGGTGGCGCGGGTAGCGTCGCATTGCTCGATGTCAACCAACGTGGTTTCCATGTCCAGGCTGAAATGGGCAAGATGTTCTCCTTGGGTCCCAACCCCAACTGTGGCATCTTCGTGCAAGGCGGCCTTGGCTACCTCCAAAACCGCCTCCGTGTCGATTTCCAGCAGACCTTGCTCAACCCGCCCTATCAGGTGGAAGGCGACTATCAATACGGCTACGACCGCTTGCGCGGCGGTCCGGCAGTGCATTTCGAGACAGGCTATCTCTATCTCAGCGACACCCGTTTGTTCAACCTCTCCGTTGCCCTTGAGGTGACCTATGCCCGTACCCGCGATCTGCGCGACTATGACTTCCGCGTGTTTACCAACCCCGAGACGGGTCAGCTTGAGCCCGTGGGTCACACCGATCCTCACAAGCGCTACAATGACTTTTACTACGGCATACGCGTCACGTGGAGCATCCCCACCTATGAGCGTAAGCCTGATGACTACTATTACGATTAAATAGACCCAGACCATTGACCCTGACCCTGACCAACCTAATTGTGGCAGGTCAGGGTCATGGTCTTTGGTCAGGGTAAGGAAAACATGCGAGTCCTCTATACCATAGGAATCCTTCTCTATTCCCTCGGCGTTCGCCTTGCCGCCCTCTTTGGCCATGCCAAGGCGATGAAGTGGGTCGAAGGACGTAGAAAACAAGGGTCCCAGAGCCCTCAGGAACCTGAAAAAACTGAGGTCCCTGAGCCTGTCGAAGGGCCGACCTTCAATGAACCGGTCCTTCGACAAGCTCAGGAACCTGATTCTTCATGGGTGTGGTTTCACGCCGCCTCCCTTGGCGAGTTTGAGCAAGGACGTCCCGTCATCGAGGCGCTGAAGGAACGTCATCCCGAATTGAAGGTCTCCCTCACGTTTTTCTCGCCTTCGGGCTATGAGGTGCGCAAGAACTATCCCTTGGCCGACGAGGTGCTCTACCTACCTTCCGACACGCCCCGTCATGCCGCCCAATGGGTGCGACGCCACCATTTCGTGGCCGCCGTTTTCATCAAGTACGAGTTTTGGTTCAATTACATGCAAGCGCTGAAAGATGCGGGCATACCGTTGTTCTACATCTCGCTCATCCTCAGTTCCGATTCCTATTTTTTCCGTTGGTATGGTACCTGGTTTTTCCGCCAACTCCATCATGTGACCCATTTCTTTGTACAAGACGATACCACGGCAAAGTTGCTCACGACCAACGGTTTGTCTAACGTCACCGTGTGTGGCGACACCCGCTTCGACCGCGTGGCCGCCATTGCCCGTCAGGCCAAGCCCTTCCCGGAGGTTGAACAATTCATCAAGGGACGCAAATGCATCATCGCGGGCAGCACATGGCCCCCCGACGAGCGCCTGCTCCTCGACTTCATGCCCCAGATGCCCGACGACTATTGCCTCATTATCGCTCCGCACGACATTTCGGAGACGCATATCGCACAAATCAGGGCACAATTCCCCAATGCGCTGTTGTATTCCGAATGGTCGGCGCTCTGCCAATGTCCTAACGAAACGCAGCCGAGTGTGTCTCTTGGCAAGTGTTCCAATGTTTTGGTGATCAATACGATTGGAATCCTTTCCCAACTTTATCAGTATGCACGCTTCGTCTACATCGGCGGTGGTTTCGGGGTCAACATTCATAACATCCAGGAGCCAGTCACTTTTGGCTGTCCTGTGGTGTTCGGTCCCAAGTACAAGAGTTTCCGCGAGGCGGTCGACTTGGTGGCGCTCGAAGGTGCTTTCCCCATACGGAATGCAGAAGAGTTGCAGTCCGTTTTTCGTCGGCTGATAGATGACGAGACCTTCCTCAACCAAGCCTCTGGAGTCTGCATTGACTACCTCAATGCACAAGTAGGTGCCACACAAAGCATTATGTCGGGGCTGGAAAAGTCACTTTTTTCATAAAAATTCAAGTTTTTTTTGCTTTCTTGATTTTAATGACTAATTTTGAAGGCTGATTTCGTGTTGAAATTCAGTTTCATATAAAAGTGACGCCTATGCAAGACAAACCTACCCAACTGTTTCCCCGCATCGGGCTTTGCCCTGGCGACCTCAATGGCATCGGCTATGAAATCATCTTGAAGACCTTTGCCGACGCTCGTATGTTGGACGCGCTCATCCCTGTCTTGTATGGGCAATCCAAGGCGTTTTCCTATTACAAGAAGAACTTTGGCCTTGAGAGTCCCAACTATTCGCTGACGCGTGATGCACGCCAGGCATGGGACAAGAAGTTCAACATTATCAACATCGTGGAAAACGAGGTGAAGATTGATCCAGGCACGCCTACCGAGGTCTCGGCCGAGATGTCGGTGCTCTCGATGAAACGCGCCACCGCCGACCTCAACGACGGCTTTATCGACGCCTTGGTCGTGGCACCCGATGGTCCTGTAGTGGCCAAGAGCAACCTTGACTATCTGTTGTCGTTCCATAAGGCTACGAATCCATTGCGTGTGATGGTCAATGACTTGATGCGTATTGGACTGGCCACGGATGATATGCCGCTCAACGATGCCTTGGGTCTTCTCGATGCTCGTTATCTCGTGTCGAAGCTGACCGTCTTTGCCCAAGCCTTGTCGACGGATTTTGGCCTTAACGCGCCGAAGATTGCCGTCATGGGTCTCAATCCCCATTCAGGCCATGATGATCAGGTGGTGGCGGCTATTGCTGAAGCCAAGAACAAAGACATCTTTGCCTTCGGGCCTTTCTCGGCCACGCAGCTCTTTGCCACAGGATTGTGGAAGAAATACGATGCAGTGTTGGCTTTGCATTACGAGCAAGGCATCCTGCCGCTCAGGCTGATGACGACGGGCGGTTGCGCCTCTTATTGGGCCGGGTTGCCTGTGGTGTGTACCGCACCGCTGCATGGTCCCGCTTTCGACATCGCCAACACCAACCAAGCTGTGCCTGACGATTACCGCATGGCGGTGTATCTTGCTGCTGATATTGTGAATTCAAGGAAAAGTATTTAAACTGCTTCTCGGAATTTACTTACTTAAAGGAGATTAGATTCCCTGCGGGAATGGAGTTCCATCATCTATAATATGCGGCGGCTAGAGGGCCTGACGAATTGTAGATTTCACCAGCCGCCGCAAAATAATCAAACGCTTTTCTCCATTCCCGAAGGGAACCTCTGTTTCAAATTCTCGGAATTCACAGGTTTAAGGAGATTCCCTGCAGGAATGGAGTTTCATCATCTATAATATGCGGCGGCTAAAGGGCCTGACGAATTGTAGATTTCACCAGCCGCCGCAAAATAATCAAATGCTTTTCTCCATTCCCGAAGGGAACCTCACAAAAAAAGGAGGCTTTTGGCCTCCTTTTTTCATAGTGTGTGTTTAAGTGAATTACTTCACGATGAGCTTCTGCGTGTCGTTGCCGGCATTCACGAAGTAGACGCCAGCAGTGAGTTCGCTGATGTTGACGCTGTTGACGCCAGCGTTGCCCTTGACGCTCATCACGCTCTGACCCATCATGTTGTAGATCACGATGTCAGCGTTCTGGCTGAGGACGACTTGCAGCTGGTTGACAGCGGGGTTGGGATAGACGCTCATGTGCGTGTTGTGGCTCACTTCCGGAACACCAACACCGGCACCCGGGAAGAGGTCTTCCAGCTCGAAGGTCAGGCCTTGGGAGTAGGTGGCGTTAGCATCGTCACCATTACCGTCGTTTCCGTTCAC
>JAEEGJ010025252.1_pt1 | contig 12204 bp, 9 predicted proteins | sample 8958761 | NCBI WGS metagenome assembly JAEEGJ01 (sample SAMN16246546, study PRJNA631951) | gut metagenome | biome: gut microbiome; feature: rumen; material: RS-attached | host: Bos | place: Iran: Karaj | collected 2018-10 | reverse complement strand
GATGCCGACCGTGCAGATGGCGAACGCGCCGAGCTTCGAGCGGATCAGCAGGGGCTCGGGGAACGTGTCGCTGATGCAGCCGATGGCGGACGTGCCGTGCATCGCGTCGAAGATCGTCTCGAACTTCGTGCGGAACGGAGCGTTCGTGATGCCGTGGATCCCACGCAGCAGGCCGATCTCGCTATCCCAGGCTGCCATGCCGCCGGCGTATGTTCCCAGATGAGAGTGATAATCGGTCCCGAAAAACGTATCCAGCATGCAATCTTGCTTCGAAGCGACTCCGAAAAAACCACCCACAGCCCTAGCTCCTATCCTTCTCTGTCAATCAATACGCCCGCTCGATGCCGTTGAGGCTGCGGCGGGCGTTGCTCGCCTTTTCGCTAGCCCGCTACGTTCGAAGCGTAGGGGTTCTTATCCTTCTGCAGCACGTCGTGCGCACCGCCCTCGACGATGCTCGTGGGGCTCACGACGGTGAGCTTCGCCTTCTGCTGCAATTCGGGAATCGAAAGCGCGCCGCAGTTGCACATGGTCGATTTGACCTTTGAAAGCGTCAGCGCAACGTTGTCGCGCAGGGAGCCCGCGTAGGGAACGTAGGAATCGACGCCTTCCTCGAAGCTCAGCTTCTTGTCGCCGCCGAGGTCGTAGCGCTGCCAGTTGCGCGCGCGCGCCGAGCCCTCGCCCCAGTATTCCTTATAATACGTGCCGTTCAGATTGACCTTGCGGGACGGGCTTTCATCGAACCGTGCGAAGTATCTGCCGAGCATGATGAAGTCCGCGCCCATCGCAAGCGCAAGCGTGATGTGGTGGTCGTAGACGATGCCGCCGTCGGAGCAGACCGGCACGTAGACGCCGGTTTCCTCGTAATATGCGTCGCGCGCCTTGCAGACGTCGATCAGCGCCGTCGCCTGTCCGCGGCCGATGCCCTTCGTTTCGCGCGTGATGCAGATGGAGCCGCCGCCGATGCCGACCTTGACGAAGTCCGCGCCGCAATCCGCAAGGAAGCGGAAGCCGTCCGCGTCGACGACGTTGCCCGCGCCGACCTTGACCGTGTCGCCGTAGCGGGAGCGGATCCACGCAAGCGTCCGCTTCTGCCAGTCGGAAAAGCCCTCGGACGAGTCGATGCACAGCACGTCCGCGCCCGCCTCGACCAGCGCGGGCACGCGGGTTTCATAGTCGCGCGTGTTGATGCCGGCGCCGACCACATAGCGCTTGTGATCGTCCAGCAGCTCGTCCTGATTCTGCTTGTGCGAATCGTAGTCCTTGCGGAACACGAAGTGGCAGAGCTGCCCCGCCGCGTTGACGATCGGCAGCTGATTCAGCTTGTGATCCCAGATGATGTCGTTCGCTTCCCTGAGGCTCGTGCCCTCCGGCGCGCAGACCAGCTTTTCGAGCGGCGTCATGAACGTATCGACGCGCGTATCGGGCGCCATGCGGGAAACGCGGTAGTCGCGGCTCGTGACGATGCCGACGAGCCTGCCCTCGGGCGTACCGTCCTCGGTGACCGCCATCGTGGAGTGACCGGTCCGTTCGCGCAGCGCAATGACGTCGGTCAGCGTCTGATCGGGACGGAGGTTCGAATCGCTGCGCACAAAGCCCGCCTTGTAGTCCTTCGCGCGCTTGACCATCGCCGCTTCGCTCTCCACCGACTGCGAACCGAAGATGAAGCTGACGCCGCCCTGCGTGGCGAGCGCCACCGCCATCCGGTCGTCGGACACCGCCTGCATGATGGCGGACACGAGCGGGATGTTCAGCGAAAGCGCCGGCTGCTCGCCGCGGCGATACTTGACGAGAGGCGTTTTCAGCGAAACGTTCGCCGGCAGACAGTCGGCAGAGGAGTAGCCGGGGATCAAAAGGTATTCGTTGAAGGTGCGGGAAGGTTCGGAAATGAAGGTTGCCATACGTGTTTACTCCTTTATGTTAATCTTGTTTTTTACAGCCGGTACAGGTCGAAGAAACGGGCGCGAACAGCGTCCCGATAGGTGCGGCTGATCGGGATGCGAACGCCGTTGTCCATGATGAATTCGTTTCGGTCGAGCGCGCTGACGTGTGACAGGTTGATCCAGTATCCCTGGTGACATTGCGCAAATCGCTCCGCTACCGCCGGACGCAGCAGAGCAGAAGGGGATTGCGAGGTCAGATAGGACTGCGTGCGGCAGACGACGCGCAGCTTGCGGGCGATGCGCTCGACGAAAAGGACGTCCGAAATCGGCAGCAGTACGTTCGTTCCTTCGTGACGGACCGAGAGTACATCCTCCGGCGCTCGCTGTGCAAGCGTCTCAGCCGCCTTCCGGACGGCGGGGAGCAGAAACTCGTCGACGCGGTCCTTCAGCACAAACCAGATATGCCGCGTCGTGTATACCTCGGACGCGTGCGATGCGTAGCCGCTTAAGAAGATGATCTGACAGTCGGGCAGCAGCCGGTTCAGCTTCTCCGCAAGCGCAATACCGCTGTCCTCGCCGAGTTCGATATCCAGTACGGCGATGTCCGGCGCATACCCTTCATCGTTGATCTCCTCCAACAGCGCATTCGCATCTGTGTAGGTGCGGATGGCAGGTGCCGCATTCCACGCGTTTTGACGAAGGATCGATACGGTATGCCGAAGATGCAGCGGATTGTCGTCACATACGGCGATATGCAGCATGGTCTTCTCCTCCTTTCAGCATCACGGACGTGCAGAAGCGCTCGCCCTGTTTCTCGGCGCGGAACTCGCCGTCATAGGTGTCGGCAAGCTGATTCAGGATCCGGAACCCGAGCCCGCGTTCCAGCTCCGAGATGTGCTTTTTGCGCGGTCTGTCGTCATTGCGGTCCGTGTTGTCCATGCGAACGCAGAGGTACGGCGCACGGTATTCGACCTGCAGCGCGATCTCCGCGTCCGGTACATTCGCACAGGCTTCGGCAGCGTTGTCCAGAAGATTGCCGAACAGGCAGATGAGCTCGGGATCGGGAATGCCGATGTCGGCGGGCATTTCAACCGTGCATGTCATACGGACGCCGTGCTCGCAGGCTTCCTCCATCCGGTGGCTGAGAAAGCTTGCAACGACGCGGTTCTGACACTGGGGGAGAACGTCGGCAAGATGCGTTTCGGAAAGCGCATCGGCGCAGCGCAGCGCATCCTCGCGACGTTCCTCGGCGACAAGACACGCAAACCGTTCCCGCGCTTCGTTGAGCGCCGCGCGCATCGAAACGGCCTTTTCATAATCGTCCGCAAGCGCGGCATAGCAGCGATCCTGGCGCGCGCATTCCTCCTCCAGAAGCCGGACCTTCGCCGCGTCGCTTGAAGCGGAGGCGGCGCTGCGAAGGAGTTGAAACAGCAGAAAATCCGACGCCACGCACAGCAGCGTCACGAATACCGTCTGTGCGGCGAGGGCGCGGTCCATTTCGCGCCAGAGGACGGTCATGAGGTATACGAGCAGCAGGGCCTGACTGATCGGGAAGAGCAGAAACAGCAGTGTCTGCGAAAACTGCAGTTCGTACTCGCTGCGCCGCTTGAGAGAGAGCCCGGCGACGATCAGCAGCGACAGCAGCACCAGATTCAGCGCAAGACTCAGCACGTAACCCCAGATACTGACGAGGGTCGTTTCCTCACCGACAGGCGCAGGGGCGGCGATCGCATACGCCGCAAGGTCTGCCAGAAGCTCGATCAGGACGATCATCATCCAAATGAGCAGCTTTTCGCGCAGCTTTCCGTCGAACAGCAGCAGCGGAACCAGGATCAAGACCGTTTCGCCGACCAGAAAACGGACGATGGAGTACGCATGCGTCAGACACATGACGGTGAGATAATACAGAAGAAAGCCGATCGCTCCGTACAGCAGCGTGCGCCGCAAAGGAAACTTTTTGGGCAGCAGAAAACAGTACGGCATCATCCAGCAGAACCAGATGATGAGGTTGAATACGTGATGATACCAGGGCCAGCCGCTCATACCGCCGCTCCTTCCCGCAGAAGAAGGACCGCCGTTTCGGTCCCCTGCGCATCGCGGACGGACAGATCGCCCGCGTAGCGCTCCGCAAGCCGTTTGAGCACGACAATCCCGGTCGGTTCCGTTTCACGCGGAATGCGGTGCGGTGCGCGTGCAAAGGCGGGTTCGACCTTGAGAATCAGAAACGGTTTCGCGTAAACCGCATGAAGCGTGATCTCCGTACCGTGCCGTTCCCGGCAGCAGGCGGCTGCGTATTCAATCAGGTGATCGAGCGCGGCAATCAGATCGCCGTTCGGAATGTGCAACGCGGCGGGAAGAGAAAGGTCGAGCCTGAGCGTGAGACCTTCTTTTGCAAGATCGGCAAGCTTCTGAGAGGGAAACAGGTCCGCAATCGGATGCGCGCAAAGCGGCGCGGACGCGGCGGAGAGGCTTTCTTTGCGCAGCTGCTCGGCATAAGCGGAAGCCTTGCCGGGATCGTCCGCAAGGAGAATTTTCACGGTATACACATGATTCCTGAGGTCGTGCCGAAGCTGCCGGACGCGTTCACAGTATTCCGCAACCTGTCGATAATAGACCGTCTGCGCTTTGATCTGCCGGTTCAGCGCGTCATAACGCGTCCGCAGCGCGGCGCTTCGCGCGACCGAACGGACGCCGAACGCCAAAGCAACGTCCGCACCGAGACAGAGCACGACAGCGAGCAGCAGATAGATTGCCTGACGATATCCCGCGTCGTCCGCAGGCAATGAACGGTCGATCAGAAAATACTGACACAGGGGAAACGGCAGGAACAGCAGCCAGACGAGATTCGTCCGGCGGTCGTCGCCGCGGCGCAGGAGAATCCGCATCAAGATCGATACTGCGCACATCGGGATCACACCCGTAAACAGAAGAATCAGTGAGAAGCAGCAAAGCTGCGGAAACGTCAGGGAAAACACAGTCGACGGGGATCTGTCGGGCAGCAGCGTGAGGACGGCGATCATGAAGGAAACGACCGCACCGCAAAGATGCGCCGCGGCGGCCGCAAGCCGGATGTGCGGCGCTTCGCCGGAAAACAGTACAGCCCATGCGAGAAAGAGCGCGGCCGAGATCAAAACGGGCAGGAACTTCAGATCCGGAGCCGCAAGCGCGGTCGAAAAGCAGATCGCAAAGCAGAGCAGCGCGGAAAGAAACATCCATCTCGGATGCGCGCGTCGTCCGCAGGAAAACGGCATACCGATAAAGCAGGGCAACAACGCCGCTGCGGACAGGAGAAGCGCGGAAATCGCAGCCTTCATCGGAGAATCGGCTCCCTTCTGTGCGGATTCGACAGGAAAACGTGCAGAATTGACATGCACGGCAACGTTCCCGCGGCACTTATGCTATAATACCAACCGTGTACCGCAGGCGGTTATGTATCCTGATTATAACACACGCTGCACGATTGCGCAACCGCAGGCGGGTGAAAAACACAAAATCCGGCACTGTGGCGGCGGTGCATAACCGTCGGTGCGAGGGCATGAATTATGCAGAACACAGCAGTGTGAAACGGACAAAAAATCGCAGTTATCTCAGGGGAGGATATTGAATCGGCATCAAAACGGAACGAAGAGAACGGTATTCCGCGGAGCGCAGCGGTTTTTGAAGCGCAATATACGGTTGACGGTTCCTGTTATGCGGTTGACGTATTGCAGAGTTTGTTGTATAATGACATTGTCTTATAGTATGTAGTACTCTGTTTGTATTATGCACTTGAGGCAAACGCTGCCGAAAAAACGGCAAATCAACAATCACGGCGCGTTCGGTTCGAGCGCGGCGATGCGTCATCTCAAAGAAAGGAATTTACGGATTTGGAACGGGTGAGAAGGGACAACAATGAAATCGAGATCAATCTGGCGGACGTCTTCCAGATTCTGCTCTCGAAATGGATCTACATTCTGATTGCCGGACTGGTCGCCGCGATCCTGGTCGGCGCGGTCACGAAATTCTTCATCAAGAAGAAATACACGGCATATACATCGATGTACATTTACACGAGCGCCGACGAAAAGCAGACGGGCACGATCACCAGCAGCGAGCTGACCGCGGCGGACAACCTGATCAAAACCTATCAGGTCATCGTCAAGAGCAACACCGTGCTGGACGTAATCGCGGAGCGCTTCAATGCCGAGCATCCGGAGTATGCGGAATATGAGATTGATGCCGAGGCGATTTCCGGAGTGACGTCGATCACCGTTCCGACCGGCACCAAGCTGATCGAGGTGGACATCAAGACAGGCGATCCGGTCCTGTCGGCGGATATCGCCAACACGTTTGCGAAGTACGCGCCGGCGCAGATCATCCGCATCACCAAAGCGGGCGGCGTCGAGATCGTGGACTACGCGACGGTGCCGAAGAGCGCGTCCAGTCCGAATCTCATGAGGAACGTCGTGATCGGCTTTGCGGCGGGCGTCATCCTTGCGGCGCTGTTCTTTGTGCTGCGGGCCTACCTTGACACCACGATCTACGGTTCCGAAGAGGTGCACAAGGTCAGCCAGTGCCCGATCATCGGCACGGTTCCGATGATCGTCATCGGCAGCGAGGAAATCACACCGTGGGAAGTTTCGTTGCGGGAGGAAATCACCAATGAGTAAGGATACCAAGAAAAAGCTGCCGAAGCTGTCCCTCAAGCAAACGCCGGAAGAACGCAAACAGCAGGAGCGCATGCAGCTGCGCGAAAACCGCAAGAAGCTGCTGACGACCAACAGCGCGTTCGCAATCCGCGAGGCGTACGTTCAGCTGCGCACGAACCTGATGTACAGCGTCGCGTCGCTCGGCGAGCGCGGCTGCAAGGTGTTCGGCGTGACGAGCGCGAACCCCTCCGAGGGCAAGAGCCTGACGGCGTCGAACATTGCAATCTCCTTTGCCATGCTCGGCAAGCGGACGCTGCTCATTGACTGCGATATGCGTAAGCCGAACATTGCGCGCCTCTGGCGCATCCATACGAAGAACGGTCTGAGCGATCTCATCGCGAATGTCGACGTGTGCGACGTGTTCGACGTCGAGGGGCTGCCGCTTTCGATCATCACCTGCGGCAAGATCCCGCCGAACCCGTCCGAAATGCTGGCGTCCGCCGCGTTTCAGAATGCGGTCGAGCGCTTCCGGCAGCAGTACGACTATGTGATCATCGATACGCCGCCGATGAACGAGGTCGCGGACGCACAGATCGTTTCGCGCCTGGTGGACGGCATGGTGCTGGTCATCCGCTCCGGAAAGACCAAGCAGCGCGACCTGACGGAGGCGGAAGGCACGCTGCAGAGCGCCGGAAGCCGGATCTGCGGCATCGTGATCAACGATCTCAATCTCAAGCAGGGCGGCAAGTACGGCTATAAGTACGGGTACAAGTACGGCTATAAATACGGGTACAAGTACGGATACAAGTACGGGTACTCGAGCTCCGGAACGGAGCACTGACGCAGAACGGCGGTATGGCAGAGATCGATTTTCACGCGCATATCCTCCCGGGCTGCGATCACGGCAGCAGCGGGATCGAGACGTCGCTTCGGCAGATTGCGCTTGCGAAAGCCGCCGGGGTGGACGTCATCTGCGCGACCTCGCACTTTTACGGGCACCAGATCGGCACGGAGGCGTTTTTGGACAAGCGCGCACGCTGCTGGCTCGCGCTGCGGGAGCATCTCAAAGAGGACGATCCCCGCATCCTGCTCGGCGCGGAGGTGCTGGCGTTTGAGGGAATCGAACGGCTGCCGCAGCTTGAGGCGCTCTGCCTTGAGGGGACCGATCTGCTGCTGCTCGAAATGCCGTTTGCGCACTGGTCGGAGCGGCTGATCGACTCGGTGGAAGCGCTGAGCGAACGGAAGGATCTGCATATCGTTCTGGCGCATGTGGACCGGTATGACCGTCAACAGATCGAAATGCTGTTCTCGTTCGACCGGGTGAAAGGTCAGATCAATGTTTCTTCGCTGAAGCGACGCTTTTTGGGCGGATATCTTCGCGAATGGATGAGGGAAGGGCAAATCGTCGCCGTGGGCAGCGATATCCACGGCACGGACACCGGTTACTCCCTTTGGCAGCGTGCGAAACGGCGGTATCCCGCCGAGTGGAACGCGGTCATGCAGGAGACCGGCAAGCGTCTTTCGAAGCTTCTTTGAGGGACGCCGGAACAAGAGATCGCAGCGGGCGGTGCGCGGCCATTGTCGCCCCGCAATCGGGCGGTTGAACACAGAGCTTTCGGAATGCGAGGGGGAGCTGCCCCGCCGCATGCCGAAGGCAACGAAAAATTGCCTTGCACCTTGCCGGGAGAAACAGAAATCATGAAGAAAAACATACAACATCACAAGACAGAAAAACCGAAGAAGAAGCGGATCGTCCTTTGGTGCATCCTGGGCGTTCTGGCGGCCGCGCTGATCGGCGCAGGCATCTACGCCTGGCATATCCTGAAGCGGCCGGAAGCGTTCTTCGATGCGGTTGTGCAGCAGACGGTGACGCCGACGCCGGGCACGACGCCGATCATCGACATCGACGCATACCTGCCGAGCGCGAACCCGGAAGCGACGCCGGTTCCGACCGCAGCGCCGGACGCCGAAACGCCGCAGCCGCAGGAACAGCAGATGCCCGAGATCGTCAATGTCGCCTTGTTCGGAATCGACGCCCGCGAGAACGGCACGTCCACCAGCGGCACCATGCCGCATACCGACGCGAACCTCATCGTGGCGATCAATTTCAAGACGAAGGAGGTCAGCCTGATCTCCATCGCGCGCGACTGTCTGGCAACCGCGCCGGGACATGTCGGTTTCTACAAATTCAACGGAATCTTCAATGTCGGCGGCGGCATGAACGATCCGAAAGCCGGACTGGAGCTCTCCTGCCGCGCGGCAGAGGAATGGCTCGGCGGCATTTCGGTGCCGTACTATTACGGCGTCGACTTTCAGGCGCTGATCGATCTGGTCGATCTGATCGGCGGCATCGATTTCGATGTGGACATCATGCTGTACACCTTTGACGGACGAACGATCTATCCGGGACACCGTCATCTGGACGGGCAGGGCGTCATGGCGTATGTGCGCATGCGCAAGACGGCGAGCCATCGCGACACCGACCGCACCGCGCGGCAGCGCAAGATGATGATCGCGATCTTCAAGAAGCTCAAGCAGGAAGGCAAGCTTTCCATGGTGCCGGATCTTTTGAAGACCATGGGCGACAACGTCTATACGAACACCACGCTGTCGCAAACCGCTGCGCTCGCCAGCTTTGCAAAGGATGTCGATCCGGACAGCATCCAGAGCTACAGCATTCAGGGAGAGATGCATCAGATGTACGATTGGACGTTCTGCTTTATCGATCAGGCGCGGCGGCAGGAGATTCTGAAGACCGTGTACGGCATCGACGCGGCGCCGATCGGCATCAATTCGCGGCGGTATGAAGTCTTTCTGCACGCGCAGGGCTTTCAGACGATCAAGTATCTGAACATCACCAAGAAGGTCATGGACGCGGTCCACAGGGAAGCGACCGCAAGCGGCATGAGCGAGGAACAGAAGGCGGCGTACGCGCGCTGCTGGCAGGATTACGAAGCGCTGCAGAACCGGTACAGTCAAGTCGATCGCTGGATGCAGGCGCATTATGACGACAAGGTCGAACTGACCGATGCGGAACAGCAGGAACGCAAGGCGTACTATGATGCGTTGAGTGAGCTGCGGGATACGCTTCGCGAATCCGCGAACGCGCTGAATGCCGCATTCGGTTCGCCGGTCAAGACGGCATGGGGCCGCAGCACCGACCGGTGGTACGAAAAGGACAGCGACATCAACGAGGTATATGTGGATTTCCGCTGATCGGGACAGCGAAATCCGAAAACGGCGCTTCACGGCGTGAACGGAGAACGAATCATGAACAAACCGAACGAACAACCCAAACCGGAACAGCAGCGCGGGAAAAAGCAGTGGATCTTTCTTTCCGTGCTGATGGCCGTATACGATCTTCTTGCCGTCACGGCAGCCTATTTTCTGGCGCTGTGGCTGCGCTTCGACTTCGTCTTTTCGCGCATCGAGACGCGGTATCTGGAGTCGTTTGCCCGGTTCATTCCGTTCTATGCCGTTCTGTCCGTGCTGGTACTCTGGCTGTTCCGCCTGTACCGGACCCTGTGGCGCTATATCGGCGTGCGCGAGCTGGTTCGCACCTTCGAAGCATCCGTGCTGCTGTCCGCTGTGCATGCGGCGGCGATCACGCTGCTGTTCGGACGCATGCCCATTTCCTATTATGTCGGCGGCGCGCTGATCCAGCTGTTTCTGCTGATCGGGATCCGTTTCACCTATCGCGTCTTTGATTTCTGGCACAGGAAACGTTTGCAGGAGCGCGAAGCAAAGAACCGCGTTATGCTGATCGGGGCAGGCAGTGCCGGACAGATGATCCTCAGGGATATGGTGTCGGATGCAAGCTCAAAGGACAAGGTCGTCTGCATCATCGACGACGATCCGAACAAGCGCGGCCGCTATCTGGAAGGCGTTCCGATCGTCGGAAACCGCGACGACATCCTCGCCAACGTCGATAAGTACCACGTCGACAAGATATACCTTGCGATTCCGAGCGCGACGGCAGAACAGAAGCGCGACATCCTCGCGATCTGCAACGAGACCGACTGCGAGCTCAAGCAGCTGCCCGGCATGTATCAGCTGATCTCCGGACAGATCTCCGTCAGCGCGATGAAGGACGTCGCGGTCGAAGACCTTCTGGGCCGCGATCCGATCCGCGCCGATCTCAGCGAGGTCTTTTCGTTCATTCACGGCAAGACGGTCCTGGTTACCGGCGGCGGCGGATCGATCGGCAGCGAGCTCTGCCGGCAGATTGCCGCGCACGAGCCGAAGCAGCTGATTCTCTTCGACATCTACGAAAACAGCGCATACGACATCCAGCAGGAGCTCAGGGACCGGTACCGCAACCTGGACCTCGTGGTATTGATCGGTTCGGTACGTGACAGCCGCCGGATGTTCAAGGTGTTCAAGACCTATCACCCGCAGATCGTCTATCACGCGGCGGCGCACAAGCACGTGCCGCTGATGGAGGACAGCCCGTGCGAAGCGATCAAGAACAATGTCTTCGGCACCTATAAAACCGCATATGCGGCGATGGTCCACGGCTGCGAGCGCTTTGTGCTGATTTCGACCGACAAAGCGGTCAACCCGACCAACGTCATGGGCGCCAGCAAGCGTCTGTGCGAAATGGTCGTGCAGTGCTTCGACGCAAAGATCAAGGCGGGCAGGGCGAACGAGATCCCGCAGCTGTTCACGCACGAAGGCTGCGAGAACGCGGACAAGGACGGCACCGGCCGCGTGTTCCGCAATATCAAAACGGAATTCGTCGCGGTGCGCTTCGGCAACGTGCTCGGCAGCAACGGTTCCGTCATCCCGCTGTTCAAAAAGCAGATCGCAAAGGGCGGTCCCGTCACGGTCACGCATCCGGACGTCATCCGCTACTTTATGACGATTCCGGAGGCGGTCAGCCTCGTGATGCTGGCCGGCACCTACGCAAAGGGCGGCGAGATCTTCGTGCTCGATATGGGCAGTCCGGTCAAGATCGATACGCTGGCGCGCAACCTGATCAAGCAGGCGGGACTCAAACCGGATGTGGATATTCCGATCAAGTATACCGGCCTGCGTCCGGGCGAAAAGCTCTACGAAGAGAAGCTGATGACCGAAGAAGGCCTCAAAAAGACCGACAACGAGCTGATTCACATCGGCGCGCCGATCCCGTTCGACCGGGATCTGTTCCTGAAGAATCTGGAAACGCTGATGAAGGCTTCGTACGCGAACGACGACAACATCCGCGAAATGCTGATCGCCATGGTCCCGACCTATCATCCGGTCGACAACAAACCGACCGCGCCGGTCGTCACGGTTTACGACGCGGCGGACAAGCCCAAGGCGGTCGGCTGATGACAAGACGCGTCCCGCCCCGCCGCATCGTGCTGTGGATTATGACGGTGCTGATGCTGGCATTCATCTTCGGACAGTCGCTGCTGCCGCAGGACGTCTCTGCCGAAGAAAGCGGCTGGATTCTGAACAACATCCTGAATCCGGTGCTGAACGCACTCGGACTCGGACCGCTTTCGCATCAGACGGCACGCAAGCTTGCCCACGTTGCGGAATTTACGGCGCTTTCGGCACTGCTGGTTTTCTGCTTTCGCGGCAGTTTTGCGAAAGCGTTTTCCGGCGGCTTTGTCACCGCCTTTCTCGACGAAAGCCTTCAGCTTTTGACCGCCCGCGGCGCTCGGCTTCAGGACGTCTGGATCGACCTTATCGGCGTCCTGTCCGGTGTT
>JAEEGJ010025248.1_pt1 | contig 12205 bp, 12 predicted proteins | sample 8958761 | NCBI WGS metagenome assembly JAEEGJ01 (sample SAMN16246546, study PRJNA631951) | gut metagenome | biome: gut microbiome; feature: rumen; material: RS-attached | host: Bos | place: Iran: Karaj | collected 2018-10 | reverse complement strand
GTCTCAAGATTCTTACTCGGGAAGAAGCATTAAAGATGGAGCCAAATCTATCGGACAATGTTGAGGGTGTCTTGTATGCTCCAACGGCAGGAATAATTTGCCCGTTCAAGCTCTGTATTGCAATGGCGGAGAACGCAAATGTAAACGGCGTAGAATTCAGATTCAATACCAAGGTAGAAGATATCAAAAAAGGTGAAGATGACTTATGGCATATTCGTACCAACAATGGAGAATGTGTTTCTAGATATGTTGTAAATGCAGCAGGAGTTTACTCTGGTCAAATCCACAACATGGTCTGTAAAGACGATGACAAAATCGAAATCACACCAAGGCGAGGTGATTATTGTCTGCTAGATAAAGAGGCTGGTAATCACGTCAGTCATACAATCTTCCCGCAGCCAACTAGCCTTGGCAAGGGGGTGCTTGTAACGCCTACTGTTCATGGCAATCTTTTGGTAGGACCAACGGCCGAAGACATAGATGATTACGAAGGTGTCAACACTACAGCGGATGGAATCAATGATTTGATAGCAAAGGCTAACGACCATGTTAAGAATCTGCCTATGCGAAAGGTTATCACATCTTTTGCGGGACTTCGCGCGCATGAGCCTCGCCATGAATTTATAATCGGCGAAGTAAAGGGTGCCAAGAACTTCATTGATTGCGCTGCTATAGAATCTCCAGGTCTTACTTCCAGTCCAGCTATTGGTGAGATGGTAGCAGGCATATTAAAGGATATGATGGGACTGAAGGCCAAATCCAATTGGATAGGAACAAGAAAGGATATCTTAAATCCATCAGACTTATCTATTGAAGATAGAAACGATTTAATCAAGAAAAATCCGGCGTATGGTAACATTATCTGCCGCTGCGAATCAATCTCCGAGGGAGAAATTATCGACTCAATCCATAGACCTTTGGGAGCTAGATCCCTAGATGGGGTCAAGAGGAGAACTCGCGCGGGAATGGGACGCTGTCAAGCTGGATTTTGTTCCCCAAAGACAATGGAAATCCTCCATAGAGAACTCGGTCTCAAGTACGAGGAAATCACAAAATGCGGTGGACGATCAAATATCGTCATTCAACGCACCAAGAATCAGAAGGGGGGCGAGTGCTAATGTTAAATTATGATATTGTCATCGTTGGCGGAGGACCGGCTGGTCTTGCAGCAGCTGTTGCAGCCAGAGATGCGGGCATAGATAAAATCCTCATCTTAGAAAGAGATAAGGAGCTTGGAGGAATCCTAAATCAGTGTATACACAATGGTTTTGGCCTCCACACCTTCAAGGAAGAATTGACAGGGCCAGAGTACGCCTATCGATTTATCGAAAAGGTTCTTGAAGCAAAGATTGAATATCGGCTAAACACAATGGTAATGGATATTTCTGCGGATAGAGTTGTGACAGCTATGAGCCGAGAAGATGGGATGTATCAAATCCAAGCGGGGGCAGTCATTCTAGCAATGGGATGTCGTGAGCGTCCAAGAGGAGCATTAAACATTCCTGGCTTTAGACCTGCTGGAATATTTTCAGCAGGCACAGCGCAGCGTTTAGTCAATATTGAGGGATACATGCCTGGACGAGAGGTTGTTATATTGGGCTCAGGCGATATAGGTCTAATTATGGCTCGTCGTATGACACTAGAAGGTGCCAAGGTCAAAGTGGTGGCAGAGCTGATGCCATATTCTGGCGGATTAAAGCGAAACATTGTCCAGTGCCTAGATGATTTTGGCATACCTCTTAAACTTTCCCATACTGTAGTGGACATAGAGGGTAAAGACCATCTTACTGCCGTAACCATCGCAGCAGTTGATGAAAAGAGCAAGCCAATTCCTGGAACAGAAGAAAGATACACCTGTGATACCTTGCTTTTATCATGCGGACTTATTCCAGAAAACGAGCTTTCAAGAAATGCCGGTGTAGAGATGAGCCCGATTACAAGCGGTCCAATTGTAAATGAATCATTGGAGACAAGTATTCCGGGAGTGTTTGCTTGTGGAAATGTTTTGCACGTTCACGATCTTGTAGACTACGTTTCAGAGGAAGCAACTCGTGCTGGCGAAAACGCTGCAAAATATGTCAAAGGGCAGCTTTCAGATGCTAAGTCAGATATTGAAATTACTGCCACAGACGGCGCAAGATACACAGTACCATCGACAATAAACATTGACAGAATGGATGACAAGCTCACCCTTCGCTTTAGGGTTGGCGCTGTTTACAAGGATTCCTTTGTCAGCGTTTATTTTGATGATGAACGAGTGATGCACAATAAAAAACGCATCATGGCACCGGGGGAGATGGAGCAGGTTATCTTGCTCAAAAACAAATTGACTGAAAAACCTGGCTTAAAGAAAATAACCGTAAAGATTGAATCAGAATAAAGGTATTTGAATAATCCTAAAACACTAAATGGAAAGCTTTTATTCGATTATTAAAATGTATAGGGGTCGTATAGAATGGAAAAAAGAGAATTGACATGTATAGGCTGCCCGATGGGTTGCCAAATAACAGTGGAGCTAGAGGGACAAGATGTGAAATCCATCACTGGAAACACCTGTAAGATTGGTGAAAACTATGCGAGAAACGAAGTCACTCATCCCGAGAGGACAGTCACATCGACGGCTGTTGTCCTTGGGGGCGACAAACCTCGAGTATCAGTCAAAACCAAAGCTAATATTCCAAAAGACAAAATTGCTGACGTTATGAAGGAAATCGATGCAGCAGTTGTGAATGCTCCAATCCGTATAGGCGATATAGTAGTTAAAAATGTTTGCGGCACCGGGGTCGACGTTGTCGCCACCCGAAACATCGAAGCAGACTGATGAGGGGTTCTTCTTGCATTTGTCCCCTATTATCTCCTATACTAATAGAGAATTTTATTATGTGAGTAAAAACAATATCACACACGTCCTTCTTACTTACATATATAGCATAGGAGAGTTTTATGAAAAAAAGAATCATAGGTCTAGATATCCTTCGTGATATAGGTGTAATCTTTGTTTTTTTATACCATTTCTTTGTGGAATATATAGTTACAGCCCAAGGCACCGATGGCGCCATGTTTGGCTATAACTATTTTTTTAATATCTTGGCGAGGCCAGCCAGTCTGTTTTTATTTGTGATATCTGGCTATGCGCTCATGTACAATCATGAAGATGAGCTTTCCCTAGGACAATATTACAAAAGAAGATTCAAAGGATTGTTCATTCCTTTTTATGTTGCCTATACACTTATGTTTGTAATTTGTTTTCTGGTGAACAACGAGGTGATAGGACGTACACTTCCTCTCAGCAGATTCCTACTTACAATTGCAGGTGTAGACGGCGTAGCACAGCTGGTGTGCGCTGACTTTTATCTGATAGGTGAATGGTTTATGGGATGCATCGTGGTTTGCTATCTACTGTTCCCTTTGTTAGCCAAACTACTCAAGAAATTCAAGTACATAACATTGATAGTCCTTTTGGGGTGGTACGTATTTACGTTATTAGTTTATAATCCATTCCCATTTACTCAGTTGATGAACCCTCTTTTTATCATCGTGTATTTCTACATCGGAATGTTTTTGCAGGTTCAGCTATCTGATGACAAGATTAATGGAAAGCTTCGCATTACCTGCGCAGTGCTATCAGTTATAATATTCGTATATTTTTGCTTGATAGGCTTCGTTCCAAGCCTAGAGTTTTTAAAGCTTACCCAAGAGCAAAACGAGCTTATTTACTTTGCCATCAGCATGACAATGTTGATAGCATTAAGAGATGTGGATATCTCTCCAGAAAAACGCGGCTATAGGTTGATAACATATATATCAGGAATCAGCTGGTTTGTAATTTTGCTCCACCACAGGATAATGATTTTATTCTACTCACATATGTCAGTGGCAGAATACAACCACCGTGATATTTTCACCTTGTTATTAGCATGTATCCTTATAACTTGGGCACTATCATTATTAGTAAGAGAACTGTCCAGCCGTATAAAGAGACTGATGTAAAATAAGTCATAAATAAAATTTTAAAAAGTGTTTATCATCGTGCCAAGCGATAAAATATAAGTTAGGAGTTTTACAACATGGATATTACTAGACAAATTGCTGAAGAGCTACAGGTTCGTCCAGTACAGGTAGATTCGGCAATCAAATTGTTGGATGAGGGCAACACAGTCCCATTTATTTCACGATACAGAAAGGAAGCTACTGGCGGACTCAACGACGAACAGCTTCGTGCCCTTTCTGAAAGATTAACGTATTTACGAAATCTTGAAGATAAGAAAGCAACCTGTCTTGCTTCAATTGAAGAGCAGGGACTTTTGACCGAAGAGCTTAAAAAAGCAATTCTTGAGGCAACAACACAGGTGGCAGTTGACGATTTATACAGACCATATCGTCCAAAGCGACGCACTCGTGCAACCATCGCTAAGGAAAAAGGCTTAGAGCCTCTTGCAAACATCATCATACTTCAGATGACTGATAAGTCACTTGCAGACGAAGCCAAATCTTTTATCAATCCAGAAAAGGAAGTAAACTCAGCCGAGGATGCAATCGCAGGAGCTTGCGATATAATAGCAGAAAGCATTTCCGACGATGCAGATTATCGTACTTGGATTCGCGAGAAGACCTTCAAGAGTGGACGAATTATATCAAAGGCAAAGGATGCAGAGGCTGAGTCTGTATATGAAAATTACTACGATTATGATGAAGCTATCGCAAAGCTTCCAGGACACAGAATCCTTGCCCTCAACCGAGGCGAAAAAGAAAAGATTCTTAAGGTTTCAATCGAGGCACCTGCAGATGACATCATCACATATCTTCAAAAGAAAATAATCAGCCGAGACAACAAGAACACTAACGATGCACTTGTTGCCACTATTGAGGATGCATATACAAGACTTATTGCACCATCAATTGAAAACGAAATCAGAAACAATCTTACAGAAATGGCAGAGGACGGAGCAATCAAGGTTTTCGGTAAAAATCTTACTCAGCTTCTTATGCAGCCTCCAATAGCAGGCAGAAATGTCCTTGGTTGGGATCCAGCCTTCAGGACAGGATGCAAGATTGCAGTAGTAGATGCTACAGGCAAGGTTTTAGATACAACGGTTGTGTATCCAACAGCACCTCAAAACAAGGTTGAGGAAACCAAAAAGGTCATCAAAAATCTTATAAAAAAATATAATGTATCGTTAATCTCCCTCGGCAATGGTACTGCTAGTCGCGAATCAGAGCAGATTATCGTAGAGATGTTAAAAGAAATACCTGAAAAGGTGGAATATATCATTGTAAATGAAGCGGGAGCATCTGTTTATTCAGCGAGCAAGCTAGCAACAGAAGAATTCCCTAACTTTGATGTAGGCCAGCGCTCGGCAACCTCGATGGCTCGTCGTCTTCAAGATCCACTAGCAGAGCTTGTAAAGATTGATCCAAAATCCGTGGGAGTCGGCCAGTATCAGCATGACATGAATCAAAAGAAGCTAGACGAAACCTTGGCAGGCGTAGTAGAAACCTGCGTTAATGCAGTAGGTGTTGATTTAAATACTGCATCAGCATCTCTTCTTGAGTATGTATCAGGTATCAACAAAACGCTCGCCAAAAATATCGTTACTTATCGTGAGGAAAATGGCAGATTCAATTCTCGCGCCGAGCTTAAAAAGGTTCCTAAGCTTGGGCCTAAGGCTTTTGAGCAGTGTGCAGGTTTCATGAGAATCACAGGAGGCAAGAATCCTCTTGATGCCACAGCAGTTCATCCGGAGAGCTACGACGCCGCAAAGTCTCTACTTGAAAAGCTAGGTTTTGATACCAAGGATATTGCAGCTGGTACATTAAAAGAAATCCACAAGAGCATCAAGGACATCAAGGCTTTATCCACAGAGCTTGGTGTTGGTGAGATGACCTTGGAGGATATCATCAAGGAGCTAGAAAAGCCGGGCAGAGATCCCCGCGAGGATATGCCAAAGCCAATCCTAAAGAGCGATGTACTAGAGATGAAAGACCTTAAGCCGGGAATGCAGCTGAAAGGTACAGTTAGAAACGTTATTGACTTTGGAGCATTCATCGATATAGGGGTACACCAAGATGGATTGGTTCACATATCCCAGATGACAGACCGTTACATCAAGCATCCGCTAGAGGTGGTGTCTGTCGGTGACATAGTGGACGTTCAGGTAATATCTGTTGATGAAAAGAAGGGACGCATCGCTCTAACCATGAAATTAGGCAAGAAAACTACTTAAAGGTTTTCGTAAATACATAAGTTTCAGAACCTTCAATTTGTGCTATCTTAACAAATAGTACTCAGTAGGGGTATAAAACGTTGACAATCGCCCTAATTAGCCATATACTCGCTTTAGTAGTAAAAAGTAATTGTGAGTTTGCTTTTTAGGAGAAATGGATTTTGAGTGAGTCGTTAGGGGTTTCGACTCACTCTTTTTTTATGCACAATTTAATGGTAAAATTAATAAAAACAAGGAGACGAGAATTAATGGACAGCATAAAGTTTGATGTTAAGATTACCGAAGAAGATTTATATAAATACAATTTGCATCATGCATACACATCCAGTCAGGGAATTTTTTCTGTGGTGCTATTTATATTATTGATTGCGATTTGGATAATTAGATTCCCTTCTTTATCTGCTGGATATAAAGTTGCATATCCGGTTTTCGCATTTGTTATTATGGTTTATCTACCAATGTCGCTTAAGCTTAGAGTCAAAAACACCATGACTCAAGAGGTATTTCAGTATCCACTTTCCTACGAATTTAAAGAGGACGGAATCTTTATTTCTTCACCGACAACTGACGTACCAGCGGAGCTTCCATGGGAATATATTTACAAGGTTTGTTTATGGAAGGGATATTTACTTATTTACAGCAACCGAATAAATGCGTATATTATTCCTGTTGACGCTATTGAAGAACAATACGATTCAGTTGTTTCATTCATTAAATCACACGTAGAGGATTACAAATTACAAATCAAATGATAGAGATTATAGAAACTAATTCACCAGAAGAAACAGAGGCTCTCGGTAAAAAGCTTGCAGAGGCGGCAGAGCCAGGGCAGGTATTTACATTAATCGGAGATTTAGGTGTTGGCAAGACTGTATTCACGCAAGGCTTTGCAACAGGTCTTCAGATAGATGAACCTATCTGCAGCCCAACCTTTACCATTGTTCAAGTGTACGATACTGGCAGGCTGCCATTTTACCACTTCGATGTATATCGTATAGGCGATATTGAGGAGATGGACGAAATCGGCTACGAGGATTATGTCTACGGTGATGGAGTCTCCTTGATTGAGTGGGCAAATCTAATCGAAGATATTTTGCCAGAACACTATACTAGGGTGACAATCGAAAAAGATTTAGAAAAAGGATTTGATTACCGTAGGATTACGGTAGAAAAGATTTAGCGTAATATGAAGATATTAGGAATAGATGGCTCAGGCTTGGTTGCTTCGGTGGCCGTCGTTGAAGATGACAACTTAATTGCTGAATATACAACAGGCTACAAAAAGACCCATTCTCAAACCTTGCTTCCAATGCTAGATGAGGTTCAAAAAATGGTCGAGCTAGACCTTAACTCTATCGATGCTATAGCTGTTGCGGCTGGCCCTGGTTCCTTTACGGGACTTCGCATCGCATCTGCCACAGCAAAAGGGCTTGGACTATCCTTGGGTTGTCCGATAGTTTCTGTACCCACAGTAGATGCCTTGGCATTCAATATGTGGGGCAATTCAGGCGTTATTTGCCCTATTCTAGATGCAAGACGCGGACAAGTATACACAGGCTTGTATCGATTCACTGATGATGGGCAGTTCCAAGTTGTCAAAGAACAATGCGCATTAGATTTTTCGCAGATTGCAGAAGAGATTAACAAAATCGGTTCTGATGTCACTTTTTTAGGTGACGGTGTACCGGTCTTCAAAGATAAGATAGAAGAACTAATAAAAGTTCCATACAGATTTGCGCCAGCACACTTGAATCGCCAGCACGCCGCATCCGTGGCTACGCTGGGTTCAATCTACTACGCAAATGGGGATTGTGAGCCTGCAGCAGATCACAGACCAGAATATCTGAGGCTATCCCAGGCAGAACGCGAGCGTATGGAAAAGGAAGGAAAGTCTTAATGAGTCTAGAATTTGTACATGCAAATATAAAAGACTTAGATAGAATAGTTGAGATTGAGAGAGCGTCTATGAGCACTCCTTGGTCTAGAAATTCGTTCATTGAGGCAATCGAATCAGATCATGCTTTTGTAAATTTGGTTCTGTATGAAGGCGAGATGGCAGGCTATGCTGTTTTTTATCTCACACTTCCCGAGGCAGAGCTTCCTGATATAGTTATCTCAGAAGAATATCGTGGCCAGGGCATAGGGCGAGCCTTGCTAGAGCAATCTCTTGAGGAACTTAAGGGGCTTGGTGTTGAAAAGGTTTTCTTAGAGGTGCGAGAATCAAATACACCTGCTAGATTATTATACGAATCAATGGATTTCGAGCAGATTGGCGTTCGCAAGTATTTTTACAGCGAACCAGTGGAAGATGCAATCTGCATGAGCTATGAAATAGTTTAAAGCTTTCTATTAGAAAGGATACATAAATGTTAGATGTTTGTTTATTGGGAACGGCTGGAATGATGCCGCTTCCAAATAGGTGGCTCACCTCGTGTTTGTTTAGGTTCAACGGGGAGGGGCTCCTGATAGATTGTGGTGAAGGCACCCAGGTTGCGCTTAGGGAAGCAGGCTTTTCACCAAATCCAATATCTGTTATATGTCTTACCCACTATCATGCTGATCATGTTAGCGGCCTGCCCGGATTCTTGTTATCAATGGGCAACTCGGACAGAACAGAACCAATTACAATTGTAGGACCAAAAGGGTTAGAGCGTGTCGTTAATTCCCTTAGAGTTATCGCTCCAGAACTTCCTTTTGAGATATATTTCCACGAGCTGACTGGCGCGGATGAAACCTTTGAAATACTTGGCTTTCATATCCATGCTTTCAAAGTTAACCACAATGTATTATGCTATGGCTACACAATCGAAATCCCTAGAAAGGGACGCTTTGATGTAGAAGCAGCCAAGTCATTTGGACTTCCTGTTCAGCTTTGGAATCCACTACAAAAGGGAAGTCAGGTTGAGTTTGAAGGTAAGATTTACACACCGGACATGGTAATGGGTGAGGCGCGCAAGGGTATCAAAGTTACTTATTGTACAGATACACGACCAACCAAATCCCTTGTAGAGGCAGCTAATCAGTCTGATTTGCTAATCTGCGAAGGCATGTATGCAGAAGAAGACAAGCTTGCCAAGGCAAAGCAAAACAAGCACATGACTTTCTACGAGGCAGCAAAGGTTGCCAAAGATGCAAAAGTAAGCAAGCTTTGGCTTACGCATTTTTCACCTTCAATGACTGGGCATAAGCGTTATATGAAGGCGGTTTGTGAGATTTTCCCACAGGCAGAATTAGGAGAGGACGGCAAATTCTTAGAACTAGATTTTGCGGAGGAGTAATATGAAGAAGGCACTGCGAATTGTAATAGCGGTAATTTGTATGGCATCGTTGGTATTGGGATATTATGCCTATCTGTCACGTCGCAATGATTCGGTCAAAGCAGAAGATAATGCTGAGCCAACCGAGGTTCAAGCTATCATCAACAAAAATTTTACCAACGATTATCCAGCAACTCCACGAGCAGTTGTCAAATGGTATAACAGAATAATCACAGCCTACTATGCTGAAGAATTCGACCAAGGTCAACTAGAAAAGATGGCAGATCAAGCTCGATTCCTTATGGATGACGAGCTGTTAAAATATAATCCAAGGGACACATACTTAGCTTCTCTTTCAATGGAAATAGAAGACTTCCACAATCGCTCTAGGACGATTGTTTCGAGCACAGTCAGTGATTCCAAAGAAGTTCAATATAAAACGGTCAACGGATACGAATGCGCATTTGTGTCTTCCTACTATTTTATTAGAGAGGGAAGTTCTTATACCCGAACCTACGAGGATTTCTGCCTTAGAAAAGATTCTAAGGGCCATTGGAAGATTCTTACATGGAGACTGTCCACAGAGGATGAGATAAATGGATACTAAAGAAGTTAAAATTCTTGCAATAGAAAGCTCCTGTGATGAAACAGCTGCTGCTGTAGTTGTAAACGGGCGCGAGGTTAAAAGCAATGTGATTTCCACACAGATTCCCCTTCATACATTATATGGAGGAGTTGTTCCGGAAATCGCATCTAGAAAACACATAGAAAGAATTAATCAGGTTATAGAGCAGGCGCTAGATGAAGCAGACATGGGATTAGAGGATATGGATGCTATTGCTGTTACCTATGGTCCAGGACTTGTAGGAGCTTTGCTTGTTGGCGTAGCCGAAGCGAAAGCTATAGCCTTCGCGCAGAACAAACCGCTTATTGGCGTTCATCATATTGAGGGTCACATCAGTGCCAATTATATAGAAAACAAAGATCTCAAACCACCGTTCTTATGTCTGGTTGTTTCAGGCGGACACACTCATCTTGTGCGAGTGGCAGATTATGGTAAATACGAAATCCTAGGTCGTACCAGAGATGATGCGGCAGGCGAAGCATTTGATAAAGTCGCTAGAGCGATTGGGCTAGGCTATCCAGGCGGACCTAAAATCGAAAAGGCAGCTCATGATGGCAACCCATCTGCTATAGAATTCACTAGGCCAAAGGTATCTGATGGCCTCTACGATTTTTCTTTCAGTGGATTAAAATCTCAGGTTTTGAACTACATTAATGGTGCCCAGATGAAGGGGCAGGTTATAAACGAGGCAGATATCGCTGCGTCGTTCCAGCAAACTGTTATTGACACACTGTGTAGTCACGCTGCTCTTGCTATCGACGAGTTTGGAATGGACAAATTTGCTATAGCAGGAGGTGTTGCTTCAAATCAAACTCTGCGAGCAGCGATGGAAAAGATGTGCAAAGAAAAGGGGGTAAAGTTCTATCATCCATCTCCTATTTTATGTACGGATAATGCGGCTATGATTGGTTCGGCAGCTTACTATGAATATTTGGCTGGGCGACGAGATGGTTGGGATTTAAATGCAATACCAAATCTTAAATTGGGTGAGAAATAAGTCAAAGGAACTGACAAGAGCATTTAATACAAGTGTTAATAAATCTATTTTTGAGGGTATCAATAAAGCCCATAGATGAGGTGACAAATACATGAATAAATTTACAGCTATAGTACTTGCGGCAGGAAGTGGAAAGCGAATGGGGCAGGAGGTTCCAAAGCAATATATGAATCTAGGCGGGGTGCCCCTTATGGTGCACTGTCTAAAAACTTTTCAGGAAAGCAAGGTCACTCAAATAGTATTAGTCGTTGCTCCGGGTGATGTAGAAAAATGTCGTCGAGATATAATCGAGAAATATCATATAGATAAGTGCATAGATATAGTAGAAGGCGGAGATGAGCGTTATGATTCTGTCTATGCCGGTCTACAAGCCGTTGAAGATGGATATGTTTTGATTCATGACTGTGCCAGGGCATTTGTAACAGTAGATATTATTCATAGATGTATGTCTGCAGTTGCCCTTTATGAATCCTGTGTGGTTGGCATGCCCTCCAAAGATACTATCAAGATTACCGATATGCACCGCAAGATTTTAGATACACCTGAGCGAAGCAACGTGTGGATAGTTCAAACACCTCAGTGTTTTGAGTACAATCTTATCCGCAGTGCATACGACGAGATTATTCCAAAGGCTGACAAGACGATAACGGATGATGCCATGATAGTGGAGCTTGCTACAGATCACGATGTGCATATGATAGAAGGTTCTTATCTAAACATAAAGATTACCACTCCAGAGGACGTCGCTTTTGGCGAGGCTATTCTTAAAAATAGAAGCAACTAGATTACCTAGAATAGACACTGCTTTGACTGAAGTAAATTTACCGTGAATTAGAGTAAAGATTTTTAGAGAATTACTCGATAAAATATGTGAAAGAATTGGCTTAAAATTCAGATTCTGTCGCAATTTTCTGAATTTGGAGATTTTGGGAAAAACTTACTCATTTTATGTTGACATAAGGCTAGGTAGATGATATCATACTACTCGTGTCCGAGAGATACATGCAGAGGTATCGAAGTGGTCATAACGAGGCGGTCTTGAAAACCGTTTGTCCGCAAGGGCGCGTGGGTTCGAATCCCACCCTCTGCGTTGAAGGCAATC
>JAEEGJ010025247.1_pt1 | contig 12205 bp, 10 predicted proteins | sample 8958761 | NCBI WGS metagenome assembly JAEEGJ01 (sample SAMN16246546, study PRJNA631951) | gut metagenome | biome: gut microbiome; feature: rumen; material: RS-attached | host: Bos | place: Iran: Karaj | collected 2018-10 | reverse complement strand
TTCGGTTATGTATGTCTGCCAAAAGGAGGCGGAAGCTGGGGGATTCGAACCCCCGGTACGGTTACCCGTACGGCAGTTTAGCAAACTGCTGGTTTCAGCCACTCACCCAAACTTCCCTGGGAACCGTCGGTTCGGAATCCTTTAGCGGGCACAAAGGTAAGGCGATGTTTTGAGTTCTGCAAGTTTTAAAGCGATTATTTTTGAAAAAACAACATACGCAAAAAAAATCCGTTATCTTTACGATAAATATGAAAGAAGCAGATATGGAGCAACTCCCTCGTGGATGCAGAATTATAGAATTTCCGGAGTCTGTCGATGACCGCGGAGCACTGGCGTTCGCCGAGGGCGCACATCAGATTCCTTTTCAGATAGAACGTGTATTCTGGATATACGGAGTACCCGACGGCAAGATGCGTGGAGGTCACTCGCACAGCGAATCGGCCGAAGTGGTTGTTCCCGTATCCGGCGGCTTTACGATGATGGTCGATGACGGTACGCACAAGGCTGCGGTCAGAATGGATTCTCCGCGAAAAGGTATCCTGATTCCGCCTGGCGTATGGTGTGACCTGCGCGATTTTGCTCCCGCGACGGTCTGCGTCGTGTTTGCATCGCACCCGTATAATGCATCGGGTTACATCAATAATTACAGCGAATACCTGACCGAGCAGCTTCAGATTGTAAGATATGACGCCTCACGTAAGGACGAGTGGAACGATTTTGTAAGCAAGTCCAAGAACGGAACTTTTTTGTTTGACCGCGGATACATGGATTATCACAGCGACCGTTTCACCGACTGCTCGCTCATGTTCTACAAGCACGGAAAACTGCTGGCCATGCTGCCGGCCAACTGGCGCGAGGACGAGGGAACCGTTCAGTCACACGGTGGCCTGACCTACGGCGGTCTTATTGTACCCAAGGAGATGATTGCGGTCGATGCGCTCGAGGTGTTCAGTTGCGCAATCGATTGGATGAAGCGTCAATTGGGCGCTCACCGTTGGCTCTACAAGCCCATTCCTTATATATACAGCACACTTCCGGCCGAAGAGGACCTTTATGCGCTGTTCCGCAGCGGCGGCACCCTGAAGGAGAGGGGTGTATCATCGGTAATAGACCTGAACCGCAAACTGCCCATGCGGCAGTCACGCAAATCGGGCCTCGTTAAGGCCCAAAAAGCGGGTCTGACTGTTGATATAGGTAATATGGAGGCCGATCTGGAGGCATTCTGGAATATCCTGGCCAGCATTCTGATGGCTAAGCACAAGAAAAAACCGGTTCATACAGTCGATGAACTGCGCCTGCTTCAGAGCCGATTCCCGGACCGCATAAAACTGCACGTTGTGCGTAACGGCAGCGAGGTAGTAGCCGGTGCGCTCATATACGATATGGGGCATGTGGTACACACGCAATACCTGGCGTCATCGGAATACGGCAAGGAAAACGGTGCCCTGGATATGCTGCTGCATCATCTTATCACACAGGTTTACGCTGACCGCACCTATTTTGATTTCGGAGTCTCGACCGAAAACGGCGGCAGTTATCTGAACGAAGGCCTCATCTTCCAGAAAGAGGGATTCGGCGCCCGATCAGTCGTTTACGATACTTACGAGATGCTTTTCTAGAAAATTAAGGGACGGCACCCTGCTGCACGTGAATAGATTCTATTCGCTAACTGATCTTGCGTGCAGAATGGAACCGTCCCTGTTGATGCAAGGAGAGAGAAAGCGGATTACCAGAGGTCGTTTGTTTTGGCCTCAAGGTAATCGGGATACCACTCGGGCGCGGCTTCAAAGAGAACCTGCTTTGTGGGCTCAACACGCTCCAGGACCTTGTTTACGGCATCAATGTCTTTTGCCTTGACGGCTTGGTACAGTGATGATCCTATTTCTATCAGATCTTTGAGAACTCCGGGGAATAACTGGTTACGGCATGTGGCGGCGCGACGCTCGGAGAAGAATGTATACGAATTGCCGTCCACCAATACAGCTTCAAGTCCACCCTTCAATGTCTTGTCGCCGTTTTCATCGATATAAATAGTCGGAGGATAAGGCATGAACGTAGAAGTCTCGACTGCCAGACGGAACAGTGCGTCCAGCTGACCGGCCTGTTCGTTGGTTACCTGGAGTGTGTCACCCAATATTTCAACATTTGCGGGCTGATTGTACCAGATGTTCTTGCTCGCGGTGGCGGCCACGAGATAAGGCTGTCCTGAAATCACGATGCACTTGACAGCATACTCGGGGGAGAATGAGGGAATGTCCAGGAATGCCCATCGGACCTTTCGGTCATTCATCTCCATCATATTATTCACAATCGAGCCGTAATTGTCAGTGATTTGAATACCCGATGGTGAGGACGGAGTGAGATGCTTGGGCACCTTGACCGGAACCTCCAAAGTAAAAACACTCTGGGCCGATGCGCACAATGTCAATGCAAACGCAGAGGCAATTAGGAAAAACTTTTTCATATCGGTTGTAATTAGGAATTTGTATTTAGGAATGCGATTTAGGTCCGATGTTAAGCCAGTAGCCATAAACATTATTTTTCGTTAAGAATTCGAGGCAAAATTATGGCCCCAATCCTAACGAATCAAAAAATCAGCGTTGCAAAACTGTTGCATTTCCTATCTTTGCACAGTTTTTTTTCCAATACATATATGAAATACAGACTGTTTGCAGTTCTTTTCCTCATTACATCTTTGATGAGTTCCTGCTCCGTCCTGCGTGGACTCAGGGCCGATGGAGTAAACGGCCCCGGCATCTACAGTTTTGAAGAACGTCTGGTGGACACCATTGCCCGCGGTACAGAGGCATTCCATTTCGCTGAGTCCGATAAGTACGCCGCCTGGCTTGATACCCTTCACTTCTACACCGAAGGACGCATCAAGGAGCCGATTACGCTAGTTGAAGCCATTGAGAAGACCTCAGTATCGCAGGGCGTAATTATCATTCGGAATGATACCATCGTATTTGAAAAGTATTGGGGCTCCATGTCGCCCGAACGTCTGGGAACGGTGTTCTCAATCTCCAAATCCGTAACTTCACTGCTTTGCGGTATCGCCGTAGATGAAGGATATATCAAAAGCATCGATGACCCCGTGACCGATTACATCCCCGAACTCCGCAAGAAGGATCCCCGTTGGCAGCGTCTGACCGTACGTCATCTGCTGGACATGCGGAGCGGACTGGATTTTGACGATTCATATTACTTCCATATAAAAGGTTTCAAGCGTGTCCTGGCCATATCGAGACTGAATTACGGACACAACGTAATGAAACAGGTGCACCATCAGAAGTTCCGCTGCGAGCCCGGAACCGAACATTTCTACGAGAGCATGACATCGCAGATACTGGGTATCGTTATTGAACGGGCAACCGGTGTGCCGTTTGCCCAGTATCTGAGCGATAAGGTTTGGAAGCCCCTGCAAATGGAATCGAATGCAGTTGTAACTCTGGACAGCCGCAGGCATCGTGTGCCCCAGTCGTTTGGCGGCATATCTATGACTACACGTGATTTGGCTAAAATCGGCCGTCTTTATCTGAACGGAGGCGTCTGGGACGGCAAAAGGATTGTGAGTGAGGAGTGGATCCGTCAGTCAACCGCTTACGATACCTCCAATGAAGGATACCATTTCAACTGGTACAATCTGAGCTATGTCGGCGAGCCCAAACCCGAGCATCCCGGCTTCTATGCGTTGGGAATTAAGATGCAGGTGCTGTACGCCAACCCTGACCTGAATCTGATCATGGTTCGCATCGGCAACGGCAGCAACGGCTCAATATTCCATCCCCTTCTCTTTGAAACCCTAGCCAATAAATGGCTTATTCGTGGTGATAAGGTAAGTTATTGAGGATGCTGAAGGCGCGGTAGAGTTGCTCCACAAAGATGAGGCGTACCATCTGGTGGGAGAAGGTCATCTTTGATAAAGAGAGGCGGCCGGGAACGCGGCTGTAGACATCGGGCGAGAAGCCGTAGGGGCCGCCAATTATGAATACCAGGCGTTTGGTGGACTGGGCCATGCGCTTTTCAAGCCACTGAGCCATCTCGGGCGATGTCATCTCGCGGCCTTTGTCGTCCAGCAGGTATACGTCATCGGACGGCTGCAGAAGATTCAGAATCTGCTCGCCTTCACGGACCTTCTGAGTCTGAAAATCCATGTTCTTGGTGTTGCGGATATCGGGGATTACCTGCATCTCGAACTGGGCAAAATGGGTCAGGCGACCGGTGTATTGGCCGATGCCGTCGATGAGCCATTTCTGGTCTGTCTTGCCTACGACTATGAGTAGAATCTTCATGAAAATACGTTCCTTAAGGCAAAGTTACAATCATTCCGCGTGATTTTGGAGGATTGTGGGACATTTGTTATATTTGCCAAACTTTTGACTGGAGTAATACTTAATGTACGAGAGTCTTCAACAGCTTGATGCGCTTAATATCAACTTCAACAGAACAGGTAACTGGCTGCTGATGATATTCATGGCCGTAGTCATGTACGGCGTGGCTCTTGGACTGAGGCCTCAGTTTTTCAGGGGCGTGTTCAACCGCCCGCGAGGCATGTTCATCGGCCTTATCTGCCAATGGATAATACTGCCTCTGGTAACATTCCTGCTCTGCGTACTGTTCCACAACTTTGTTCCGCCAATGGTGGCAATGGGTATGATCCTGGTGGCTTCATGTCCCGGTGGCGCGGTATCAAACTTCATGACCTCTTACGGTAAGGGCAACGCCGAGCTTTCTGTGCTCATGAGCACAATCACAACTCTGGCCGCTCCCATATTCACCCCGATAAACTACGCCATCTGGGGCGGTCTCTACACCAAGTACATGGATGCGGCTGCAGGTGAGGTGCTGCGTACGCTGCAGGTTCCGCCCATGCAGATTGCGCTGACCGTTGTTGTAATAATAGGTATTCCTGTCCTGCTGGGATACATCACCGTAAAACTGGCACCCAAGGCTGCCGAGAAACTCAAGGAGATTATGCGCTATGCGTCAATCCTGATCTTCCTGAGCGTGGCCGGAATGATGATTTCTCAGAACATCATCCTTTTCAAGGAGTTCATTGGATTTATTTTCATTATAGTATTCATCCATAATCTGGTAGGTTTCGGCATAGGCTACACTGCGGCCACTATAGGCAAGGTTCCTGTGAAGGACCGTCGCGCGGTGACGCTCGAGACCGGTATCCAGAATTCGGGATTGGGCCTTATCCTGCTGTTCAACACCGGCATTTTCCCGCCTGAGATTGCCAAGGGCGGTATGGTGTTCGTGACAGCCTGGTGGGGCGTATGGCATATCATATCGGGCCTGCTGCTTGGAACGGCGTTCCGCTTTTCGGCCTTTGATACGACAGGCCTGTCAAAATTCTTGCACAGAGACAAATGAAAGAACACATACAGGACCCGGATTGGTTCTATACATTCTTGAGGCATTTTGTGGACTGGTCAGTACGGAGTTCATACCGTAAGTACCAGGTGGAGGGGATTGAGAACCTGCCGGAAGAGGGCAGCATTGTAATCTGGGCCTCGAATCACACCAACGCGCTGATGGACCCCATGGTGATGCTACCCACCACCAAGATCCGCAAGGTGTTTGTAGCCAGGGCCGATATATTCAAGAAAGACTGGGCCAGGAAAGCGCTCTATTTTCTGCGCGTGATGCCCATCTACCGCATCCGCGACGGAATTGATGCCGTCAAGCACAATAACGAATGCATAGATCAGGCCACCGGCGTAATTCTGGACGGCGTTCCGTTCATTATCTTCCCGGAGGCAACCCATCGAGCAAAACATTCGCTGCTTAAACTTTCCAAAGGCATATTCCACATAGCCGAGAACGCTATTGAGAAATCAAACGGCCGCCCGGTTTATATACAGCCCATCGGCATAGAATACAGCGACTATTTCCGTTTCCGCGGCAAGGTGCTGGTAAGGTTCGGCAAGCCTATTAACGTAAACAGGTTCCTTGAGGAGCATCCCGATGAACCCACACCCGTAGCAATGCTGCAGATGCGAAGCATACTGTCCGATGCACTTGCCAAAGAGATTGTCTACATCCCCGACGATGAGGACTACGATGCCATCTGGGAGTACACCAAACTCAAGGCCGATAACCGCGAATACTTCAAGAAGGCATTGGCTGAAATTGAATCACGCAACGGAAAGAAACTGAAAGGCCTGCTCCGTATACAGGCAGTCGATAAATACGCCGTGGCCGAGGCCCTGAAACTGCGTGAAGAAGAACCCGATAAGGCACGTGACCTCTTTGCAAAGGTCGATGCCCTGCGCGTATGGCGTATTCAGAACGGCATATCGGTCTATTCGATTGCCCGTGAGCCGGGAGCATTCAAACTGCTGCTCAAGACTCTGGTCGCACTGCTTGGCGCGCCGTACTATTTCTTCTGCGGTCTGGTGGGCTGTCTCAAGTGGATACCTATAGTCTATATCCTGCGCGGCGTAAAGGACGATGCATTCTATAATACAGCCCGTTACGGCGTGCGTCTGGCTTTGGCCATTCCCGCGCTGATAATCTGGTCACTGGTTTATTTCCTGATATTCAAGTGGTACATCGCACTGGGACTGCTCATCCTTTCGCTGCCGTCACTCAAGTATCTGTATGACTACGGGACTTACTTCCGCAGGTACATATCGGACGTAAGGTGGTTGTTCCGGAAGAAACACGCTCCCAAGTTATAATTTCTGATAGAAACTGATATACTGCTCCGCCACTTTGAGATAATCATGGTGGCGGCGTATGTATTCTACGGACTGTTTCTTAAGGTCCGATATGCGCTCGGGGTGGAGTATCAGCTGCTCCAGTTCATCATACACGCTCTGGTAGTTGGGCTGGACGTTGATGATGGGGCGCAACTCTGTCTCACCCAGAATCTCATAGTTCTCAGGCTCACCGCCGCCTATTACGATGATTCCCTTGGACATGGCCAGGAGGGAGTTCATGGATGGGGTATAACTGTATAACTGGTCCAGAATGGCATCGCTGCCGTCCATCATGCGCTGGTACTCGTCAAACGGTACGCCCTCGGCAATCCTGAGTTCCAGTTTGTTGGGGTATTTCTCCTTGAGCGCCTGTGCCGCGCTGAGCATGATATCGGTCCCCTTATAGGCCGATCTGCCCTTGCTGATGCCCACAAAGAGTTTCAGCGGACCGCCGTAGAAGGTGGTGTGGTAGATATCGGGCATTACTATGGGGAGTGGAATGAAACGCATCTTGTTGCGCAGTTGCGGTATCTCCCTGTATGTGGCCCAATACTCATAGAGGCAGGCGGGAATGCCGTCGCAGTCCTTTGCAATGTACATGTTCAGCTCCTGCTTTGGAGTGCAGATCCACTCGTCGCGGTAGAGTTGGGCCTGCTCATCCGTGCGGGGCTTGTCTCCGAAGTTGAAGTCGCTGTAACGGAGCGGACGTATCTGTGAGTTGACGCTTACCCAGTAGTAATCCATTCCGAATGAACCCATGGCTACCTTCCTGTTGTTACGGCGAAGGTACTTGTAGATGGGCATGATACGCTCGGCCTTGAGTTCCAGGAACATGGGGTTGATTATCTGCACTACGTCATAGCCGCGCATGCGGGGCAGGGCCTTGATAAGACGCCAGATGAACTTGATGCGGTGACCGGGCTCGCGGCTCAGGTCTATGTCGCGGGGGTAGTTCTTCCAGCTGTCTCCGTCGCTGGCAACCGTGACCTGGTGACCCAGTTCACGCATTCCCTTGGCAAGGGTGTTATGGACGTTGCTGTATTCGCCTATGAGCAGTATCTTCATTTGTAATGTGATTCAATCTGGTGGAGTATAAAAAGCCCAAGGCGGCAGCGTGACGACAGGCCGAACAGCCTAAACTTGAACGGCAGTCCCGCAGTCCGGACAGGGTAGAGCCCAAGCCTGCCAAGTTCCTGAGTCTGAACGGGTAGGGCCGATTTCCAGTCAGGGCGTCGTAACGTGCGGCGCAGATGGTCTATGGCAAGGGTCTTTATCTTGCGGTCAAGTCCCTGATGGGGCTCTGTCATATGACCGTCACGGAAAGCCAGCAGGCTCTCAATGGCGGCGGTCATGTGGCTGGCCTTGAGGTCCGTCATCTCTTGCGTCAGTGTGGTGATGATGGTCCCCGAGTGTACGTAATAGGCGTAAACGGGATAGTCCGTACGGATAAACCTTTTACTGAAAAAGAGCAGACGGGGAGTGAACTCCTCATCCTCTATGTAAACGCCCTCCTTAAAGCGTAAGGCGTTTTCTTCAATGAGCCGGCGGCTTATGATATACTGGCAGGCGCTGCCAAACAGGTTGTTACGGCGCATGAACTCATCGCCTGTCATGGGGCCAGAGAATGAGGGACCGCAGCAAGTTCTGACACTGTCTATGCCGTCGGCATTTGCGGTGATGCTGTGGCCGAACCCAAGAAGGTCGGCGTCGGCTGCCTCCATTGCCTCAAGGCAGGGTTTCATGGCGCCGGGATAGTAGTAGTCATCGGCATCCAGGAAGGAGATTGCATCACCTGTGGCGGCATCGATTCCGGTATTTCGGGTGGCGCCCAGCATTCCGTGCTCGCGGCGCAGGTATTTTACCTCAGGAAAGGATGTCAGATCGGGGTCGGACGGCGATCCGTCATTGACCACGATTATCTCAAACGGCTGGCTGTCACGGGCAGACCGTACGGCTCTTAGCAGCAGCGCGTCAGTCTGGGCGTTGCCGTCAGGATTCCAGTAGGGTATGATTACGGACAGTTTCATCTGTATTTCCTTATACTGAGTAACTTACAAGCGGCGGCAGGTCCCAGGATAGCTTTGATTCTCTGCTTTAGGGAACCTGCGTAACGCCTGGCGCAGGCGGGCTTTAATGAGGCTAGGAGTGCTGCATTGGCTGCGATATAATCCTTGTCTGAGTCCTTGCATCTGGCAAGGTCCACTAGCAGGTTCAGGGATACGTTCCACAACCTGCCCAATGACTCGTTGTCAAACCCTTTTCCGGTGATGGACTGAAGCAGTTCAAGGTTGTGCCTGAACAGCGGTTCCTGATTGTCAAAACGGTACTGCCGGGTGATGCCCCCGCCTGAACTGTAATACAGGTAACGGCCACGGTCAGAATAAGTTACGGCGCGGCATTTGCGTATTATTGACGGGCATATGGCTGCATCCTCAAAGTTCTCACCCTCAGGGAACCGTATACCCTCAAAAAGGGTGGAGCGGTATATCTTGTTCCAGGCGTAGCAGTGGGTGTATCCGCCGGTCTTTATCCAGTGGCTGAACACATCATTGCCCGATACTGTCAGGGGCTTGAAATCAAGCTCGTAGCAGTTGGGTGCACCGTAGTGGACTGATACCGGAAACTCTACCAGATCAACGTTATCGGTGGCCAGATCAAGGTTGGCGGAAAGGGTGTCGGGGGCAAGTTCATCGTCGCTGTCGGCAAAGGCAATCCAGGTGCCTGTGGCGGCATCTATTCCGCTGTTACGGGCGGCGCTGAGGCCTCCGTTGGCGCGGTGAATCACACGGATGCGGTCATCGGCCCCGGAGAGTCTGTCGCACAGGGCTGGGCTGGAGTCGGTGGAGCCGTCGTCTACCAGTATGAGTTCAATGCCGTCAACCTGCTGTGAGAGGATGCTGCTGACGCACCTTTCAAGCGTGTCGGCGGAATTGAAAACGGGGACTATGACCGATAATGTTGCCATACTTACTCTAAAACGTAAAATTAAGCTCTTTATTTCAGAATCTGTATACTTTTGCAGTTATAATCGCGTTTATTGTAACGTGGCGAAGAAAGAAACTGACTCTTACGACAGGATAATCAAGTATACCGGTCTGTTTGGCGGCGTGCAGGGCATTGTCGTCCTGATTAACATTGTGCGCACCAAACTGGTATCCATGCTTTTGGGACCCACCGGATTCGGTATCACGGAGTCGTTCAACCGTACCCTGAACCTGGTCAAGAGTACCACTGACCTGGGTGTTCCGTTCAGTGCCGTAAAGACGGTGTCCGAATGTAAGAGCAGCGGGGCCGATGATGCTCTGCGGGACAGTGTGCTGGTTACCCGCACGTGGGCTTTCCTGACGGCTATGGCCGGCATGGTGCTCTGTCTGCTGCTGGCGCCCCTGTTCAGTTTCTGGGCTTTTGAGGGTGACTGGGGTTACACTCTGTCGTTCCTAATACTGTCACCGATGGCTGCGTTCAGCGCCGTCAACGGCGGCGAGATGGCCATAATGAAGGGCACGGGGATGCTGCGTGAGTTGGCCAAGAGCCAGTTGATTACTGTGGTGGCCACACTGCTTATCTCTATCCCGCTGTTCTGGAAATTCGGGCTGGTGGGTATCGCCCCGTCACTGGTGCTGGTGGCCTTTGCGTCCATGATCATTACCTGCCGATACACGTTCCGCGCCTATCCCTACAGGGTAAAGCCCTTCTCGGGCACAACTCTTAGAAAGGGTTTCGGGATGATCAGGCTTGGTATTTTCTTTACCATAACATCGTTCTTTGGAGCCGGAGCATTCTCCATCATAGCCAACTATCTGATGAAACACGGAAACGCCGAGATAACCGGCATATACAGTGCGGGTTACCTGCTGATATCATACCTGGGGATGTTTGTCTTCTCGGCTATGGAGTCAGACTATTTCCCACGGCTGTCGGCGGTCAATCAGGACAGGGAGAAGGTGAATGACCTGGTAAACAGTCAGGCCGAGGTAGCAATACTGCTTATGGCGCCCATGGTTGTGGGCTTCATAGTATTCCTGGGAATCATTGTGAACCTGCTGCTGACCACCCGTTTCCTGGAGGCCATCCCGATGGCGCGGCTGGCGGTCATAGGTCTGGCGTTCAAGGCAATGACCACTCCGCTGTCATACGTGTCGCTGGCCAAGGGTGACTCCAAGACTTTTATGCTGCAGGAGGTGCTTTACGACGTGGTATTTGTGGCTGCGGTGGTGGGCTTCTTCAACCTGGGCGGCATAACCATGACAGGCGCTGCGCTGACCATTGCTGCCGTTGCCGATATGCTGATTGTCTATGCCATAACACATGCCCGGTACGGAATCACTTACTCCAAGCGTGCCCTCAGCGTGTTCCTGGTGCAGTTGCCTGTTATCGGGGCTGCGTGGGTGGCTCTCTATTACCTTGACGGTGTCTGGCAGTGGGTTGCAGGCCTGGCGCTGCTGGCGGTATCGGTCCTGCATTCGTATTACTACCTTAAGAAGCATACTTCATTCATCAGGTCCGTCAGCGACAAGGTGAGAAACAAGTTGGGTTTATGAGCAGAGTGACGGTTCTGGTGGCGGCATATAATGCTGAGAAGTATCTGGAGGCCTGTCTGGACTCACTTGTAAACCAGACTCTTAGGGATATTCAGATTGTCTGCATTGACGATGCGTCGACTGATTCTACTCCCCAAATCCTGAACAGATACGCATCACAGGACAGCCGCATAAAAATACTGCAGCGCAAGGAGAACGCCGGTCAGGCCGTAGCCCGAAACATGGGCATCCAGGTGGCCGACGGCGATTACATAACCATGCTTGATGCCGATGATTATCTTTCGGCCGATGCCCTTGAAAAGGCTGTAAGCATATTTGATTCGGACCCCGAAACGGGCTCCGTGCTGTTGCGTCTGGTCTATTTGAATGGCAGTGACGAGACTCCTTATCCCATGCGCTCTGGCAAGACGGAGTGGAGCGGCGAGGAGGCGTTCCGCCTGAGTCTGGACTGGTCAATTCACGGCTTGTATATATCTAAGGCTGAGCTCTTTAAGCGTTTTCCGTATGATACGTCATGCCGTCTTTACAGCGACGACAACACTACCCGTATGCACTATCTGCACAGCAGGAAAGTCAAGCAGTGTGACGGTGTCTACTACTATCGCCAGCATGGGGAAAGTATGACCAATCGCGTATCGGCCCGTAGGATTGATCTGATTGAGGCCAATACGTCGATGGCACACCAACTGCGTGAGGCGGGACAGGGCAGGGAGGTGCTGGCTCTGTTTGAGCGCGAGCGTTGGGTGAACCTGACCGGCGTGATTGGTATCTGGCTCAGGAACAGAGAGATGCTGGATAAAGCAGAGGCGCTTGAGAGGTTCCGCGCAGCGTGGAAGGATATTGACAAAACGCTGCTGCCCTGCGGACTGAAATTCAAATTGGGTTACATACCTTTCCATTCATTCAGGCTTTATTTCCTGGAGGTTCAATTCTATTTCCTTTTAAGGCGGTTGT
>JAEEGJ010025243.1_pt1 | contig 12206 bp, 6 predicted proteins | sample 8958761 | NCBI WGS metagenome assembly JAEEGJ01 (sample SAMN16246546, study PRJNA631951) | gut metagenome | biome: gut microbiome; feature: rumen; material: RS-attached | host: Bos | place: Iran: Karaj | collected 2018-10 | reverse complement strand
TAGCTACAAACTTGTAGTCATCGTTGTCGCCTCCGAGAGCGTCAATAACTTTATCAAGCGCTCCAAAACCGGAATTGTATTTGCCTTTGGAGTCTCGTGCGGCTTCGTTCACCACTTCGATCATGTCCAGTTCGGGGTAGCGCTGGGCAACGGCATCAAACCACTTTTCTACAGCCTTTTTTGTTTCTGCGGTATCGAGGTGCCTCAGCCATATTGGGAGTCGTGAACCCCAAAGCAGGTTGCGGAACTTGAATTTCACATTCTTCGATTCTGCCCAACCGTAAATGCGGTCGCATTCCGAAAAATCGTATGTGCCTTGCTCTTTTTCGACAGCGCTCCATGTGCATGCGTTATCAGGAGAAACCTGGTTCCAGTAAGTTTGGAAGTCTTCGGGGATTTCCTGGTTGTCGTAGATAAAGTTTCCAAGGAACTTTTCTGCACCATTGGCGAGCCCGTGGCCGTAGCGGGTTGCACTCGGATTCTTGAGGTATTCCTTGAGCCAAGTCAATGCCGGCCGTTCGACTCCGTCTTTGATAAGGCCGGAACAACCTTGTTCCAAACCGTTACAAGAAAGCCAAGTTTTGCCATAAATGTATCCCCAAAGCGTTATGCCGGCAACATAATCCGTTTCCATTAGGATTGGGAGATGTTCTTGGTAGCATTTTTTTTGAAATTCATCGTCTATGGAAGCGAGATCGTATTGAGTAATATATATGGGGAGTCCAGTCTGTTCGTGTGCTTCGTAAAGGGAGCGTTTGAGTAAGGATGTATTTAGGCAATAATAGCCTGTCCCTTGTGCGGTTGTTTCGTGGAACTGCATTCCGTAAGCGTCAACTGGCGCCCCCTGTGCCTTTATTTTCTTGAGAAGGTCGATGCCCTCTATTTTTTGCCATTGGATGGTATTGTAGTCGTTGTAAATCAGAATGGCTTCTGGCCAGCGTTCTCGTGCCATCTTGAAAGCCGCAACCACAAATTCGTAGTTGCCGCTATCGCCGCCAAGCGCCTCAATCAGCTTGTTGCTGGAAAAACTGGAATGATAGCTGTTGCCGTTTTTGACGGCCTCGTTGACCACTTCAATCATTTCGAGGTCGGGATAATGTTCCTTAACGGCGTCGATCCAAGCTGTCCAAGCTTTTTTGGTTTCGTCAACGTCGAGCTTGCTTAACCACTGCGGATTTTGCGAACCCCACAACAGGGTGTGAAACGAAAAAATCGCTTTGTTCTTTCTTGCCCAGTTATAGGCGAGGTCGCAACCTGTCCAGTCGTACTCGCCACGCGTTTTTTCGACATGGCCCCAAACACATTCGTTCTCGGCGGTTATCTGGTTCCAGTAAGTGCCAAAATTATCGGGAATTTCGCCCAAAGTGGTCGTGTTGCCCAAGAATTTGGCGGCCCCATCGGCTATGCCCGCAAAAGAAAAAGTTGGAACAGCTAAGATGAACGCTAGGGTTTTGATGGATTTGATTAGTTTATTCATAGCTGAACCTGTTTTTTATAGGGGTATAACACGCAATTATAAAACTATCTCGAAATTATAGGAAAATTAATTTTTGAGAGAAATCTTCCATTGACAAAACATCTATGATTGCAAATTAATGTGAAAAATTATATATTGATTACGGTGTACAAATTAAGGACAATATGAAAAAGAATAGACTTGCCCTGCTCCCGTTTTTCGCCGCTTTGCTCTTGGTGGGCTGCGGTGAAGATTCTTCATCCGATCCTGTTTCCGTTTCCAAGGATGTTCCTGCGGACGGTTCTAGTGTCGAATCCATCTTTGATTTAGGGAAGTGTACTTCCGATAGAGATGGCGATGTCATCTACGTTGAAGATGATGAAATAGACTATCGTTGCGTGGAAAAGAAGTGGGAAAAAATTGAAAAATCTTCTTCTGATTCTAAGAGCAAGTCTTCCTCTTCGTCCTCTTCAAAAAAATCCTCAGATACAAAGAACAGTTCATCGTCGTCTAAAAATAAGTCTTCTTCTTCGAATGGAGATTCGTCGGCTTCCAAGGTGAATTCGTCTGATTCTGACGATAAAAAATCCTCATCCTCGAAAACGGTTTCGTCTAGCTCTGTCGGCAAGTCCAGCAGTTCCCAAAAGTCGAGTTCTAGCAGTGTTCCTGAATCGAGTTCAAGTGTCGTCGGTTCTGGAGAAAACGTAAAGACGATTGCCATCAATAAAAAATCTTTTAAGGGTGTTGCCGAAAAGGGGCCTTTTGCGGTGGGAAGCACTGTTAAATTGTCTGAGCTCGACGAAGAACTGGATTTGACGGGGACAAACTTTGAATGGGAAGTGACGGGCAAGCAAGGCAGCTTTACCTCTCCAAAGGTAACATTGTCTAGTCAATATGCCCAATTGCAGGTCAATGGCAATTATTATAACGAAAACTTGTTCGAAAATTCTACGGCACCCGTGACATTACGTGGTATCGTTGACTTGAAAGACCGCGAAAGCGTAAACATCAATGTGCTGATGCATTTGATTTATAAACGTGTGGTGTATCTTTATACCAAGAGCGGCTTGTATAAGAATGTGCCTGCGGCAAAGGCGGCTGCAGAACAGGAAATCATGAAGGCTTTCGGTTTTGGCGGTGCGAATCGTTCTTTTGAAGACTTGACGATCTTTGGAAAAACTTCGGATGATGCAAAGTTGCTTGCCGCGTCGATCCTCTTGCAGGGGGATTTGGAAGAAACGGATTTTCTGAGCCGCCTTACGAGTATTGCTAATAATATCGAAGAAGACGGAACATGGGACAACAGTGAAAAAATGCGTGTCGCGATGGCCGACTGGATTATGTCCTACAAATATGGAATGAGCGGTATTCGCCAAATGCTTGAAGAAATCAATCCTCAAGTCCCTGCGTTTGAAAAGTATGTGGGACTGTTTGTCGGCGAAGCTTATGGCTTTGGTGCATGCACGGACGAAAATGATGGCGATTATCTTCAGCTGAAAAATGGCAATAGCAAGAATCTTGGCGAATACTACGTCTGTGAAAATGAAGTATGGCGATTGATGTTCTCCACTGAAAAACTTTATGAGAAAGCTTGTACTGCCAAGAGGTCTGGAGAGTTCATGACGACCCCGCGCAATGAAATTTATATCTGCGATGGCGGCAATGGCTACTGGCGTCCGGCGACGACTTATGACCATCCGAAAGAATACTACATGAACAGCGAAGTCAATTACGGGAAGATGAAGGACCCCCGTGATGGCAAGGAATACAAGACGGTCGTTATCGGGACTCAGACGTGGATGGCTGAAAACCTGAATTATTACACCAAGGAAAATGATAATTTGATTGGAGAATCCTGGTGCTACAATAATCAGGATAAGAATTGCGATGTTGGAGGCAGGTTATATTCGTGGACTGCTGCGATGGATTTCTCTATGTACTATAGGATTTCTTGGGCTGCTGAAAAGATTCAATCTCCGCATCAAGGGATTTGCCCTGATGGCTGGCATGTTCCAGATTCTACGGAATGGCGTACTTTAGCGGATTATGTGAAAAAGGTTGATGGTTCTTCGGGACTCTTGATGTCGTCAAAGGGCTGGAAAACGTCGAGTTATGGCGCATCGACGGATCCTTATGGATTCTCGGTCATCCCGACGGGCGCGTATTACGGAAAATATGCGGACCCTCATGCTGATTTTAGCCAGACTGAATTTGACGATGATGGACTTTTTGCAAACTTCTGGACAGCAAATGAAGCGGATGGTTTAAACATCGCCGTTTACGCCTTCTTTGATTATCGTAGGAACTATATTACGATTAATGATCGAAACTATAACGAAAAGGAACGCGGATTTTCTGTTCGGTGCGTAAAGACTGAAGAAAATTCCGAGGAATAGTAAACTACTTTTCTGAAACGTAAAAGACAAAGACTTGGAAAATTTGATGACAGCGATAATTGGTGCCGTTTTACTGATGCTCGTCGTAGTGATGAGTGTTGCCTTGATTCTCGGGGCTCCGCTAGGTGCGTTTACCTTGGGTGGTCGATTTAAAGTTTTCCCGGCCAAATTGCGCATTGTGCTTGCGGTACAGTTGCTTTTGCAAGTTTTCTTTGCCGTTGTGCTTTTGCAACTCGGCGGCCATATGTCCTTGTGGTTTTCTCATAAAGTCACGAAGATTATCGGGATTGCCTTGGCTGTTTATTTGACGATGAATTGCTTTGCCAATCTCGCTTCGAAAAGCAAAAAAGAAAAATACGTGATGACACCGCTCTCGGCAATAACTGCATTTTGCTACTGGGTGAACGCACTCGCGTTTTGACGAACTTTTGTATATTTCGGTTCGGTTCTTTTTTGTTGGTTACGATGATTAAACAGCTTTTGAAAAATCCGTTTATATTGATTACGTCTGTAGTACTTTTGTTGCAGACGGTGATGCTTGTTTTGTTTTACGCTTTGCCGGATCCGCTTGGACTTTCGATGTCCGAAATGTTTGCTGGCAAAACGATTTGGCAAGTTTTTATGGCATACGGCGCCATCCTTGTGATGTCTTCCATCTTTACGTTCTTGAAGAGTCCTCGCGCACTAGCTGTTTTTTATGTCATCTATTTTTTCTTTGCGATTGCGGACTACGAAATTTTCCGCTTTAATCACCAACGTCTTTCTTATTCTTTTGTTCGTACTTATTTCCATGTTTCGAATATTACGGATGAGACAACTGTTTCGACTCTCGGTGGCGATGGCGTAGGCACGGTTCTCTGGATTGGGCTTGTATTCTTGATTTTAGCCGGAGGCATCGCGTTTTGTGTGACGTATTCGATTCGTCAAAAGCGCATGACCATGATGGAAAAGCGCATTGCAAAGCTTTCGGATAAGAAAGTTCCTGTGGCTATGCTAGCTTCGGGAATTGTCCTTTCAGTGATTCCCTTGATTTTGTTCTTGGTCGGTGCACGTGGCGTAACGAATTTTCCTTTTCAAATCGATTGGCGCTTTACACTTGGAAAATGGACGCTGACTGCACCTGTGTTGCATATTGCAGGGCTTGAAACTTTTGAATTTTTCCGTGATGGTTATTCTATTACGGATGAACTTGTCCATGACCTCGATGCCTTTTTGCCTGCTGATTTTGCAGGTGCTCGCCCAAATGCAGAATTCCCGGGATACCGCAATGCTCCGACGCATGAATACAAGGCTACAAAACCGTACAATATCGTTTTTATTTTCGGAGAATCTTACAAGGGTCGCGTGCTGAACAAAATGCTCGAAGGCGATACTTCGGTTGCGCCGAACTTGTGGAAATTGGCTTCTTCTGTAGGCGGGCTTTGGTTCAAGAATGCGTTCAGTGGCAGTTATCCGACCGTGCGCGGAACAACTTCGACTTACCTTGGATTCCCATCGCACCCGAATCGCGATGTGCCGGCGTTCTATGCTTCGAACCATTTCAAAGGTTTCCAGGAATATCTGACAAATTATCATCGTGCTTACATGACCGTTTCGAATCCTGTTTTTGACCATACGTTGCCTTTTGTGGAACGCTTTTATGGCGACAATTGGCGCGTTATTGAGGACTCGAAAATTCCGGGAACGTCCGACAGTCTCGGGATGGACCTTGCGATTGAAATGCTCAAGACTATGCCAACGGATAGTGCTTGGTTCCTTGCAGCCAATACGATTGCTACGCATATTCCGTTTTATGGTTACCCAGACAGTTACGCTGCAAAACCCGAAGATGCGATGGTACGTTTCAAAAATGCATTACGTTATACGGACGCGCAAATGGGCCGCTTTTTCGAAGCGCTTTATGCAAGGCCTGATTTTGACCGTACGGTTGTCGTGATTCTCGGTGACCATGATACGCCTGTGGATTCCATTGATTACAAGGTGCCGCAACCGCTTGGTGTTTCGGCTGCGCAAATTTTCATGGGGATTTTCTCTGCGGATACCACGCTCTTTAAAGGTCTTGAGATCCGCGAAGATGTTGCCTCGCAGCTGGACATTGGCCCCACGATTCTGGATTTGGCGCAAGTGCGTGCTCCGAACCATTTCTGGGGTTATGACTTGCTTACCGAAAAACGCCCGGCCGAACAGCCTGCACTATTCTATACCCAAAACGCTTACTATCTCGGTTTCCGCGATTCTGTGTTGACTGGTGGCCTGGAATCCGATGATGTGTATAAAGGAAAAAATGGCTCATTTGAGCATGTTTCGGATTCTTTGTCGCTTTCTTGGAAGTCGCATGCTGTCGGTGCAAGCAAAGTTTTGCGTTCGCTTTTGCGCAACGACAATATGTTGCCCCATTAATCTCTGTTTTCCGCTGTTTATCGGAAATTGCGGAGGCCTTGATTTAAGTAGCGTGGGAATATTAATATATTTTCACGCATGAATACGAAAAAATCATTTGCTGAAAAATTTTCCAAGTGGTATATCCCTCTCATTTGCCGTCATAAATATGCGGCCTTAGCTTTTTATATTATCCTTGCGCTCATCCTTGCGTTCCCGATTCTTGTGAAGCCGGGACTCAAACTGGATGCGGACCTTTCGCATCTATTGCCCGAAGATACGCCGAGTGTGAAGGCGCTTGAAGAATCTTACGAGCGTTTCGGCAGTACCGACCGCTTCATGATTGCAATTCAGAGCGAAAGCGTGGAACTTGCCGCCGCCTTGCAAGATTCAATTCAAAATTACATCCACAAAAATTGGCAAGGGGATTTCGTCTCTACGCAGGTGGATAACGATAACCAGTTCTTCAAGGACAACGCGCTTTTGTACCTCCCGGTCAAGCACCTTGAAAACATCCGCGATAACCTGGAAGATTTGCAACTCGAAATTGGCCGCAAGAATGGCCCGCTTGTGGTTGACTTGCTGGGCGATGGAACTGCCGATTCTGCGAATGGTGAAGCGAGTGCAAAAAAAGAACGCGTTTGGTTCGATGCAAATTTGCCGATGGAGCTTGGCCTTCCCGAAGAAGCGGTGAGTGCTTTCGATGCATTCTTTAAAAAGAAAGAAACTGTAGAACCTGAAACGGGGAAAAGGGAATGGAACCCGAAGGCTTATTTGCCGGATAGCTTGAAGAACCGTTTGATCGGTTCTCCGGAACCGGATAGCACGGGCAAAATTCTCTTTAATGCGGTGGTGAATGCAAAGCTTATCAAGCCTTCGACCGATTATGAATTTGTGACGAAAATCTTGGCAAAGACCGATGAACTTTTGACTTATTTCCGTAGCAAGCAATACCCGGTGCCGACGCGATTCACGGTTGAAGGAACTTACGAAGGCTTGAAAGAAGTCGACGAAGTCGCTAACGACAGTATTTTCTCGTTTGGCATTAGCCTTGTTTTGATTTTCCTCTTGACCGCGTTCTTCTTCAGGAGCGTGAAGGGCCCGATTCTCGTGACCGGCTCTGTGCTTTATGCGTGCCTCCCGACGCTTGCCTTTACCGCACTTTTCTATGGCAAGTTGAATCCGTTTACAGTGTTTGTCGCCTCGATTATTTTGGGTATCGGCATTGACTATTCCATTCACATTTTGGGTAATGCGCAGAAACTTTTGAACAAGTACAGCTCTTTGGAAGAAGTTCTCGAAGAGACGCAGCGCAAGATGCTCAAGCCGTTTATCTTGGCGAGCTTCACGACGATTGCCGCGTTCCTTACACTTTTGGTAGCACACTTCCGCGGATTCTACGAATTCGGCATTGTGGCATCGATGGGCGTTCTTTTCAGTATGATGACTTCTGTCCTTGTTTTGCCGGTATTTGTGGCATGCATGGGCGGAATCCCTGCTGCTCCGAACAATTCGCTGTTGCCCAAATCTTGGAGCGAAAAGCAAATTTATGGTTTTTTCAAGCGTTTGGCATTGATTGGCTTTGTGCTTGGCGCCGTGTCATTGTATTTTGCTCCGTATGTGGATTTTGAACACAACTTGAAGAACTTGCGCCGTGTTCATACGGATAAGGTAATCCCAGCTGCCGAAAAGAAAATTTCGACCAAGGTGACTCGCGCCACGAACCGCGCTGTGACCTCTACGCCTGCGGCGGTGATGGGTTCTAAGTCCGAACAGCTTGACAAACTTTATGACACGTTGATGATTCGACTCCATGACGAAAAGGATCCTCTGCTCGGTAGTTTCCTTACGCTCAAGAGCTTTGTGCCGCCTGCGGATTCCCAGGAAAAGCGCCTTGAAGTCATCGAAGAAATTCGCGACCTAGTCGAAGCGCGCGTCTTTGACAAGGCCGAAGGCGAAGATTCTTCTAACGTAGCGACTCTCCGCAAATTGGCTCAAGTGGAAAAGCCGTTTGCCGCCGAAGATGTCCCGTCTTGGACACTCGACTTGCTTCGTGAAAAAGATGGCACATATGGTAAGATTGGCTTTATTTATGGCGACTTCCCGAGCTGGGATGCCCATGCGCTACACCGTTTCCAGGAACGCTATGGCAACTGGAACTTTGATGGCGAACGCTTGCGCACCTTCTCGTCGCAGTTCATCCTTTCGGACGTGATTGAATCGGTCAAGGCCGATAGCTTTAACTTGGCATCGGTCATTGTGCTTGTCATTTTCCTCACGCTGATTATTTCGTTCCGCAAACCGTCGATGTTCTTGGCGGGTGGCGTTTCGTTTGGCATGGGTGCGCTCCTTACGCTTGGATTGCTGGGCGCTTTGACTTACTTCTTTGAATTTGGAAAAATCAGCATCTACAACGTGATTGTGATTCCGATGACGCTTGGCATTGGCATTGACGCCACAATTCACTTTATCACTTCTTGGTGCTCGAAGTCCAATGAAGGCTTGAATCTTCGTCAGCTTTTTGATACGACGGGCCGTAACGTGATGGCTAGCTCCATGACGACGATTGCGGGCTTTGTCGGATTCCTCTTTACAACACACCGCGGTTTGCAGGGCATTGGCCACCTTGCTTGCATAGGCATCTTTATGTTCCTTGTGACAAGTGTTATATTCTCGATGTTCCTTTGCGGTTCTTGGTTGAAAAAGAAAGATGTGAAGAAGTGATGGATGGTTATGAGTAAGATTAATACGATTGTCGTTGCTGGCGGAACGCATGGCAATGAACGTACAGGCGTGAGTTTGGTCGAAAAGTGGCTGGCTCACCCTGAATGTTACAATACGATTTGTAAATCGTCGAAAGTTGATATTGTGCTTGCAAACCCGGATGCGGTGCGCCTCAATCGCCGTTACCGTGACCATGATTTGAACCGCTCGTTTTCGCAGACTTGTTTGGATGTGACGGCGGAACCTTTGCAATATGAATTTCGCAGGGCTCGTGAACTTAATAAGATTTATGGCCCAAAGGGTGCTGGCACGCGCACGGATTTGATTCTGGATGTGCATAACACGGGCTCGAACATGGGCTATTGCTTGATCCTTTCGACGCGTGACCCGTTCACGATGAAGGCTTCTGCAGTGCTCACACAAGAATTCGAGGATGCATGGATTTATTACCAGCCCGAAGAACGTAGCGCTTCGCCGTACTTTGGAACGGTAGCCAAGGCGGATGTGTGCATTGAAATTGGCCCGCAGCAGCACGGAACGTTGAATGCCGAAATTTTTGAACGCTCCGAAAAACTCGTGAAACGTTATTTGGAACTTGCCGAAGAATGGAACCGCGGCGAATTGCAAAAGCGTGAACCGATTGAGGTCGAAGTTTATACGCAATTGCGCGACTTGGGTTATCCGAAGCCGCAAGGCGGTGGCTCGATTTTGGCAATGATTCATCCGGAATTGGATGGTCACGATTACCGTGAACTCAAGAAGGGCGACAAGCTTTTCCGCACGTTCGATGGCAAGGACATTCTGTTCGAAGGTGAACCGGACGGCCGCAGTGTCTATCCGATTTTCATCAACGAACCCGCATACTACGAAAAAGACATCGCCATGAGCCTCACCGTGAAAACGATTGAGAAGTGGTGAGTTAGACGAAAGAACGCCACTTCGTGGCTATAGACGACAAATGCGTCCGGCGAATATCGCGACCAAGCTTGCTTGGGCATGATTGAGCCTAGCATTTGGGACTTGTCCAAAGACGAAAAAGGTTCGTAGGAAGTTGACAGGGAAAACGTCATCCTGAATGGAGCGCTGCGATAGGGGAAGGATCCAGTGTAGAATCGATTACATTGCCATTCCCGCGTAGGCGGGAATCTCCTTTAAAAAGTTATTATTGTGGTGTAAAAGGAATAATTTATGACAGACTTTGATGAATCTAGCGTGCCGAGTGCCGATTTAACTCAAGTGACGGGCGAAGAAAGCCTCAAGAACTTTATGGACATTGTGCAGGAACTCAAGGAAAAACCTTGGGATTCTCGCTTGAATGACATCCTCGATGCGTTCGAAGATTTCTTGACGATTCGTCCGGAACCGCCTCAGTCTTGGCAAGACAACTACGCTGCTAGCGGAAAGCAATTTGATTATTATCAGATTGTATTGCCCGAAGATTTCCAGGACCCATACGAAGACGATCTTGGAAACATCAATCGTTTGCGCGGAGAATTTGCGCGCGTGCCGAGCACAATGGCTTTGGAACACGAACTCATCAGCCGCAATTACTTTATTTTCGAAAACGGTCATGCCGAACCGATTCCTGCTCCGCGTCCGATTCTGATGCTCGAAAGCAAGGACCGCGAAGATGACGAAGAGCCGCAGGAAGGCGATATCACTTGGGATTGCTGCATCTCGATTTTTGCTGACGGTAGCTATGTTGCCTACAATCTCGATCACGATGACGATGAAGAGCTGGGTGAAGATTTCAAGGTCGTTTTTGAAAAGCACATCAAGACGCTTTCGAAGTTGCAACTGGTGATTCCCGTAGAAGGCCGCGATTACGGCATCCTCCGCAGCGATGCGTAATTTAGATATGAGGCGTGAGCTCGCGACTTCGTCGCTTTGAGGTATGAGCAGACGTGTCATTCTGGAGGAAATTCGCGACCGATAGGATCCACCGCTCTCACGTCATCCTGAGGAACGTAGTAAGCCTGTGCTGAGCCTGCCGAAGCAAAGGATCCAGTAAAATCTAGAATTTAAGACTTGTCATCTTTACGAATTAATTCGTCATTTCCGCATAGGCAGAAATCTAAAACATTTTTTAATGCAACAATTCGAAACAGAAATTTACTTGCGCTATAAGCAGATAATTGAGCGTGATTGTCATTCCTCTTCGAGGCATGACTTGTTCGCCTCGGATATAGAAACATGCAAGCATGTTTCTGCATCTCTCGGCTCCTGCGTCATTCCCGGCTCCGGCCGGGAATCTCCAGTTTCTCGCAAAACTGAATTGTCATCCTGGAGGGCACAGCCCGATAGGATCCAAAACGTTTCCAGTGCAGCCCCCCAAAGCGTTCCCATGTCGGACTTACTCGACCGTTACGACGCTTTCTGCTTTGACGGATACGGCACGCTCTACAACCGCGGTAGTTTTGTCTACCCCGGCGCCATGGAATGGTTCCAGATGCTCCGCCGTGCAAAAAAGCAAATCCGCCTGGTGACAAACGCCGCCTCCGACATCGACGAAGTCCTGGCACGCGATGCGGACAAGCGCGGCTTTGACTTTTCGACGGAAGAAACCATCTCGTCGGGGAGCCTGTTGCGCGACCTCGTGAAGCAATTGCGCTTGGGAACCTTGGAAAACGCGGATGCCGGAACCATGAACTGGAACACCGCACATGCCGGAACGGACGCACTTCGGCCATTGCGTAAAGTGAACGAAGTCTATTACATTGGCCGGGAAACCGGCAAGCACGTACTTGAAGCCTGCGGAATCAAAGCCGTTGCGATGGACGCGGAACCCGCCGAGCCGATCGTCGCCGTATCCTCCGCGAAAGACACACCGGAAACATTTGCTCAAGCCGTCAAAATTTTACGCCGCCCCGGGGCGCTGCTCCTCGTGCTCAATTCCGATGCCTGGGCGCCCAAAATCCCGGACGAAAACGGCGTCACCCAGCGTGAACCCGTCTCGGGCGCACTCTCCGAACGGTTACGCCGCGCCTCCATCTGCGAAAATAACGGTGGCCGAGGCGCCGAAACATATTATTTAGGCAAACCATTCCCGCAAATATGGGAACGCGTCAAGACGTCATTGCCTCCAAACGCCCGCGTGCTGATGATCGGCGACACCCTCGGAACCGACATATTCGGTGCAAAACTCGCCGGCTTCGACACCGCCCTCGTCATTGGCCGCAACGTCCCCGCCGCCGAACTCGCTGCCGACGAAACCGCCCTCGGAATTAGGCCGGACTACTACCTGGAAGCAT
>JAEEGJ010025232.1_pt1 | contig 12210 bp, 10 predicted proteins | sample 8958761 | NCBI WGS metagenome assembly JAEEGJ01 (sample SAMN16246546, study PRJNA631951) | gut metagenome | biome: gut microbiome; feature: rumen; material: RS-attached | host: Bos | place: Iran: Karaj | collected 2018-10 | reverse complement strand
TCGAGAATCTTCTTTCCCACACCGTTGCCGCGCGACCGGGCTACCACCCTGTCCACGTGCCACACACCTTCCTCATCCTCAGCAAAAAGGCGCGTGCATGCCGCAATGCTCCCGTCTTCGTTCTCAATGAAGATGTGTATGGACGAATAGTCGATGCCGTCGGGATCAAGATAGCGGCACTCCTGCTCCAAGACGAAAACCTCGAAGCGCAACTTCAGCAGTTCGTACAACTCCTTGTTGGTCAGTTCCTCAAAAGTTTTTACTATAATCTTATTATCCATAAATCCTTAATCTTTAACCATTTTCTTTGCGCCAGCAATGAGGCTGAGCGCAGCGAAAGCAACCATTAACCCTTAACCGGCCTTGCGCCTCAGTTGCACGGAGTTCCAGACATTGTGCCAGATGGCGTAGAAGCCGCCGGCGACACTCGTGACGGGGTCCATAAACGTGGCGCCGACCCAGATGGCGAAGGCTGTGTTTTTCTGCCCGAGGGCCTGAGAAGCCGCAATGACATCGCCCCATCTGCGGCCCAAAAGACGGCCGACGCCAAACTGCAGAATACATGACAAGAGACTGCCCAAAGCCATAACCGAGAGCGTCGTCCACGTGGCGCCAGAGAGCACGATGTTGCGCACCGTGACGCAGATGGCCAGAGCCAAAGCCACCGTCCAGAGATAAAACGCCATATCGGGAACGGACGTCAGAAGGCGCTGCAGACGAGGAGCGGCGTGGCGGATGAGCTGCGCCAGCAAGAAGGGCCCGAAAAGCAGCGGAAACACGCGGCAGAGAATCATCCAGAAAGAGGCCGAGAAGCTCTGAGCGGACCACAGGAGCGGCACCAGCAGCGAGATGAAAAACGAGGCCGCGAGATTGATCATCACCGTGTAGAGCGTCAGCGTGCCGGGATTGCCGCCGAGCTTGAAGGTGACGACGGCAGCGGCCGTCGCCGTCGGCGTGATCATGCAGAGCGCAAAAGCCGCCAGGAGATGCGTAAGCCACAGATTGTCAGCCCCGAGCCAGCGCATCAGCAGCATCGTCAGGACCCAGAGCGAGCATTGCAGCAGCAGACCCCACAGCTGCCAGTAGCGGAAGCGCAGGTCGCGAAGGTCCACCTTGAGAAACGTGAGGGCCAGCATCGCAAAAATGAGCGCCGGCATCACCAGCGACGAGAGCGAGAGCAGCGCATCGTGCGCCGCAGACGAAAGCGGGAGCGCACGCAGCAGGAAATAGGTCAAAGCGCCCGCCGTCATGCTCACGGGCAGCGTCCATTGGCGCAGGAATGAGATGAATTTGTGCATAATTCGACTTTTAAGCATCCAAACCGACTGCAAAAGTACAAAAAATTTGAAAATATTTCGTATCTTTGCCGCGCTTTTTTGATTATATTTATCCAAGCATTATGAAGTACTACGTAAGATATTTCGAAAACGAAACCCTGGTGGACGGCCTCAAGGAGGCTGCGGATTTCCTCGGCGCCCTGCCCGGGGTGGAGCTGGACGACGACTGCATGGAGCAGCTGACAACCTACTTCACCACCGACCAGAAGGGCAGCAAGAAGATCTTCATGCCCAACCACCGCAGTTTTCTCATCATCAAGACGACGGTGAACAGCCTCGAGGAGTTCAAGGCCAACAACCAGAAGAACCTCGAGACGGCCGAAGAGAAAGCCGCCCCGACACCCAAAGGGCTCGACCTTGAGCAGGAGGGATGGTATGAGTGCAAGCTGAGCTTCCAGCGCATCGTGGCCAATCCCGAAACGAAGAAGTGTTTCTACTACAACGACGCCCTGGAGGCCAAAGTGAAAGCCCGGAGCGGACGCGAAGCCTACGAGCGCATGGTGGAGCACGTGAGAAAGAATCCCGACGTGGACGAAAGAAGTCAGATGCCGGCTGCCGCCAGCAGAAATTTCACATGGAAGTATCTCGGCGAGACCTGCTGAAAAAGAGCCTCCTGGCACTGATGCTCGCTCTGCCCCTGGGGGCCGGAGCTCAGATGGTGCTGCCCGAGAGCGACCCGCTGCCCTACCCCTGTGCGCCGGAGCCCAAAGTGCGCACCATCGAGGAATGCTATCCCGGCAGACGCTCGGGAGAGAGGCGCCCGGGCGACATCTACGGCATCGACGTGTCGCACTATCAGGGTCAGATCGACTGGGACGAAGTGGCCCGCGACGGCCGCGTGCGTTTCGTCTATCTCAAGTGTACCGAAGGGGCTAATCTGCAGGACAACACCTACAGGCGCAACCTCAAGGAGTGCCGCCGTCTGGGGCTGCCCGTCGGCGTCTATCACTTCTTCTCTCCCACCGTGAGCGCACAGGAGCAGCTGGCCAACTTCCGCAACACGAGCGACCCTCGCGTGCAGTCGCTGCTGCCCATTGTGGACATCGAATCGGTGCCGCAAATCAGGCGCGGACGACGCCGCTGGGAGACGGGCAACATACGCGAATGGCAAAACCGCCTGAGAGCCTTCGTCAAAGGCGTGGAGGAAATCTACGGCGTGAAGCCCCTGCTCTACACCTACACCAACTTCTACCACAAATACCTCATGGGGATCTTCCCCGACTACAAATACATCATTGCGTGCTACCAGAACGAGATGCCCAAGATGAAAGACGAGCTCGGCTTCATCATGTGGCAGTTCACCTCCAGCGGCAGCATCAGGGGCATCAAAGGACGCGTGGACCGCTCCAGGCTCATCGACCCCAACGACCTCAGAGACATAGAATACAGACGATGAAAAAGAATACAATAAGTGTGAACATTTTCTCCAGTAACGACCCCAACGGCATGAACTTCAGCCGCCGCCACGACGAGGGCGACATGCCCATCATCCTGGTGCCCGACGACGTGCCTTTCCCCGGCGTGCCGACCCACGTGCAGCTCAAGATGAAGGGCGCGATGAAGACCGCCAAGCTCTCGGAAAAGAAGCAGCTGACGGTGGCCCTCATCCCCGTGAAAAACAGCGTGGCCGAAGGGAACGAAGACCGCGAACTGGAGTATGAGGACGTGATGCACATGGGCGTTGCGGCCGTGGTGATCCACGTGATGACGATGCCCGACGGCACCGAGACGGCTTTCGTCAGCGCCACCAACCGCATCGGGCTCGACTCCATCATCTGGACCAAAGGTCTGGCCGAAGGTCATGTGACCAGTCTGACGGAAATCCCCGCAGACCACGACGACATGGAATACATGGTGACGACGCAGCAGATACGCTCCACCGTGAACGAGATCGGCGAGATGGACGACAAAGCCAACCCCGAGCTCATCGCCACACTGCTCCGCCACCAGGAGCCCTCGCTGATGGTCAACTGCATCGCGGGCCAGTTCCCCTTCACGCAGGCCGAGAAGCTCGGCATGCTGGCCAAAGACACCGATGCGGAGCGCGCCACACGCCTGCTGCAGCTGCTCTCGCAGATGAAGAAGCTGCTGACCATACGCCGCAACGTGGAGCGCAAGACCAACTCCGACCTGTCCCGACAGCAGCGCGAATGGTTCATCAACCAGGAGATACGCAACCTGCAGACCGAGCTCGGCGAGAACGACGAAGTGAACCTCAAAGAGAGCGACATCCAGGAGATGACGCGCGAGGCCCGCAAGAAAGACTGGCCCTACACCATACAGATGGCCTTCGAGAAAGGTCTGCGCAAACTGCGCCGCATTCCCCCTCAGAGCAGCGACTACAACGTGGAGCTGGGCTGGCTGCAGACGCTGCTCCGTCTGCCCTGGGACGAATGCACCAAAGACCAGCTCGACATCAAGCGCGCCCGACGCATTCTCGACCGCGACCACTACGGCATGGAGAAGGTCAAGGAGCGCATCCTGGAGCATCTGGCCGTCTTGAAACTCAGGGGCGACATGAAGAGCCCCATCCTCTGCCTCTACGGTCCTCCGGGCGTCGGCAAGACCTCTCTGGGCAAGAGCATCGCCGAAGCCACAGGGCGCGCTTACGTGCGCGTTTCCTTGGGCGGACTGCATGACGAGGCCGAGATCCGAGGCCATCGCCGCACCTATGTCGGCGCCATGCCCGGACGCATCATCAAGGGTCTCGACAAGGCCGGCGTGAGCAATCCCGTCTTCGTGCTCGACGAGGTGGACAAGGTGAACAACGGCAGCTTCAACGGCGATCCCTCCAGCGCGCTGCTCGAGGTGCTCGACCCGGAGCAGAACAGCGCCTTCCATGACAACTACCTCGACCTGGACTACGACCTCTCGAAGGTGATGTTCATCGCTACGGCTAACAACATCTCAACCATCCCTGCCCCATTGCTCGACCGTATGGAGCTGATTGAGGTAAGCGGATATCTCACAGAAGAAAAGATTGAGATAGCCAAACGTCATCTCATTCCCCAACAGTTGAACAAACTGGGAATGGAGGGAACCGGCATTAAGCTGACTCCTAAAGCCATTGAACGCATCATCGAGAACTACACACGCGAATCGGGTGTTCGCGAACTTGACAAGAAACTGAACAAACTGTTGCGCAAGCTCACACTGGAATTTGCCAAAACAGGCGAGTTGCATAAGAAAAACATAGGCGAGAATGACATCGAGGCCCTTTTAGGTCCCGTTGAATTCACACGCGATAAGTATCAAGGCAACGACTATGCAGGTGTTGTGACAGGACTTGCTTGGACGGCAGTAGGCGGTGAGATTCTGTTCATCGAAACTAGCCTGAGCAAGGGTAAAGGTCAGAAACTGACCCTCACAGGTAATCTGGGCGACGTGATGAAAGAATCGGCAGTATTAGCACTCGAATACATTAAGGCCCATGCAGAGAAACTCAACATCGACCCACGTGTGTTCGACAATTGGAACATCCATATCCATGTGCCAGAAGGAGCTGTTCCAAAGGATGGACCATCTGCCGGCATCACCATTGCAACCTCTATAGCATCGGCTCTTACACAACGTAAAGTTCGCAAGAACGTAGCAATGACAGGTGAAATCACCCTGAGGGGAAAAGTGTTACCAGTAGGAGGCATCAAAGAAAAGATTCTTGCAGCTAAACGAGCAGGCATTACAGACATCATGCTATGTCACGAAAACGAAAAAGACATCAAGCAGATACCAGAAATCTACGTAAAAGGAGTCACTTTCCATTATGTAAAGAATGTGGAGGACGTGTGGGATTTTGCCCTGCTCGATGAAAAAGTGAAAAATGCAATAGAATTCAAGATAGAAGAAGAGGAGAAAAAAGGCGAGAAGTAAGAGAAACGAGTTATGCCATTAACATTTAGTGTAGAACATAGTGACGCAAAGACGAATGCAAGAGCGGGATTAATCACAACCGATCATGGTCAGATCCAAACCCCTATCTTCATGCCCGTAGGAACAGTAGGAAGCGTCAAAGCAGTTCATTTACACGAACTGACAGACGACATCAAGGCTCAAATCATATTGGGCAACACCTACCATCTATATCTACGTCCAGGACTCGGAGTCATTGAGGCAGCAGGCGGACTTCATAAGTTTAACGGATTCAGCCGTCCTATGCTCACTGACAGCGGAGGATTCCAGGTATTCTCGCTTTCTGGTATCCGAAAACTGACAGAAGAAGGAGTAGAGTTCCGTAGCCACATTGATGGTTCGAAACACTTTTTCTCGCCCGAGCGAGTAATGGACATAGAACGCACAATAGGTGCTGATATCATGATGGCACTCGATGAATGTCCTGACGGTAAATCTGACTACGAATACGCCAAGAAATCTCTCAAGTTGACAGAGAACTGGCTCGACCGTTGCATCCAACGATTCAAAGAGACAGAACCGAAATACGGCTATCATCAAGCCCTCTTCCCCATCGTACAAGGATGTACATATACCGACTTGCGTCAGCATGCTGCCGAGTATGTGGCAAGTAAGAACGCAGAAGGAAATGCGATTGGCGGACTAGCTGTAGGAGAGCCTACAGAAGTAATGTACGAAATGATTGAAGTAGTAAATGCCATCCTTCCCAAAGACCGTCCGCGTTACCTCATGGGAGTGGGCACTCCATCAAATATCCTCGAAGCAATTGAACGAGGTGTCGATATGTTCGACTGCGTGATGCCCACCCGTAATGGTCGCAACGCTATGCTCTTCACCAAACACGGCACCATGAACATGAGGAATAAAAAATGGGAATTGGACTTCACTCCTATCGATGAAGAAGGTACCTCGTATGTAGACAGAACCTACTCAAAGGCATATCTACACCACCTGTTCAAAGCCCAGGAGTTGCTAGCGATGCAGATTGCATCCATACACAACCTGGCATTCTATCTGTGGCTCGTAGGCGAAGCACGCCAACATATTATCACTGGTGACTTCAGCATTTGGAAAAGTAAAATGGTAGAAGAATTGGGACGCAGATTATAGAGAATCAACAATGAGAAGACCAAAGTTCAAGTTACATACCCCAGCATGGTGGTCTAAAAGCATCGAATGGATGAATGATCACATGCCCCTGTCGAGACTCGACCGATATATAATCGGAAAGTTTCTTGGCACCTATTTCTTCTCAATTGCCCTCATTATCAGCATCGCAGTCGTGTTCGACATCAATGAACATATCGATAAGTACCTGTCGAAGAATGCGCCCGCGATGGAAATTATCAAGTTCTACCTGAATTTCATCCCTTATTATTCCAATCTGTTCAGTCAGTTGTTCGTGTTCATCAGTGTAATCTTCTTCACGACCAAGTTGGCAGAAAACTCGGAAATCATCGCCATGATGTCCACGGGGGTTAGCTTCAAGCGACTGATGCGCCCCTACATGATATCTGCAGCAGTTATTTGTGTATTAACCTTTGTCATGGGCGCCTATATCATTCCAAGAGGAAATGTGGAACGTGTAAAATTCGAGAATACATATCGTCGGCGCTATGCAGTCACCTTTACAAGCAATGTACAGTTGGAAGTAGACACAGGGGTAATTGCATATCTCTCTCGCTATGAAGACAATGTAAAGACAGGCTACGACTTCAGGCTCGACAAATTTGTCAACAAGAAAATGGTAAGTAGTCTGCAAGCTGCCATGATACAATATGACACACTTTCTGAAGAACCAAATCATTGGATTATCAAGAACTACACCGAGCGTGATCTTCAAGGAATGCGTGAAGTGATAACGAATGGGGGAAGAATAGACTCCGTCATCAACATGCAGCCCCAAGACCTCCTCATTCAGAAAGGGCAACAACAAACACTGACCAACCCACAATTATCTCAATATATCGATCGGCAAAAACAGCGAGGATTTGCCAACATACAAGCCTTTGAGGTGGAATACTGGCAACGAGGCGCATCGTCGTTTGCAGCCTTCATCCTCACCGCTATCGGGTTGTCACTTTCTGCAAAGAAGCGTAAAAACGGAATGGGTATTGCCCTTGGAGCAGGATTGTTGCTCAGTTTTGCTTACATCATGTTTCAAACCATTTCTGCAACATTTGCAATTAAAGCTAGCTTTCCTCCGATGTTGGCAGTATGGATTCCCAATATTGTATTCATATTCATCGCAATATATTGCTATAGACACGCACCGAAATGACATCACTGACTATCGACATAGGTAACTCAAGCATAAAATATGCAATATTCGACAATCAATCCATGATTCACTATCAGAGAATCATGGGGCACGATATTGAACAGTTAGCAGATGAGGTAGCAAACTATCACCCTACTCATTCCATCGTGTGCGCAACAATCTCATTGACAGAACAACAACAAACTTCTCTAAGCAAACTTACCAAGTACACAGAGTTTCTGACTCATACTACCGCAATCCCGATTCGTAACCAATACAAGTCACCAGAAACACTTGGTATGGACCGATTAGCAGCTGCAGTAGGAGCTTATATGGAAGTTAAAAAGGATGTACTGATTATCGATATGGGGACCGCAATTACCTACGATTTCGTAGATAAAGAAGGTAACTATAGGGGCGGAAATATTGCACCGGGGTTGCAAATGCGATTAAAGGCATTACACGACTACACTTCACGACTCCCGTATGTAGAGGCAGAAGGTCCGCATCCCGAACTTGGCGAGAATACAGAAACCGCCATACGTTGTGGAGTTATTGATGGAATAAGATACGAAATTGAGGGGTATCTGCGTCAATTTTTCTTAAAATATCATAATCTTTCTGTATTTTTTACGGGTGGAGACGAATTATATTTTGAAGATGAAATAAAAAAGCGTATTTTTGCAGACAAATTTTTAGTTGTGAAGGGGTTGAATTACATATTACGATATAAATCGTAACAAAAAGACGAACGAAAACAAAGAAACAAAGATGAACTTAAGAAACATCACATACATATTCATTCTGATGCTCACTCCCCTGAGCATATCGGCACAAAATGGCGTAAACTCACCATATAGTCGTTATGGATTCGGAATTCAAGCCGACAGATCGATGGGTTTCAACAAGGGAATGAGTGGAGTTGCACAAGGATTTAGGGATGGACAAATCATCAATGTTGCCAATCCCGCCTCTTACTCAGCTGTAGATAGTGTTACCGCCCTTTTCGATATAGGCATAACACTACAGAATGGAAATTATAAGATCGGTAAGATGCAGCACAATGCCCGCAACACAAGTATCGATTATGCAGCCTTCCACTTCAGAGCCACCAAAGGGCTTGGTGTTGCAATGGGTATATTACCCTACACCAATATCGGCTACTCAATGAAATCAAATAACGAAACACTAGCAGGAAACGAAAACATCACATCACATTACAGCTATGCTGGATCTGGAGGACTTCATCAGGTTTTTATTGGTACAGGTTGGGCTATAAGCAAACCTCTATCAGTAGGACTCAATGGTAGTTTTCTATTTGGAGACTACTCACACACCACCTCGATGGAGTTTAACGATGTAAATGCTTACGCTCAAGTTCGTGGTTACAAAGCAGACATTTCAACATGGATGGTAGATCTTGCCATGCAATTTATCCAGCCAATTAAGAAGACAGATAAACTCGTGTTTGGTATCAACTATGGCCTTGGACACAATGTCAACAACAGAGCTATCAGATACACAGAAACCTACAATGCTTCATCCTCGCTTGCTAACGGAATCACAACTGACACACTTTCGAATGCTTTTCAGCTACCACACACATTCAATATCGGAGTTGCATACTACAAAGACGCAAAACTGAAAGTGGGTGCAGACTTTGAACTTCAAAAATGGAGCGAATGCAAATATCCTGTTCAAGACGCTACCGGACAATATATATCAGCCAAACATCAACTGAATGACAAGATACGTATTTCTCTCGGATGTTCATACACCCCAAATGCAAGGAGTGGCAGAACTGCTGAAAGTACTAGTTACAAGTTCGGAGGTTATTTCAGCAAGTCGTATGCAAATACTGATCAAGCGTTCATGAAGACCGATAAGCCTTACGAATACGGGCTTTCTGCGGGTGTATCTATTCCTATTTCTAATAGAAATGTATATATCAATCGTCCTAAGCTAAATCTTAGCGTACAATGGACACATACCCACATTCCTTATGTTTCTGCAGCGAGCACAACTCCTACAATAGGGAAATTGACTGAAAACTACCTGAGATTTTGCATAGGACTCACATTCAGCGAACGATGGTTCTACAAATATAAAATGGAATAATATTGTTAACACATAGATTAAACATATTGTTAAAAAAGAAATCTAACAAACAGAAATAAGCATTTAAGATTATGAAGAAAAAAGTATTTTCAGCCTTCGTAATGGCAACAGTAGCAATCTGCGCATACGCTCAAGGCTACGCAGGAACAACCTTCAATGACCGTATTGGACATGGTCAAGATAGCATTGATGTTATTAACAACTTCAGTCTCTATCGTGAAGAGTTCAAGAACAAGAACTATGAAGAAGCATATAATTCTTGGAAAGTAGTGATGGAAAAAGCACCGCTTGCACAGATCCGTATTTACCAAGATGGAGATATCATCTGCCAAGAATTGCTTAAGAAAGAAACCGATGCAGCAAAAAAGCAAGAAATCTTCAATACGCTAATGAATATGCACGACACACGTATTAAGCTACTTGATGATCTCAACTCTTTTGCCACACAGTTAACAACAACCACAAAAGGAAACATCCTTTGTCGTAAGGCTTACGATTATTACTATTTTAACCCAAAGCCAGATAATGAGGGAGCATATAAATTGTTCAAGGATGGTATTGATGACCTTGGCGAGAACGTAGAAGCATATATCCTCTATGGATTCATTCAGTGTTCATACAACCGCTTCCAGACCAAGAAGGACGACCAGAGTCGTGAAGACTTCATCAACGACTACATGAATAGCAATGACATATGTGAGCGTCTTCTTGATGTTGCCAAGCAATATCCCGCAGAAGTGATTCCTGCCAACCCAGATTCTGAAGACTCTACAGAATGGGAAGAGCGAGTTGTACTATCGCCAGAAGCAGAGAAAATCATCAAGAACTATCAGCCAACTCAAGACCTTTGCAACGACCTGTTTGTTAAATCAGGAGCCGCAGATTGTGACGCTTTGACTAAGATCTATGGTGATAAAGTTGAAGGTGCAAAGCAAGATCTTGCCCAACTCAACACCATCCTCAAAATTCTCCAGAACTTCGAGTGTGACAAATCAGACCTCTACTACAAGGCTGCTGACTATGCATACGAATTGAATAAAACTCCAAGTGCCGCCCTTGGTAAAGCTGCCAAGTTACTCAAGGCTGGAGATACCGATGGAGCTATGAAGTATCTGCAAGAGGCTATCGAACTTGAAACCGATGCTTCGAAGAAAGGTAAGACAGCTTTCTCGATTGCACAGATTCTTTATAGTAAAGGTAACATCAGCGGATGCAGACAATATTGTAACACGGCACTCAAGTACACACCATCTATGGGACGCGCTTACTTGCTGATTGCCAACTGTATCATACGTAGTGCTCCTGCTGCAAGCCAGAATACAGATGCGATGTTAACTCGTAGTTATTATTACTGCTTAGCAACCGATAAGTGTTTGAAAGCGATGTCAGTTGACCCATCTTGCGCTAGCCGTGCAAACAGCCAGATAGCAAATTATCGTAATGGTTATTACCCAAAGAGCGAAGCGTTCTTCAAAGGCCTCAAAGCAGGACAATCAGTATCAATAATGGGTGAAACCACAACTTTACGTCTTCGCTAACCGAATTAAGAAGGTAATCCCCTTCGTTCTATAAGAGAACGTGAAGACGTTAAATAAAATAGTTATTGTCAGTCTCATGGGATGTATTCATCTCATGGGACTGTTCAGTTGTCACGAAGAAGAAAACGAAACAACTGTTGTTATTAATAATCGAGAAGACCAGCCTATTCTAAAAAGTATTGGGGTCAGCACACTCATATCAGACAGTGGTGTTATTCGTTACAAAATAATCAGTGAAGATTGGTTCATATACGACAGAAAAGATCCTCCATACTATTCATTTGAAAAGGGATTATTTCTTGAGAAATTTGACGAGAACTATCATGTTGACGCATTCATCAACTGCGACACAGCTTATTACTACAATATAAAACGTTTATGGGAGTTGCGAGGACGCGTTTGCGTAAAAAACTTGAAAGGTGAAACATTCAAGACCTCATTGCTCTATTGGGACATGAATCAACATGAGATATACTCACCTGCATATATGGTGATTGACGGCATTGAGCAAGATCTAGATGGTTACAATTTCAAGTCAAATGAATCTATGACAGACTATATCATCCATTCATCTTCTGGAGCATTCCCTATGGGCGAAGACCGTGAAGTACCTCACCCAAATGATCAGGAACTTATCATGTTCCAATCTGATTCAAGTCAGGTCAACACGGCTCCCTAAAAGGAAAAAACGTCTTCCTCTTAATCAAAAACACACCTTATTATTAAATTTTACAAATAATAAGCGTTTAGTTCAAAGAATTTTTACTATCTTTGTGCGATTTTTGCAGAAAAACGTAAAATAAAAATAGATATTATGGCAACATTAGGAAAAATTAGAAAACATGGAGTACTGCTTGTAGCAGCAATTGCTATCGCACTATTCCTCTTCGTAGCAGGTGACCTCATCAAAGGGGGTGAAAGCCTGTTCCAGAAAAATCAACAAACAGTAGCACAAATCGATGGTGAGGATGTATCAATCCAAGACTTTCAGAAATTGTTTGAAGAATTTCAGGGCTATTACGAAATCATCAATGGTTCATCTCTTTCT
>JAEEGJ010025230.1_pt1 | contig 12210 bp, 11 predicted proteins | sample 8958761 | NCBI WGS metagenome assembly JAEEGJ01 (sample SAMN16246546, study PRJNA631951) | gut metagenome | biome: gut microbiome; feature: rumen; material: RS-attached | host: Bos | place: Iran: Karaj | collected 2018-10 | reverse complement strand
GCCATGTTCTCTAAAGCGGAGTCTCGCTCCAAACCGTCCCTCGGCTTCGCGCCCGCGCCACTTACACTATATCACGAAGTTTTCATTCCGTATATGTGTCCGCGCCCGGAGCATGGCTGTTCTCTTGACAACTTTTTACAGCGTTGTCAGGGGGGTGACAGGGGGACGGTTATGATCGAACTGATACGATTTGATTTACAGAAAAAAGACGAATGGGATGATTTCTATGATTTGTTCAGTTCGTATTTGAGAGAAGTGTGCGACGAAGAGGAGTATCAAGAGAACATCGACGATCTTCACAATGATGAACTGAACGCACAAATGATTGAGCAGACGCTTCAGAAACATAATCCGTATTTTATGATGCGGATTGCGGAAAATGGAGTCTGCGTCGGATTGATTACCTATTCGTTCCGCGAGGAATGCAACAAAGGCTATATCAACAACTTTTATGTATGTGCAGAGTGCAGAAACTCCGGTGTCGGTTCTGCTGCATATCGAATGGTAGAAAAGCATCTTCAATCATTGGGAGCAACGTATATAGAGCTTGTTCCTGTCAAAATGGCTGAACACTTTTATATCCGTAATGGGTTTGCGTTTTCTCGTACATCATCAGACAGAGAGCGTATTTTTTGTAAAGCGATAGAATCGTGACAAGGGAACGATTCTCTTGACAACTGATCGAACGGCTGATAAACTGTCCTTGTGAATATGGAAAATATCGGCAGCCGCCGGAAGTTCCAAAGCCCAAACGGGGATGAAGCGTAACGAAGTCAAAAAACACGGCGGGGAAGGTTCCTGCGAAGGAGACGCCGTGAGACCGAACAAAGCCGCAACACGGAAGGAACGACCTTCCGTGACGGACATAAATTGGATGATACAGCGCAGAGGCATCGATCGCTGCGTTGAAAAGGAAGGGGAGAATTATGAAAACCATGTGGAAAAAGCTGTTGACGCTTGTGCTTGCGCTGGTCATGCTGCTGCCGGTCACGGCGCTTGCGGAAAACGACGAGACGGAACCCGAAGTGGACGAAGAGGCGCTGTTTGAAGAAGCGTTCGAGCTCGGCGAGGAAGACGAGCTTGAAGGCGAAAAGGCGACGAAATTCTCCGGATCGCTCGTCTGGAACAAGGACGACGTGAAGTACAAGGGCAAAACGGCGTACGTCGTCGCAAACGGCAAGGAACAGAAGCCGCGGTTCACGGTGAAGGATTCCAAGGGGAAGACGGTCGACGCGTCCAACTACACCTATTCCTATCTGGAAAATGTCAAAGCCGGGACAGGCTATGTGAAGCTGACCTTCAAGGGCAAGTACTCCGGCACGCTGACCAAGGGCTTCAAGATCTACCTGCCCGCAACGAAGGGCACGACGGTCAACAACATCATCAAGGGCGTCCGGATCAATTGGAAAGCGGTCTCCGGCGCGGCGGGCTACGTCATCTATCGCCGTGCATGGAACGACAAGACCAACGGCTGGACCGAGTTCGAGCGCTGGAACAATACGACCGAGCTCACCTTTACCGATACCGACACCTTTGCGGGCACGCGCTACCAGTACGGCATAAAGGCATACTTTGCACGCAGACAGGATAAGGTCACGAAGAAGTGGATCGGCGGCAACGTCGACGACAACTACAACCTCGGTCTCGTCGGTCCGCTGAAGACCATCGTCCGCGTTACGCAGCGCAAGCTGACGAAGGCGGTCGCAGGCAATTCCAACGTCAAGCTGACGTGGAGCGGATCGAAGGTCTTTACGGGCTATCAGATCAAATACGCAACCGATTCCAAGTTTACGCAGAACGTCAAGACGGTGTGGGTCAACGATCCGAAGACGGTCACGAAGACGATCGGCTCCCTCAAGAACGGCACGACGTATTATTTCTGCATCCGTTCGCATCATACCTTCAACAACGTCAAATACTACGGATCGTGGTCCAACGTTCTGTCGGCGAAGCCGGTCAAGAAGTGCCGCGCGATCTGCATCGGCGAAAACGAGTACTACGATTCCGACAGCCGTCTGAAGGGCTGCGTCAACGATATGAACGCCATGGCGGGCATGCTGGGCGGTCTCGGCGGCAAGTATACCGTTACCAAGCTGCCGAACAGCACGAAGAGCCAGATCATCAGCGCGATCCGCGGCGCGGCAAAGTATGCGCAGGTCGGCGACGATATGGTGTTCTACTATTCGGGACACGGTCTGAAGGTCACCGACTGGTATGGCGGTATCGCAACCGATGATTACCGGTTCGGCGCGCTTGTTTCGGTCGACGGAGAATATCTCACGTTCACCGAGCTTGCCGAAGAGCTCTCCAAGATCAAGGGTCGCATCATCGTCATTCTGGACAGCTGCCACAGCGGTGCGGCGATCGCGAAGGGCGAAGACGGCGAAGAAGCCGAACTTGACCTCGAAGCCTTCAACCAGGCGGCGATCGACGCCTTCTCGGGCTATGAGCTGGAGACGGACGAGCATGAAGACGGCGAAAAGATGGGCGAGCTCAAGCAGAGCAAATTCATCGTTCTGACCGCGGCGTCTTACTCGCAGTCCTCGCAGGAAGGCTCTTACGACGGTTCCGGCAACCGCCAGGGCGCCTTCACGGCGGCGCTGATCAAGGGTATGGGCTGCACCTATCCGAAGGGCGCGTATAAGGGCTCTATGCCTGCCGACGCGAACAAGAACAGAAGCGTCACGCTGAAGGAGCTGTACGACTACATCTGCACCACCGTTTCGGGCTGGGGCAGATCGCAGCGCACGCAGTACTACGGCACCCAGAGCGCATCCCTGTTCTGGAAATAATCTGAGGGTACAGGAAAAGAAGGTTCTCCGCACGAACGGAGAGCCTTCTTCTTTTTTTGCGAAAACCTCTGTTTACTGGGCGCCGTTCAAAAGCCTCTGATGCGCCCGGAACGCCTTTGCGAGGTATTCCTCGGGACCCATGCCGTAGTACGGATCGTCCGAAGGGGAAAGGAGCGCTTTGCCGAATTCGGAGGTCTGCGCGTGCTCGATCTCCAATGACCACGGACCCGAATAGGCGGAGGCGAGAAGCTCACGCCGGATCTCGGACCAGTCGATCGTGCCGTCGCCGGGGAGGTTGTGCGCGTCGCGCGTGCCGTCGTTGTCGTGCAGATGCACCGCCTTGATGCGATCCTTAAAATCCGCGCAGATCCGCCGGTCGGGGCAGAAGACATGGTTGTGTCCGGCGTCGAAGCAGACGCCGACGCGCGGCGAATCGATCCGCCGCAGAAATTCGTACAGATATTCCGGCGCGCGTAAATTTTCAAACGCAAGATCCACGTTCGCGCGCTCGGCGACCTCGCACAGCCTTAAAAAGCGCGAGAATCCGAGCTCCGAAAACGGCGGGGGATTCAGAGAACGTGTCAGGTGCACGACCAGCGTCGGTACGCCGTACACGCCCGCTTCGGCAATCAGTCCCGCAAGCTCCGCTGCGTAGTGCTCGCCCTCGTACCCGGGCTGCCACAGTGTGTTCATCTTTGCAAACTGCAGATGCGCGTTGACGACGGAAAGACCGTGCTTTGCCGCGGTCTCGACCTTTTCCGGCACGGGCGGCTCGTACGCCGATTCGACCGCCCACCAAAGGAGCACGCCGCGAAAGCCCGCGTCACGAATGAGACGGAGGCGGTCGCTTAATTCGAGCGGATAGCCGAACCATCCTGCCATGGCGGGGGTGGGATTGAACATGCTTATCTCCTGTATTTTTTGCAGATCGCTTTGTACGCGACGATCAGCCCGACGATGCCGACGAGCGTACCGACGGCGATAACGGGTCCCGCGGCGCGCGCGCTGAAAATCCCCAGCACGGCGGCGGTCCAGTAGATCAGCGAGAAGCAGATCCACATGATCCCGTTCGCACGGTTATAGGCGGGAACGTCCGAGATCTCGTTTTCCTTCACGGTGCTGCCGGACCAGAACCACATCGGCTTTTTGCGCGTCCATGCAAAGATCCCGATGCCGGTAAAGAAAGTCGCGAGCGGCACGAGAATGCAGAGCATTACAATGCTGTCCGTGTTCATGGGGTGTTCCTTTCACGCGTACATCTTTCCGAGGATAAAATTTGCGAACCGGGCGGGGAGGATCTTCACCAGGATCAGCACCGCCGAATAGGCGAAGCCCACCGAGCAGAACGGCTTCGGGTTCTTTTGCAGGCTCAGCCGATAAAACCGCTTTGCAATGCGGTCCGGGCTCATGCCGTGCTGTTCGTCATGCTCCATCTTGGCGACGGATCTGACTTCGTTCGGGTACAGCTTCTCGTTTGCGGGATTCTTTTCGCGCTGCGCGGTAAAATCGGTCTTGACGTCGCCCGGCAGCACCGCCGCGACGCGGATGCCGGTGCCCTTCAATTCGTTTCGCAGCGCCATCACGACGCTGTTGATCGCTGCCTTGCACGCCGAATAGAACGCCTGATACGGGATCGGCGTGACCGCGGCGACGGAGGAGGTAAAGAGCACATGTCCTTTGCTCTCACGCAGGGCGGGCAGCGCCGCTTTCAGCACGCGGACCGCGCCGAACAGACAGACGTCGAACTGCTTCTTTGCCGCTTCGATCTCCGTCGTCTCGACCGGACCGGAGATGCCGAAGCCGGCGTTCAGGATCAGCACGTCAATGCGTCCCTCACGCTCCAGAACGGTCTCAATCGCCTGTTTGCACTGCGTTTCGTCCGTAACGTCGCAGCGGATGTGAACGGCGTTTTCGGTCGTCTCACCGCTTCTGGAGAGATTGTACACGCGATCGCCCGCCTGATGAAACACGGCGGCGGTCGCTTTGCCGATGCCCTTGGACGCGCCGGTGATGACGACGATGCGTTCAGATGCCATACTCGGTGAATACCTCTTTGATGATGCCGAGCGCCTCGTCGAGCAGCGCTTCGGTATGCGTCGCCATATAGCTGGTTCGCAGCATGCACTCGCTCGGATGCACGGCGGGCGGCAGGACCGGGTTGACGTAGACGCCGCGATCGAACAGGGTCTTTTCGACGCGCAGCGTGGTTTCGAGATCATGCGTGTACAGCGGAATGATCGGCGTTGTGCTCTCGCGGATCGCAATGCCCTCGCGCTTCAGACCGTTGCGCATGTACATGGAAAGCTCCTGAAGCCGCTTCGGCAGCTCGGGCTGTTCGATCAGGATACGCAGCGCTTCGGTGACGGTCGCGCAGGAGGCAGGGGGGATGGACGCGCAGAAGATGAACGGACGCGACGTGTGCCGCACATAATCCACAACATCCGCCTTTGCCGCCATGAACCCGCCGATGCCCGCAAGCGATTTCGAGAACGTGCCCATGATGATGTCGACCTCGTCGGTGAGCCCGAAATACGACGCCGTGCCTCTGCCGCCCTCGCCGAGGACGCCGAGCCCGTGCGCGTCGTCGACCATGACGCGCGCGCCGTATTTCTTCGCAAGGCGTACGATCTCGGGCAGGTTGCAGATGTCGCCGCCCATGGAGAACACGCCGTCGGTGACGATCAGGCGTCCTGCCTTGTCGGGAACCTCTTTGAGCTTCTTTTCGAGGTCTTCCATGTCGTTATGGCGATAGCGTATCATTTCGGCGTAGCTGAGCTTACAGCCGTCATAGATGCTCGCGTGGTTTTCGCGGTCGCACAGGATCACGTCGCCGCGTCCCGCGATCGCGCTGATGATACCGAGGTTCGACTGGAAGCCGGTGGAGAAGGTCATGCAGTCTTCCTTGCCGATGAACGCGGCAAGCTCACGTTCGAGCTGCGTGTGCAGCACGAGCGTGCCGTTCAAAAAACGCGAACCCGCGCAGCCGGAGCCGAACCGCTTGATGGCTTCGACGCCCGCTTCGATCACGCGCGGATGCGTGGCAAGACCCAGATATCCGTTGGAGCCGAGCATGATGCGGCGTTTGCCCTCCATGATGACTTCGGGCGCCTGCATGGATTCGAGCTCGTGGAAATACGGGTAGATGTTCTTTGCCCTGATCTCTTCGAGGACCGGATTGTGAAACTTGGAGAAAAGATCCATGGGATCCTCCTTATTCTGAAAATTACAAACATGTATTATAATATAGAAACGTACAAAATGCAAGAAAGAGTTCGGTTACAACGCATAAATAGTTACGGTTTCGGCATGCGAACCAAACAGATTTCAGAAACTTTGAAAAAAAGACTTGCATTTTTTCTCAAGATGTGTATAATAAGATTTTGCAAGGGGTTATAGCTCAGTTGGTTAGAGCGCCACGTTGACATCGTGGAGGTCATTGGTTCGAGCCCAACTAACCCCACCATACAAGAAATCCTGCGGTGTGCGTTACGTTTTATGTGATAAACCCACAGAGTGATTACGGGAAAGCACGCGTCGGTCGACCTAAAATCAAGCCCGCTTTGACGGGACGATTGCGGGCTCCGCAGTGTACCCACCTGCCGAGTGGCGGGTATTATCACCCCAAAGCGGACGGCACGGCGGGATTTTCTCGGAATAATGCCGAATTGTGTAATGGTAGCACCTACGACTCTGACTCGTATTGTCTAGGTTCGAATCCTAGTTCGGCAGCCACCAAAGAAACCTCTTTTGTCTGCAAGGGCAAAAGAGGTTTTCTTGTGTTTAAGAAAGATATATGGTATAATCATCTCGACAAATCGGGATTTGATGAGATCCGTATACAGAAACAAAAGGAGCAGTACAATGAAGTTTTCCGAAATACCCTATACGCGCCCCGACGCCGAAAAGGTCAGGGCGAAATACGGCGAGCTGACCGAAAGGCTTGCGAACGCAAAGTGCTACGCTGAAGCGCGCGCGGTATTTCTTGAACGCGAAGAGATGCGCGGGCATGTCAAAACAATGATCGAGATATCGTTCATCCGCCGCAATATGGATCGTGACGACGAGTTCTATAAGGAAGAACGAGATTTCATGCACGTTTTCGAGCCCGAGCTCGTCAAGTACGACAAGGCCTGGGCGGATGCGATGCTCGCCTCCCCGTTCCGCGGCGAATTCGCCGCCGAGTTCGGCGATATGATGTTCCTTAACGCCGAGTTCGACAATAAGACCGAGTCCCCGCTGATCGTCGCGGATCTGCAGCGGGAGAGAGAGCTGCTGAACGAGTACCGAGAGCTCGACGTTGAGGAATTCTGCTTCGAGGGCGAAACAATCGATTCCGATGAGCTTGGAAAGCTTGAGGAGGATGAAGACGCGACTCGCAGACTTGCCGCTTACAAGGCCGACGGCGCAGGCTGGCGCGGGATCGCCGAAGACCTCGACGACGTCTTCAGCAGGCTCGTTAAGCTTCGTGAAAGCATCGGCCGGAAGATGGGTTTTGACGGATACATCGATTATGAATACTGCAAGCTGAGGCGCACCTTCACAAAGGAAGACGTGGCAAGATTCCGGGATGCAGTCGTAAAGCACATCGTTCCCGTCGCCGACGCCATCAAGCGTCAGCAGGCAAAAAGGATCGGCAGCACCTATCCAATGCCTTATTCGGACAACGAGTTCTTTTTCAAGAACGGCAATCCGCATCCCGCCGGTAACGACGGCTTTTTGATAAAAGAAGGACAGAAGCTCTTTGATTCGCTTTCTCCGGAGGCGGGCGAATTCTTCCGTCACATGACGGAAGATGAAATGATGTTCGTCCATGCGGGATGCGGAGTCGACATATTCCTCCCGCACTATAAAACGCCGTTCCTGATGGTCGACCTGGATGGCTCGGGAGATTCAGTACGCTCCTTCATGCATGAGGCGGGGCATACCTTCGCCTACTGGATGAATAAGGATCGTGTCTCCGTGGATTACGTTCAGCCGAGCGAGGATATCACCGAGCTGCACTCCATGTGCATGGAACTGATCGCGTTGAAAAACGCGGAGGGATTCTTCGGCGAGGACGCGCGTAAGTTTACATACTCGCTGATCGGAGAAAGCATCGCTTTCATCACCTATGGGACGATGATCGATCATTTTGAGCATTCCGTATTCGAGCATCCGGAGTGGTCATTTGCAGATCGCTGCGCGGAATGGAACCGTCTCGAGGCCATCTACGAGCCGTGGATCAGGTTCGATGGTGAGATCCCGTATTACGGAGATGGGATGCTTTGGCAGCTGCAGGACCATATCATTGAAGAGCCCTTCATGTATATCGACTACGTGCTGACAGGCGTCGTCGGGCTGGAAGTCTGGACGATCATGCAAAGAGATCCAAACGAAGCGTGGGAGCGTTATATGGCTCTCATCAAGCAGGGCGGTACGCGCCCGTTTGTCGAGCTGATAAAAAACGCCGGCCTGCATTCGCCGTTCGATGAGGAATACCTGAAAACTATAGGCGAGACAGCAAAGGAATGGCTTGACGGCTATGACCTCACAGGGATCGAATGATCAGACAGCTTCCGGTTTAGCGAACTGAATCTTTGGTGTACTTTTTGCAAGTTTACCCTTAAATAGTGTACCTTTTATATGAACACTACAACAACAAAGGCACCCACAGGGGTGCTTTTGTTATTTTATTATGCGAATGGTTATGTTTACACGGCAGGGATGGCGTGCTATAATCATATCGATATATCAGGGATTTGCAGGGGTGTACTATGAGTAAAACAAAAGCTATTACATACGCATTGTTTGCAGCTGTGTTTTATGCCATCAATGTGCCGATATCCAAATTACTTCTCAAAAATGTCGGGCCGACTACAATGGCCGCGCTCCTGTATCTTGGCGCGGGAATCGGAATAGGGATCCTTTCACTGTTCAACAAGCATGACCGAAAGAGTTCAGAAAAACTATCAAAGAAGGACCTGCCTTTTGTGATCGGTATGATCGTTCTTGATATTGCCGCGCCGATCTTCCTGATGCTTGGGATCAGCTATGGCTCGTCCGCAAACGCTTCCCTGCTCGGGAATTTCGAGATCGCTGCAACAACCGTGATAGCCCTGTTCGTTTTCAAAGAGGCTGTTTCCAAAAGATTGTGGGCAGCTATTGCATTGATCACGATTTCAAGCATTCTGCTTTCATTTGAGGGAACGGACAGCTTCAGCTTTTCCTACGGTTCTCTGCTTGTACTTGCCGCAACGGTATGCTGGGGCTTTGAGAATAACTGTACGAGGAACATATCTTCAAAAAGCACTTACGAGATCGTAGTGCTGAAGGGTATCTTCTCCGGATTGGGTGCGCTTGTGATTGCGCTCATCAAGCGAGAGCCCATGCCGGGAATCCGGTATATGGTTGCTGCGCTGCTACTTGGCTTTGTGGCCTATGGACTGAGTATTTTCCTTTACGTTAGGGCGCAGAATGTCCTCGGTGCGGCAAAGACCAGCGCATACTATGCAGCTGCGCCGTTCGTCGGTGCTTTCCTGTCTTTTGTTGTTCTCAGAGAACAGCTGTCATGGATGTACTTTATCGCATTGATCGTCATGGTCGGCGGATCTGCGCTTGTTGTCGCAGATACCTTGATCAGGCATCACGCGCACGAGCATCAACATACATTTACGCATACCCATAATGGAACAACGCATACGCATACAGTCACACATTCTCACGACCATAAGCATTATATGACGGATGACAGACACGGTCATCATCACAAGAGCAGAGAACTGGAACTGCTGCCGGGAGCTTTACATCGATAAATTCCCGTTTGTCGAGGTGAATGAAATGATAATCGAAACCGAAAGACTAATACTCCGTCCTTTCGCCCTGAGCGACGCCGCGGACGTTTACGAATATCTTAAAGAGCCGGCGGTCAATTGCTTTGCGAGCATGAAGCTGAACTCGCTTGACGAGGCGGCCGAAGAGATGAAAAACCGCGTCGGCGAAACGGATTATTACTTTGCCATCGTCCTGAAAGAAAACGGCAAGGTCATAGGCGAGATCGATGCGTATCCCGAAGCGGGGGAACAGCATGCCGATGATTCCGAACCGCCGGATACGTTCAGCCCCTGTTGGATGCTGAACCTGAACTACACGGGCAAAGGATACGCGTACGAGGCCGCTCACGCTTTCTTTGATTACCTGTTCAATGAAAAAGGGGCACGCAGGATCTACGCTTACACCGAAGACTACAACACGGCAAGTCAGCGCCTTTGCGAAAGGCTCGGCATGCGCCGTGAGGGGCTGTTCCTTGAATTCATTTCATTCGTGAATAACCCGGACGGCACGCCGCATTATGAGAATACGTATCAATATGCCATTCTGAAAAAGGAATGGAAGTAACGGAGTACTGAAATGAAAAGGATCATCGCTGCAATACTTATCTCACTGATGCTGCTTTCCATGGCGTCGGCCTGCACGCATAAGCCCGCGAACGGCGGCTCGCAAGCGACGAACACCGCGGAAGCAACGCAGATCCCGACCGCGGAGCCGACGCAGAAGCCGACCGAGGCTCCGACGGAAGCTCCCACGCCCGCGCCGACGGAGGACCCCGCGGCGGCTGAAGCTGTGCGCATGGCCGCGGAGCACGGGCTTGCCGCGGATGACCTCAGGGGCGAATACGCGCTGTTCATCAGGTTCTGCGAAGCCGTGGAGGGCAACGAAGGACTCGATGAATACGGCGAGTTCGTTTACAGGATATTCCCCGTTATAGCGGACAACGCCGATCTTGTTGACGAAGAGCGCCTTTTTTCGCGTTTGAGCAGGCTCAGCATCACCGTCGAGGATCTTGGCGAGGACGGCAACGCGGGAGAATTCGACCCATCAGACGTTTCCATACTGCTTGACAAAAGAACGACGGACAGGGACCATTACAGGGCCCCGTCCACGCTGTTCCACGAGCTTATGCACTTCCTCGATTATACGTTTGCCGGAGAGATGATTCCCATTTATCTGCTTGACGGGCGGCGCCTGACCCCCGCCGACACCGCGGAATTGAGTCCTGAGGATTTCGAGCGAAAGCTGTGCTGCGAGGATACCTGCTTCGTGACGGAGGGCGGCGCGGAGCTTTACACCTGCAAGTATTATTCCGGCACGGTGGGCAGCTACCATAAAGACTGCGGTTTTCTGACGGGTCTTGAATACCTGTACGGGGAGGATACCGTCCGCAGGCTGTTCTTCGGCTGGGATTCGGACGCTGTTTTTGCCGAACTGCTTTTGGACGCGGGCTTTTCCGAGGAGGAATACGTTTCCGCCTGTGAAACGCTCAACTGGTTCTCCCGCCCGTCCGTTTACGACGAGCCCGAGACCTTCTTCGCTCCGGAGGACATACTCATCCGCCTTTATGAATATAAGCTCGGCGGCGGCTGGAGGGAGGACGCGCGCTTTATCTACATCCTCAAGTGCCTGGACGGGATAGAGCTTCCCGATTACCTAAGGTCCGAGCACGCGGAGTTTTTGAGCACGGTGCTGTTCACCACGTGGGGCAAGTACGATCGGTTCGAGAAGGAGCTTCTGGCCTGCGCGCCGGAGGGCACGAGCCTTATGATCAAGCCTCCGGTGCCGTTCTTCCGCGGAGGGGAGCTTTATATCGGCTCTTACGCGACTATTACGGACGGCGGGACCGGTAAAGACGTTTCGGGCGTACTGATCTTCGATTTTGATTTCGATCAGAATAAACCGTTGAGCTGCGAGTTTACGAATACCGAAGAGGTGTTTGAAAGGTATTTCGGGTAGGTCCCACGGATATGCTCCGGAAGGTGTGACAGGTCCGGTTTACACGGTTTGGAGCAAAACTTACAAATTGAAGTTCATTGAGCCGCCCGCGCGGCTCTTTTCCTTTTCCGCACATTCGTCAAATCGATCACGGTCTGCTATCATGTTCTCAGAACCACAGGGAGGATATGACTATGCGGACCGTTTTCAAAATACTGCTTGCACCGGTGTGGCTGTTGCTGGCGATACTGAAGCTCGCTTTCAAGCTCATGGCAGGTGCGGCGGCGTTTGTGCTCACGATCAGCGGAGGAATGCTGCTCGTTTACGACCTGGTCCTGCTGATAATCGGTCTCGGCTCAAAGGAGCTTATGCTCCAACTGTTGACCATAGGCGGTCTGCTGATTGCCGTTCCGCTCGTTGCAGGATTTATTGTCGGTCTGCTGGAAGCGGTGCAGGAACCCATCAAAGAATACATTGAATCATAAAGGAGGATACACACATGGACATTACTTACACCAAGCGCGAAGATTATTACTACCCCGACTTAACTCTCCCTCCGCAGCCGACCGGTGATATCGGCCGCTTCGGACGAATGCGGAAGAAGTATTTGAAGGAGCATCAGCCCGACACCTTCGCGTTGATGCTGATGGAAAACACTCTGACACAGCACCTC
>JAEEGJ010025229.1_pt1 | contig 12210 bp, 10 predicted proteins | sample 8958761 | NCBI WGS metagenome assembly JAEEGJ01 (sample SAMN16246546, study PRJNA631951) | gut metagenome | biome: gut microbiome; feature: rumen; material: RS-attached | host: Bos | place: Iran: Karaj | collected 2018-10 | reverse complement strand
GAGAAGGAGCGATGTGCGGTTGAAAATGCCTTTTTCAATTCCCATGAGAATCCTGCAAAACTGGCGGAATTTAGGCGAACAGACGGACGACGCGCTTGATGCCGGCAACAAAACGGTCAATGTCGCGCTCGAGTGTGTAAACGCCAAAGCTCAGGCGGAGCGTTGCATCTAGCCCAAAGCGGTCCATTACCGGTTGTGCGCAATGGTGCCCGCTACGTACTGCGACGTTTTCTTCGTCGAGAATCATGGCTGCATCACCGACGGCAATTCCGTCCAACGTAATGCTGATAAGCGCTCCGCGTTCCTTCGGGTTGCCGAGGACTTTTACTTGCGGGATTTCGGCGAGCTGCTTCAATGCGTACTGCGTAATTTGTGCTTCGTGCTCACGGATGTTGTCAAGGCCAACATTGTTCAGCCATTCGATAGCTTTCCCGAGGCCGATGACTTCGGCAATGGCGGGCGTGCCTGCTTCAAAGCGAGCCGGGACGTCGGCATAAGTCGTCTTTTCAAATGTGACGTTCTTGATCATTTCGCCACCGCCATGCCAGGGCGGCATGCTGTCGAGCACGTCGTATTTGCCGTAAAGAACGCCGATGCCAGTCGGGCCGTACATCTTGTGGCCGCTGAAGGCGAGAAAATCGCAGTCGAGCTTCTGCACGTCAATTTTGATGTGGCTAGAACTCTGGGCGGCGTCTATCAAAACTTTTGCTTGCGGGGCGAGCTTGCGGGTGGTTGCAATGATTTCTGCAATCGGGTTCACGGTGCCGACGGAGTTGCTCACGTGGGCGACGGCGACCATCTTGGTGCGTGGCGTGAGGAGCTCGGGGAGCTTGCTCAAGTCCAAATCGCCGCTGTCCAAAACGGGGATGACCTTGATTTTGGCGCCTTTCATTTCGGCGACGAGCTGCCAGCTTACGATGTTTGCGTGGTGTTCTAATCCGCTGATTAAAATTTCATCGCCTGCTTCAAAGAACTTGCGTCCGTAACTCCATGCCACGAGATTGATGCTTTCGGTGGTGCCGCGAGTAAAGACGATTTCGTCTTCGGATTTTGCATTGATGAATTTCGCAACGTCTTTGCGGGTCTTTTCAAAGGCTTCGGTTGTGCGTGCGCTCAGGCGGTAAACCCCGCGCTTCACGGAGCTGTAGTGCTCGCGGTAAAAATCGTCCATCGCGTCGATGACGCTTGCGGGCTTCTGGGTCGTGGCGGTGCTGTCCAAAAAGGCGAGCGGCTTTGCTTCTTTGTCGCCAGCGACCAACATCGGGAATTCATTGCGTAAGACTTCTGCGTTCATGGCCCCAAAGATAGAAATCCTCTATAGGTGGAGTCAAATTCAAGTAAAATATTATTAGGGTTCAAGATTTTTTTTGATTATTCATTAGGGATTGTTTATAATTCGTTATATATTAAAACTATTCATGTCGTTATTCCGACTCAGGAATGTCATCCTGACTTAGGTTTTGTCATCCTGAGCGAAGTCGATATACGAAACTAGTCAACTTGTTGACTTAGTTGAGTTAGGTTCGAAGGAGCAGGATCCAGTTAAGTTTCAAAAGAGGAAAAAATGAAAAAGTTTTTTATAGCAAGTTTGATTTGTTCTGCAATTTTGGCGCAGGGTGGTTTTGCCCAGGAAGCGCTCCGTAATGCCGTTGATTCCAACAACTGGAAAAAGGTGAAAAAGATTGTCAATTCCGGCGAACTTGAAGAAATCTATTGCGGCAAGATGTCGGCAAAGAATGCAACGAACATTTATGGCAAGCATTTTAAGCAGATGCCGGATGAAGCGTTTGCTGCATGCCCGTCTCAGTTTGCGTATGGTTTTGGCCCAAAGGTGTGCTCGATGGCAAACGCCGCGAATGCTTGTTCGGGTGTCATCAAGTACTTGCTCGCTGATGGTGAAAAGGGAAGTGCAAAGGCTCTCAAGACGCTTGACGATGTGGCTAAGGCTGCAACGAAGACGAAGGCTTTTGGAAAACAGTCTCTCGTGAGTGTTGATACCACGGTCTGGAAACCATGTCCCAAGAAAGGTGCTGCACGAACAAAGTGCATTGCCCAGTGCAAAATTGATGCGAATTCTTTGCTTGCGATTGACCACGATGTGAACTGCAAAAAGAATCCTGAACAGATGGTTGATAAGACGATTAAGGTCTATAAGCCGTCGCCGGTTTTTGCAAGCTTGAGAGACGGTCTTTCTGAAGGCTTCTGGAAGGCTCCGATGTCTGTTGCCGGTACGTATGCCGCACTTGCTGGCAAGTATGCCAAGGTGCTCTCGATTCCCGATACCGCTGTGACGGGGCTTCATTACGTGAAGACTTGGGCCGCCAAGCATAAGGGCGCTTCGCTCCCGGGCGGTCAGCTGTTCCGCTTCTGCACGGCATGGAAGGGCAAGATCGATCCGATTCTTTCTGAAGCTGGTTTCAGCGCTCGTTGCCCGGTGTTCAAGAATTTTGTGGACAAGCGTGACAAACAAGTTTACAAGGTCAAGGAAATCGGTGGCGTGGACTGGTTCGTCGAGAACTTGAACTACAACGATCCGGATGGCTCAATTTGCTACGACCGCGATGATGCAAACTGCAAGACGTTCGGCCGTCTCTACACGCAAGAAGCCGCCAAGAAGGCTTGCCCGGCAGGCTACCATCTCGCCACGGATGCGGACTGGAAAAAGCTTGAAGAATATGCGGGCGGTTCTCGCTCTGCTGCGCTCAAACTCAAGAGCAACGGCAGCGACGATTACGCATTCACTGCCATGTTCGGTGGCTACGCCAACAAGACTGGCGTTTGCACGACGATGGGCGAGGGCGCTTATTTCTGGACTGCCGATTCCGAAGAAGATTCTCGTGGCAAGGCTCGCACAATGTTTAGCTCCGATAAGGATGTCGGCTCCATCTCTGTGGACCCGAGTTTCTATCTTGCGGTCCGTTGTGTAGCCGGAGCCGAGTAGGGAACCTCTAAAAATTGCTTTGATAAAGAAAAATTGAGCGAAACCGAGGGCAGGCAGGAATGAAAAGTGGCGAATACTGGAGGTATTTGCCACTTTGAATGACGAACCGGCACGATGTGTTGTAGCCAATTTTTTAAAAATGAATTTTTAGAAGGTGACCGAAATGGAAAATTTGAACTCGGGCGCGTTTGCGCCCACTTGCACGCGTGAAACTTGGGTCAAGCGCCAGGCGCTGATGGCCCGTGTCCGTGAGTTCTTTGTTCGTCGTAATGCGCTCGAAGTCGAAACGCCTGTACTTTCTGCATACGGCGGAACGGACCCGCAGCTTGATTACTTTGAGATTGAAGACCCGAAGCGGTTTATGATGACGAGTCCGGAATTTCACATGAAACGCCTGCTCGCTGCAAAGTTCGGTGACATTTTCCAGATTACAAAGTCGTTCCGCAAGGATGAATTTGGCGGCCACCACAATAACGAGTTCTCGATGGTGGAATGGTACCGCGTAGGTATGATTCAAGACAAACTCATGGACGAAGTTGAAGACCTCGTGAGTGAAATCATTGGGACTAAACTAAACGCCCGCCGCACCCGCTGGATTGATGCTTTCAAGAACTACGCTGGCGTGAATCCTTTCTGCGAAAAGCTCACGGACTTTGCGGATGCTTGTTGCGCCCGCGAGATTCCCGTGCCCGAAAAGAGCGAAACGCTCACGCGCGAAGACTGGTGGGACTATCTCATGGTCTTCTTGGTGGAACCAGCACTCGCAAGTAACGGTCCCGAGTTCATCTTGGATTACCCGCCATCGCAGGCGGCTCTGGCGCAGACGTACGTGGATGATGATGGTTACACGTGGGCCCGCCGCTTTGAACTTTTTGTGAATCAAGTGGAACTTTGCAATGGTTACACGGAGCTTACGGATCCAGTGGAACAGCGTCGCCGTTTCTATGCTGATTTGGAAATTCGCAAGGGGATGAATAAGCCCTTACCGCCTATCGACGAACGATTCCTTGCTGCTCTTGAATCGGGAATGCCAGCTTGCTCTGGTGTGGCGCTTGGGCTCGACCGCCTGTTCATGCTCGCTCTCGGTAAAGAAAATATCGCTGACGTGATCCTCTTCCCAAGTCCTATTGCTTAACGCGCACTCTCGTCATCCTGAGGGCGAATGCCCGAAGGATCCAGTTATTTTTCGTATTACAATCCCAGCAGTCTTTTGAGTTCGTGGCGGACTTTGAGTTCGTTGAGCGTCCCGACATCGACGTGCTGGATCTTGTCGTCCTTGTCGACCACGAAACTCACGGGAATCACGCCCGGGTTTCCTAGCGCCTTGAGCGCGTCGTAGTTCCAGTGGAGCATTGTCCACGGAATTTCCATGCTCTTCTTGTACTTGCGGGCGATCTTCTTGGTATCGTCCTCGTCGATCATCAGAATCTTGAGTCCCTTCGGGCCGAAATCTTCGTGGAATTTCTTAAGAGTCGGAAGTTCCGCCCGGCATGCCGGGCACCACGATGCGGTAAGCACAATAAGCGTTGCAGCTCCCTTTTCGCTTGCGTAGTCCGATTTGCCCCCCATCACATCGTCAGCCGTGAAGTTTACGACTGTCATGGGAAAGTTCAGACGCTGGTGGGATTGTGCTTCGAACGCGTAAAACGCGAAGCCGAGGAAAATGACTGCCCCTACCCATGCGAGTATTTTATAAGTGGATGAACGCATTGCATAAAGAATTTATGAAATTTTTGGGCTTTTTAAATTATATTCTAGTGCATGGCATATAACATTCAAGATCTTTTAGCAGAAATGGTCAAACGTGGGGCCTCCGACTTGCACATTACGGCCGGTGCACCCCCTCTTATTCGTCTTTCCGGCAAGCTAACCCCCATCGGGGAGAACAAGCTCAAGCCCGACGAAACCATGCGTATGACTTACAGCTTGATGAATGAAGCCCAGAAAAAGACTTTTGAACAGCAAAAGGAATGCGACTTTTCATTCGGTATTGCAAATCTTGCGCGTTTCCGTGCGAACGCCTACTTGCAGCGTGGCTGCGTGGCGCTTGCCCTCCGTATTATTCCGCTTGATATCAAGACGTTCAAGGACTTAGGCCTCCCGAAGATTATGGCCGAATTTACGACGCGTCCTTCTGGCCTTGTGCTTGTGACGGGTGCTACCGGTTCTGGTAAGTCCACGACCTTGGCGGCCATGATCGACAAGATTAACAAGGAACGTCACGACCACATTCTGACGGTTGAAGACCCGATCGAATTTTTGCATAAGCACCAGGGCTGTATGATCAACCAGCGCGAAGTCGGTAGCGATACGCACAGCTTTGCCCAGGCCCTCAAGATGGCTCTCCGTCAGGACCCTGACGTGGTGCTCATCGGCGAAATGCGTGACTTGGAAACTATCCGCTCGGCACTTACGATTGCAGAAACGGGTCACTTGACTTTTGCAACGCTTCATACAAACTCTTGCGTGCAGACGATTAACCGTGTGGTTGACGCCTTCCCGAAGGGCGAACAGCAGACCGTGCGTACGCAGCTCTCGTTCGTGCTCCAGGGCGTTATCTGCCAGACCCTTTTGCCAAAGATTGGTGGTGGCCGCGTGATGGCGTACGAAGTCATGAACGTGACGCCGGGTATCCGCGCTTTGATTCGCGATGACAAGGTGCACCAGATTGAATCCATGATTGAAATTGGTCAGAAGTTCGGCATGAATACGATGAATATGTGCTTGTGCGACCTCGTCAAGAATCACAAGGTCGACCGCTTTGATGCACTTGCCCGTTCGTCGAGCCCGGACCAGTTGGAACAGTTGTTTGTGAAGGAAGGGGTGTAATCGATGGCTGAATTTTTGTACAAGGCCCAAAATTCGCAGGGCAATAACTTTGAAGGAACGCTCGAAGCAAAGGACAAGGCCGAAGCCGAAGCCCTTTTGCTCCGCCGTCGCTTGATTATTACAAGCCTCAAAAAGAAGCCGACCGAAATCAAGATTAAGATTGGTTCTGGCATCAAGACCGAAGACATTACCCGTTTTACGCGTATGTTCTCGTCTATGTGCTCGGCAGGTCTTCCGATGCTTCAGTGCTTGAACATTCTCGAAGCGCAGTGCGAAAACCCGGAACTCAAGAGCGTTGTGCATAAACTCACGCAGTCGATTAACGGCGGTTCTTCTTTGGCTGATGCATTGGCGCAGCACCCGAAGGTTTTTGACTCTTTGTATTGCAACATGGTGGCCGCCGGTGAAGCGGGCGGTATTCTCGAAGGCATCTTGGCTCGTCTGGCCGAAACACTCGAAAACAACCAGCGCCTCAAACGCAAGGTGAAAAAAGCTTTGACATACCCGATCATGGTTATCATTGTGGGTATTCTCGTTGTGATTGCGCTTATGACGTTCGTGGTGCCGACGTTCGCCGAACAGTTCGCCGCTCTTGACGCTGAACTCCCGGCCCCGACGCAATTCGTGATGAATATTTCTGATTTTATACGTAATAATGGTGCGTTCTTGTTTATCGGACTAATCATTATCATCTTTGCCTATAAGATGATCATGCGAATCCCGCAAGCGCAATTTGCGATGGACAAGTTTACGCTAAAAATGCCAAAGTTAGGCGATTTGCAGATTAAGTCTGCAACGGCTGGCTTTTCGAGAACGCTGGGTACGCTTCTGAATGCCGGTGTGTCTGTGATGGATGCCTTGAAGGTCGTGGCGACAACTGCAGGTAACAAAGTTGTTGAAAAGGCAATTTATAAGATATCGATTGGTATTGCAGGTGGTAAGTCAATTGCCGAGCCGATGGAAGAAGTGGGCATTTTCCCGCCCATGGTGATCCAGATGACGGGCGTCGGTGAAAAGACCGGTAACTTGGGCGGTATGCTTTTGAAACTCGCGGACTTCTACGATGAAGAAGTGGACGCCGCAGTCGATGCCGTCGTGAGTATGATTGAACCATTGATCATCGTGTTCTTGGGTGGTGCTGTCGGCTTCCTCCTAATTGCAATGTATATGCCGATGTTCTCGATGGGCGACGCCATCAAGGGCTAAAAGGCTTCGCATTACGGCGTTGCAGTGCTCCTCACGTACGAGGGGTACGCTACGTCGCCCTGCGCCTTGTCCTGCTCGCTTTTAAACCTTTACTTAAAAGACAAAAGCTTTAGGCAAAATATCGATTTAGATTTTAAAGACGAAGCTTATGCTTCGTCTTACTTGTTTCTTAACCCTTGCAGGATGAGCAATACGCTACGCCAAAGCGTTCTTTGTCTCGCTCGGTTTTGACGCCTTTGGCGTTCGCAGCTGCGGCTCGGTCATGCCAGTCTGCAAGCAGCCTGTCGCGACACTCACCTTGCATGCTTTTGAGCTAAATTTTGATAAAACGGGTTCTAATTAACGAAATTTTTTTCACAACTGTTGTTTGTGAAAAACCAATATGTAATATCAATCAAATTCTCATTTACTTCTACAAGATAAAATAAGTCTAGAATCCTTCGGACTCTAAATAGCAAGACATCGTCGGCTACATGTGGTCTTGGATATACAAGACTGTTTCCTTCAAATTTCCCGTCCCAAACATTACGGTCGTCTAGAGTTAAAGAAGAACTATCTGAAATGCAGTGAATTCGGAAACCATCGTATAAGAAGTAATCTGTTGCGTTTCCTTCTCCTCCTTTTAAAACAAATAGATCTAGGGAATCTACGAAAGGACTATACGATAAAACATCAGCATCAATAGCACATTTTTCTAGGTTTAGACAAATAGAGAAATCCTTTATTTTAAATGTAAAACAAAGAAGGGCAATAATTGGAATTAATAGAATCAAAAAGTTTTTTTTAAAAAGCTTTTTAATGTTCTTCATGTTGCAGCTTGTGACCTTACTTGTTTGAAATGAACGTCATTCCGGCTTTCGAGCCGGAATCTCCATCTCGTATAACGAAACCTCATACCTCAAAGCGACCGTAGGGAGCGAGCCCATAGCCCACTACTTTTTCATCCATCCGGTGTATTTTGCGGTTTCGAGAATTTCGTTGGCGTTCTTGACACGGTCGGCGGTCGGGGTTTGCGTGTCCTTGAGCGCGTAGTCAATTTCGAGTTCTTGGTACTTGCTGAGGGCGAATGCGTGGTAGGGGAGGACTTCGACTCGCTTGACGTTGCTTAATGTGCGGATGAAGTCGCGGGTGCGTGTGAGGGCTTCGTCGTTGTCGCTGTTTCCCGGGACGAGCACGTGGCGAATCCAGATGGGCTTTTGGATGCGGTCGAGGTAACGGAAAAATTCGATGATGTTTTCGTTGCCGTGTCCTGTGAGTTCCTTGTGTGCGTCAGCGTCGATGTGCTTAATGTCCACGAGCAAGAGGTCGGTGGATTTCATCAAGCGTTCGATTTTAGCAAACGGTTCGCCTGTGGGTCTGAATGTGACGCCGCTCGTGTCGACACACGTGTGGACGCCCGCCGCTTTGGCTGCCTCGAAGAATTCAATCATGAAGTCAATTTGTGCGAGAGGTTCGCCACCGCTCACGGTGATGCCTCCGTCGGTTCCCCAGTAGGGCTTGTAGCGCAAGGCTTTTTTCAGCAGGTCTTCTGCTGAAATTTCGAACGATCCGTTCGCGGTTCCGTTTGCGCTTTTAGTCCCGAAATCCCACGTTTCCGGGTTGTGGCAGAACTTGCAGTGCATCGGGCAGCCCTGCGTAAATACGACAAAGCGGATTCCCGGTCCATCGACCGATCCGAACGTTTCAAGCTTATTGATTCTTCCGAGAGTCATGGTGTAAAAATAAAAAATGAACCACATTTTTCGGAGGTCTTACCATTTGGAATAGCATGTTTTTTATAAAAGGTTCTATATAATACGAACCACGCAAAAAACAGTGTTGACGGTGTGAAAAAGGGTGAAAATTTGTATAAAATAAGAGAATCCTGGAGTAATCTGTTCTTATATTTAAAGAAAAGATGAGGAGGAAATCTTTATGAAGAAATCATTGCTCGTTTTGATGGCGGCTGTAGCCACTTTTGTGATGTTTACTGCTTGTTCCGATGATTCTGGCGTCGATAATGGTGCTGGCGGTTCTGCGGGTTTAAATACGGAGTCTCAAAAATCCTCTGATTATGAGGTGGGCGTGGGCTCTTGTGGTGGCGGGCATTTGGAAAAAAGAGCTGAATGGGGTGATGAATCTGTTGATTTCGTGATGAACGAAGACGGTTCAGCGACCTTTACGATTAATACAACATCGGTTTGTGGAGAATATGGGCATGTAACAGATGTCAAATTGGAACGTAAGGAAGACTCTTTATTTGTTCATGATTTTTTCGAATATTATCCAGACGATCCGCAAGTGCCTAAGCATAATTGCCTCTGTTTTGCCGATTATAGAATTAAAGTTCCTGCGGAGTATATTGGCGTGAAATATCTAAATTTCAATGGTGTTTACGATATTATTTATAAAGAACAGGAATAAGGATATTTTCTATCTTTGGCATCGTGCCGAAAATAGTAAAGCTCACGGATAGAATCCAATATTTGCAAGTTTCATACGAGCCGCTCAGTGCGGACGTTGTGGCGGTGCGTGGCGATAGCGCCTGGTGGATTTTTGATGTGGGCGCCTGCGATATGGCGGTCGATTTTATCAATGCCTTGCCGCGCGTTTTTGCGGCCTGTAAAGGTGATGGTAATGTCGCGGCTCCACTTAAAAAGAATATCGTTATTTCGCATTTCCATCGGGATCACTTGTTGAACGTTGTGCGTCATTGCAATGGAGAGGTCTCGCTGGATTTCGATACGCTTTATGTCGGCTCGCATGCATCGAAAGTTGTTGGCGACATGAACGACCGCGAAAAGGTTTCTGTGACATCGCCGCTTTCTTTTGACGATGGCGTGCATATCGAGATTTTGCCGATTCCGAACAGCCATGCGAAAGGTTCGTTGATTCTTGTTGTCGACGATTTCGTGTTTTTGGGTGATGCGACTTATCCGATGGTAGGGCATGGGGAACCGGACGTTTATAACGTGCAGATTCTCGAACAGCAAATTAAAATGCTCAAATTGCTTAATGCGTCGCGTTTTTGCTTGAGTCATAAGCGTGGACTTGTGCGCGATAAGACTTCCGTGATTCAGTTCCTGGAATCTGTTTATGCCCGCCGCCAAAAGAACGAAAATTACATCGTGGCATAGTTTTCGCGGCTTTTCGCCGCTCGCACTTCTGCATTCCCTCCCTAAAAAAGCTTTCCTCAAAACAAAAAAAAAGGTTCCCTTTCGGGAACCTTTTTAAGCTTTGCGACTTTCGCAATCGCGGCGCTTTTCCAAGCGATTAGAGCACGCCGTGTGCCTGGCGGGCAATCACGTCGAGCTGCTGTTCGCGAGTGAGCTTGATGAAGCGCACGGCGTAGCCAGAAACGCGGATTGTGAAGTTCTGGTATTCTTCCTTCTCCGGATGTTCCATAGCGTCCTTGAGTTTTTCGACACCGAACACGTTCACGTTCAAGTGGTGGCTGCTCTGGCCGAAGTAACCGTCGAGAACCTGCACGAGCTTGTTGGTACGTTCTTCGTCGTCGTGACCGAGAGCGTCCGGGTTGATCGTCTGCGTGTTGCTGATACCGTCGAGAGCGTATTCGTACGGAATCTTGGCAACAGAGTTGAGAGATGCCAAGAGGCCGTTCTTTTCGGCACCGTAGCTCGGGCTTGCACCCGGAGAGAACGGTTCACCCTGCTTACGACCATCCGGGAGTGCGCCCGTGGCCTTACCGTAAACAACGTTACTCGTGATGGTAAGGATGGAAGTGGTCGGTTCAGAGTCACGGTAAGTCGGCGTGTGCTTGATCTTAGCCATGAACGTCTTGAGGAGCCAAACGGCAATGCTGTCTGCGCGGTCGTCGTCGTTTCCATAACGCGGGAAGTCGCCTTCGATCTGGAAGTCTTCGGCAAGGCCCGTAGCCGGGTCACGGATGACCTTGACCTTAGCGTACTTGATTGCAGAAAGGGAGTCGACAACGTGGCTGAAGCCTGCGATACCCGTTGCAAACGTGCGGCGAACGTTGGTATCGATGAGAGCCATTTCGGCGGCTTCGTAGTAGTACTTGTCGTGCATGTAGTGGATCAAGTTGAGCGTATTCACGTACAAGTGAGCGATCCAGTCCATGTAGAGTTCAAACTTGTGGACGACTTCATCGTAGTTGAGGTATTCGCTAGTGATAGGCGGATATTCCGGGCCAACCTGCGTACCCTTCACGAGGCATTCATCCTTACCGCCGTTGATGGCGTAGAGGAGAGTCTTGGCGAGGTTTGCGCGGGCGCCGAAGAACTGCATTTCCTTACCGGTCTGGGTTGCAGAAACGCAGCAGCAGATGCTATAGTCGTCACCCCAAATCGGGCGCATCGTGTCATCGTTTTCGTACTGGATGGCGCTGGTCTTCACGGAGATTTCTGCAGCGAACTTCTTGAAGCTGGCCGGGAGGCGCGGGCTGTAGAGAATCGTGAGGTTCGGTTCCGGAGCCGGTCCCATGTTCACGAGCGTGTGCAAGAAACGGTAGTCGTTCTTGGTCACCTGATGGCGACCGTCCTGGCCGAGGCCAGCAACTTCGAGTGTAGCCCACACCGGGTCACCGCTGAAGAGTTCGTTGTAGCTTGTGATACGAGCGAACTTGACCATGCGAAGCTTCATCACAAAGTGGTCGATGATTTCCTGAGCTTCGATTTCGGTGAGCGTGCCGTTCTGCAAGTCACGCGTCATGTAAATATCGATGAAGGTCGAAACACGGCCAACGCTCATAGCGGCACCGTTCTGCGTCTTGATGGCAGCGAGGTAACCGAAGTAGAGCCACTGCACAGCTTCGCGGGCGTTCATAGCCGGCTTAGAAATGTCGTAGCCGTAAATCTTGGCCATGGCCTTCATGCCTTCGAGAGCCTTAATTTGTTCGGCAAGTTCTTCACGTTCACGGATAACGTGTTCGCGCATATCCGTTTCATCGGTCAGAGCCTTGTCGGCCTTTTTCTGGGCGATGAGGTAGTCGATACCGTAAAGAGCAACACGGCGGTAGTCACCGACGATACGGCCGCGGCCGTAAGTATCCGGAAGACCCGTAATGATGTGGGCCTTGCGAGCCATACGCATTGCAGGCGTGTAGGCATCAAAAACGCCCTGGTTGTGAGTCTTGTGGAATTCCGTGAAGATGCGGTGAAGTTCTTCGCTCGGTGTGTAACCGTAGTTCTTGCAAGATTCTTCAGCCATCTTGATGCCGCCGAACGGCATGAATGCGCGCTTGAGCGGCTTGTCGGTCTGGAGACCTACGATCT
>JAEEGJ010025222.1_pt1 | contig 12214 bp, 10 predicted proteins | sample 8958761 | NCBI WGS metagenome assembly JAEEGJ01 (sample SAMN16246546, study PRJNA631951) | gut metagenome | biome: gut microbiome; feature: rumen; material: RS-attached | host: Bos | place: Iran: Karaj | collected 2018-10 | reverse complement strand
TACAGTGTGACTATGCCACACCAGCTGCACAGAAAGCATCGTTATATCCATGCCAGCTTACAGGGTGGTATCTGCCTTCGGCAGCAGAACTGCGACTGCTGTCACACAACAGGCTCTTAGTGTCCAGGGGACTGGAACTGATAGGGGGTGAACCGCTATCTGAGGATGAATATGCCTCTTCCACACAGGACGGTACAAGTCAAAGTAATATGGAAATCAATTATTATTGTGTGTCATTGCTTACAGGCTATGTCACAGCAAATGACAAGAAGAAACAGGCACGAGTAAGGCCTGTTATGATGATCCATTAAAATTTCAGAAGGTTATGCAAGAGGAAACCAAAGAACAAAAAAGCATGTATGCTACCTTCAGGATGGCTGTCTATGCCATCCTGATGATAGAGATATTTCTTTATTTTCCTTTCTACGAAGAGGGAAAAGGTGTAGCAGGATTCGTGGCAAAAATCCTGAAACATATGTTTTTCTTAAAAACACCGCTGGCATGTAAAATAAGTGAACTGCTGCTGCTCTGCGTTACCTGTATGGGTACGAAGGCAAAGAAAAACCCGGATTTCGACCTTCGGAAAATGGTGGTCTATCCCGTCTCTATAGGACTGATACTAACCATGGTTTCTTATCTAACTGTTGACGGTACTTTGGCTATCTCCAAAATTCTCTATGCCGGATCAGGTCTGATAGGGCTAGTAGTCCTCAATATCGGACTTGACAATACGGCCAAATACATGAACCATAAGGTGGGAGACGACCAATTTAACTTCGAAAACGAGTCTTTTGAACAGACCACCGAACTGGTAGAGACAGATTATTCGGTGAATATACCCATGATCTTCTACCATAAAGGCAAAATGAATAAGGGGTGGATCAATATCACCAATCCCTTCCGTGGAACATGGGTGGTAGGAACGCCAGGATCCGGTAAGTCGTACTCTGTCATCGAGCCGATGATACGCCAACAGTCCAGGAAGGGCTTCGCCATGGTGGTATATGACTATAAATTTCCCACGCTGGCAAAGATTACATTCTATAACTACCTGAAAAACCGTAAGTACGGACATACGCCCGAAGGGTGTAAATTCCGTGTTATCAACTTCACAAAAGTTGAGTATTCCAACCGAGTAAACCCAATACAGAAAAAATACATTCCTAACCTAATCGCTGCCTCAGAGACAGCAGCGACACTGTTGGAAAGTCTCGGCAAAGGTAGTGGCGAAAAGGGTGGGGGAGGCTCTGACCAGTTCTTCAAGACTTCATCAGAAAACTTCTTGGCTGCCATCATATATTTCTTCATCAACTACCATCCTTGCGGCTATTACAAAGGTGAACGTCTGCGTCAATGTGTCGATTATAAAGGCGAACGGCTAAATATTAAAATAGAAGGCTGGGATCAGTATCGGGGATATAATGACAAAGGAGAGTTGGTACTTACCTTTGAGAGTAATGAACAGAACAAATCCATCAACGAGAACGGCATGCTCGTGGATCTTAACGGCCATTCCTATATTGATGATGATGGTAATACGGTCATTATCAACCGTACCTACTATATAGACAAATTTGGTAATGAGGTGGAACCGGACACCATCACGGGAGAGTTCTCGGATATGCCGCATGTGCTGGCATTCCTCACGCGCTCTTATTCGGAGGTATTCACCATCCTCATGCAAGACCCGGAAATCAAACCGCTGATGGCTCCTTTCCAGTCAGCCTACCAGAACAACGCCATGGACCAGCTCGAAGGTATGGTGGGTACGCTCCGCGTACAGGCTTCACGTCTTGCCACCAAAGAGTCCTTCTGGGTGTTCTCCGGCGATGAGTTCGACCTAAAGGTCAGTGATCCTAAGAATCCCGCATACCTGATTATTGCCAATGACCCGGAATCAGAATCCGTGGTGGGTGCTCTTAACGCTCTGATCTTAAACCGTCTCGTAACGAGGGTTAACAGTGGCCAGGGAAAGAACGTGCCTTGTTCCATCATCGTCGATGAGCTGCCAACGTTATATTTCCATAAGATTGACCGTCTGATCGGTACGGCACGCTCCAACAAGGTTGCCGTGGCCATGGGATTCCAGGAGCTGCCACAGCTGGAGGCAGACTACGGAAAGGTAGGTATGCAGAAAGTAATCACCACCTGCGGTAATGTCATCAGCGGGGCAGCCCGCTCGAAGGAAACGCTCGAATGGCTGCAGAATGACATCTTCGGAAAGTCAAAGCAGATCTCCAAGAATGTGTCCATCAATGAGGATAAGACCTCTATCTCTCTCAACGAGAAGATGGATAACCTTGTTCCTGCAGCGAAGATTGCGGATATGGCTACAGGATGGCTCTGCGGACAGGTGGCCCGTGATTTCACACCTACGGATGAGAAGTCGCTGAAGAACTTTGACATATCCAACAGCCCGGAGTTCAAGATCTCGAAATTCTTCTGTAAAACACATTTTGATGCTAATAAAATCAAAAATGAGGAAAAACATTACCAAGATTTGCCGAAAATTTATAAATTTGCAAGCGAAACAGAAAAAGAAATCGTCCTGACGAAGAACTTCAACCGGATCAATCAGGAAGTACAGAGTATCATCGAAGAACTGCTTGGTGAAGACTTCAAGGAAGAGAACGGCAAATAATATTCATTATGGTAGAGTCGAGACTGCCCAACAAGGTGTTGGGAAAAAGATTGAAACAGATACGCGGAGTCATGGGTTACACGCAGGCACAGATGGCGGCGCAGGTTCCTTGTGACTCCCTCACACTCTCACGCATTGAGAGGGGAGAGAACCTGATGGCCGAGAAGGTAGTGGCCGTGCTGGCCTTCCTCTCCAGGAAGGTTAATATCAACTACCTGTTGTCGGAGAATTTCGACATCACCAACGAAGAGGCCCTGTTTCACATGGGCTATGAGTTCAACTCAGTAGCAAAAGCCAAGCTCGACTTCATCAAAGAGGATCTACACGAGATCATAGATAAGATCAATGCGGCCCAGGAGTACATCAAGTGACTCCCGGGCCGTTTTTCTTCTACCAAAGGGAAAGAAAACAGAAATATAAAATCTTTCTTTTCCCCTCAGTAATTATCTCCTTCTACGGGCAGCAGACTTTGAACGGGACTGTGCCGGTTTCGGGGAGGTTTTCTTCGGTATATAATAAGAGAGCTTCTTTTCCGCTACTTGCTTTAAATTCCCCTCGGCAACAGAAATGGGAAATAAACCGGTGTCAGATACATAAACAATAGTTTTGCCATGTTTAGGATTACTGAGGCTCATGATAACATTACCACCTTTGTTGTGGGGAAAAATAAACCTTGCCTGGAGATTCGCCGTATCGGTATATACCTTGTCACAATGCCACACACTGCCGTCAGGAACACTTATCCTTTCATAATTGGAAGGATTGCGAAATGCGGATAAAGAAGATATTCTGTTATCCGAAGATACAAAATCACGGCCTTCAAGCAGTCCCTTCATCTTCTTAAAATGGCCTTCTATCACAAAAACAATATTGAAAGAACCTCCATATGCGTAGTATTTTAATCCATCGCGGAGATTACGTAGTATAAGAGTTTTGTCATCACCATCTTCTAAACGGAATTGCTGGCCAAAGACCTTATCAGCAAAAAATGTACCCATCTCCCCTGCCTTGGAAAACATATGGGCAGTGGCGGCTGGTTGTACACAATAGACTGTCTGACCGATAATCGACTTAAAATATTCTTCAGGAATATAATAATCATCAGGGAAGTTCATCAGACTGTCATAGACATACGGCTTCTCTTCAGGGATGGGCGCAGCACTGCTCCCAAAGTCTATCTGACCGGAAACGGACAGGGACAACATCAATAATGGTAATGCTAACAGTTTCTTAATCATCACAATAATATTTAGGTTTCTATATCTCCATAACGCTAACAAGACAATAATATTGTCTTTCCCTTTTAGTTAAAGTCTCGCTACCATCTGCTTCAGCTTCTTGGTGTAACTCTTATCCTCGGCATAGCCGATGCGGTCAAGGAAATCATAGTAATCCCCGGTCTTATAACGGTACTGGATATACTTGCGATAGGCCACGACGCTGTCTTCCCACCGGGAGAAGGAATAGTAGTCTCCCTTGTAACTGTTATACAGACCGAAGATATTGTTATATTTCTTACAGACGTTACTAGTGAAATAATAGGTCTCCAGGAGACTCTGGGCCAGCACAATCTTCTTATGATGAAGACCGGCCTTGTCCATCTCTTCCAGAAGATTCCTGACATTCAGCTCACGGGAAGGCTCACGATGACTGTCAAGATCGGCAAGGGTGCGGTCAAGGTCATCAATGGTGTTGTTGATGAAACGTAGGAAAGTAAGGGGATTGACACGCACACCGTTGATCTTCATGGCAATATGAAGATGGGGGGCGGTGCTCCTGCCCGTATTGCCGCTGATGGCCACTACGTCACCGGCAAAGATGCGGTCACCCTCGCGGACAAGGATCTCACTGAGGTGGCCGTAACGGACGGTGATATTGTCATGCTCGATGATGATATACTTCCCGTAACCATGCCCACCACGGGGATGCACCTCCCTCACGATACCGGGCATCATGGCCATCACAGGGGAATAGCGGCAGCGGAGGTCGATTCCGTCATGGAACTTCTTACCCTTGCCAAAGGGATCACTACGATAGCCGAAAGGGGAAGTGACATAGATATAGTCCAGCGGCAGGCAGACACTTAGCCGTTTCTCCAACACGGCGGTCAGCAGACTGTCCTTGTAACTCACATACATCGCAGAGTCCATTCGCTGCTGCAGCTCATCAAGGATGGCATAGCTGATGCTGTCACTACGGAAATCATTGTCATCATATTCCAGACTGTCTTCCTGTACCAACAGGCTGTCTGGCTTGAAAGCGGAAAGACTATCCACAAAGGCTACCTTCGTGGAATCATAGCCCGGAAGATACTCTACTGGCTGCTTTTCAAAGTTTACGGTATAAAACTGACCGAAAACAGGGGGCGAAAAGATAATAATTGTTAAAAACAAGCAAAAACTCTTTTTCAATGTCATAATCAGATATTTTTTATTTAATTTTGCTGCAAAGATATAAATTATTATTCAAATATGAAAAATAAATTGTCATATTCTGCTGAAGAACTTCCATTTGCTCAACTCCAGAAGGTGGGACTGAGCAAAAAAAACGTGCTGGATATGCCGAAGGAGGTACTTGAAAAACTGCTGACCGGACAGATGACTCCCGTCGTGGAGCTGAAGATGGAAAGGGAAGACGGTAGGAAACTGTTCCTTCCTGTCAAGCTGAAACTCGACAGGGACGAGAAAACGGGAAAGGCCGTCGCCAGTGCTATCCTGGTATCACGGGAAATGCGCCTCGACAATAATCTCCTGATGGGCAAGAAAGAGAAACAGGCCGTGCAGAACCTCAGACTCTCCGAGGATGAGAAACAGCGGCTCAAAAGAGGGGAGGTAGTCTTTAAGAACAACGTACCGGAAAAGGATGCGGAGGGAAGAATACGCCGGACATCGGTGTTCGTGGAAATGGAAAAAGACACCAAGAGTATCATGCTCAAAAAGTCACGTGACATCGAGATTCCCAATGCCATCAAAGGCATAGAGCTGGGCATAGAGCAGAAGAAGAATCTCCGGGAAGGAAAGCCTATTCAGGTGGAAATCGGCGACCAGAAGATTACCGCCGGGGTAGATCTTGCATCACCTACAGGATTCAATATGATGAATGGCGACCTCATGCAGTGGCAACGGAAGAAGGAACAGCAATGGGATTTCTTCAATCCTGGAGCAGCCATGTATCTGATGACCGATCAGAACAAATGGGAACTTAAAGAGACTATGAGCCTGAACCGCTACAACAAGATGGAGCGCACGCAACAGGTCTCGCAGTCCGTCAAGCAGGAAGTCAAACAAGAACGAAAGGAAGAACAAAGACATTCGTCTGGAAGACATAGGTAAAAATGGTAAAGTGATGGCTTAGGGCCTCATGCAATAAACATCATGACGCAGGAATCTGGAAAATTTCAACATGATGACATTGCGACACACATCGGTAACATACAGAATCTGTATGAAGATGTAATGTCTTACTATATCCAGAACATAGAGTCCCAGTCCCTGGATAAGTATAGTGTCAACGACTACAACAGGCTGAATAACGTTCAGTCTGCCGGGGATCTCTATGCCTGGGCATATGATATGAAAAGGGATATGGAGTTCATATCCTACGAACAGTTTACAAGGGAGCCGCAGATCATAGACTCTAAAATTCCAAAAGACATCATCGCAAAATCCCTGCTGCTGGCAGAGAAGATTCAGACTACCAGCGAACAGGCACTCAAAACGCTCTTCGACAGAAGTTATGGGCTGGCTGACTCCTTGCGTCTTCAATATGACACAAGGGGGAAACTCGTTGATATATATAATAAGGTTCACGAGGGGGGTAAGGAGAATACTACGGCACTGTTATTTCGTTCTTCCAACGGGTATGTGGCCATAGGGATGGACGCTTACCAGTTAACAAAGCTCAATCCGGAATGGCATACGCCTACCATGACATATACGCTTCCCGACAAGGAACAGTGGATGAACGACACCAAGGTACTGTTTATCAATAATGATGGATATGAGCTGGTGACAGAGCAGCCGATTGACTTGCGGATTACAAAAGCTCCGGTGAACATCGACAACATACAGAAAAATGATTATCTGCTGGAGAATATAAAAATTCTTGACGAAGCCAGGCAGACGATAGCATATTTCGCTGGCATCAACCCGGAAAACAGCGTGGTGCTCAATACCAGGGGGCAAATCACACAAGAACAGGACACGTGGAAGGCAAGCGTCGATTCTATCATCATCGCCAACGGAAAGCTGACGGCTGTCATTTCCGGTCTTAACGAGGGTGAGCAGATCATCAGGACGGTGGACAATGAGGGTATCATGCGGATGCCATTCCAGTTCAAGCACTTTGCTGATTTCCTTAACAACAACAGAACAGAAATTCTGGGAATACTCAACGGTAATGAGAAACAGCTCCTTGACAACTATGCCAAGGCCGTGGAGAACTACTCACAGAACATACGGCTTAAAGCCGAACATCCCGACAGTATCATCCTGCAGAAAATGGGAAATACCTACATGGCTTTCGGCGCAGATGCCAAAAGGGTGGCAGCAGAGCTGGGTACAAGACTCTATGACCGGGAAGTGCAAGGAAATGACCGTGTTCTCTTTACTACCGTCAATGCCAGCCAGTACCTGCAACTGGCAGAGTCTCCAAACAATATCCATGTGGCAAAGGCGGCACAACAGGAACAGCCGATGCTCTGGAGGCTGGCGCAGAACACAGATCCTTTCGGGGCAGGACAGAAACGTAATCCCGAACTGAATCTCTCGGCAGTCAGCGTCAAGCCGACACGCGGAGGTAACTGGGTGGTGTATGCCAAGGTGGGGGAGAAAACCTACACCTCGGACATCAAACCTGCAGATGCCAAGGCATACCGGGACACTCCGGCCACGGAAAGGGATAAAAAGGCTCGGGAGATAGCCACAATCTACCTTATGCGCAAAATCATAGGTAACCAGATAACTCCTAAGCAACACTCACTCAGGAGATAACCAAAGGGAGGAAAAATTATGGCAGAGATTATGGATATGAACAAAGAAAAGGCGAAAGACCTGATTGTCAAGTACAACAAGGTGACTTCCTCTGTCACGTCACGGGACGGGGTTTCAACATCTACCCAGATCATGAACTCCTTAATGGCGACACATAATATGGAGTCTGCCGACGATAAAATTGTCTCTGAGGTCATTTCAAACCCGGAAAAATACAAACCTGATGTGGTTGGTTTCTTCCGTGAACTCGCTGGTGTGGGTCAGGAGGTAAAGGCCGTGTTCAATCAATATCTTGCAGAATATAAAAGGATTATAGAGGAAACGGCACAGGAGTTGCGGCAACTTGGCGACCCAAGATTTGCCGTCCTTGATAAACTCAGAAAGGAAATCCAGGAGGAAAAGATACAGCAGAACATGAAGAAAGAGGCCGACATTACGGCTTCTCATAATCTCAATAATCATATGGCTAAAAAAGCTGAAACAGGGGAAAAAGAGAAAAAGGTTGCTCCCAAGGAGAACGCCCCGCAGAAGACAGCTGCGACAGAGCAGAAAGTAAAAGAACCCAAGGCAAAGAAAGCCAAGGAGGAGAAAGTGGAAAAGCCAAAGGCTGAAACCAAGGTTGAAAAGCCTGCGGCTGAGAAGAAAGAAGAGAAAGTGAAGGCTCCCGCCAAAGAGAAGACTGCAGAACAGGCGGCAGCTCCCAAAGAGAAGGAAAAGCTGGCTAACGGTCAGACATTGGATTTCTCAAGGGTGTTCCAGATGACGCACATCGACGAAAAACCCTATGGCCTGAAAGCCATCGTTGACGGCGTGCCACTGGGCACGAAAGTGCTCTCCAAGGAAGAGCAGAACGCTTATTTCGAGAAGAAGATCACACCGGCACAGCTCGTAAGCCAGAAGTTTGAACGGGAGCTGAAACCGGAGAACTTCGCACAGATCAAGGAATACGCGCCATACAAGATTCCCACGGCAGCGGGCATCCAGTCGGTCAATACCTTCAAGGGTGAAAAGGATGGCAAGGATATGATCTCCATCAAGACCGCAGATGACACCTGGCGTACCAGGGCCATCCCAGAGAAAGAACTGAAGGATCTCGACAACAAGGTGGCTACCAAGGAACAGGTGGCGGCAAAGTTGTTCTCTAAGGAGATCGGCATGGAGGTGTTCAAAGCCGGCAAACTGCCTGAGAACATGAAGGAGAATATCGAGAAGATCCGCGTCTTCGGACTTACAAACAAGAATCCCGGCGATAACACCAAGAACTACGGGGTACAGGCCGTCATGAAGGATGGTAGGACAACACCGACAAGACGCATCGAGAACAATGAGTATTTTGCCATCACGGGCAGTAAGACCAAGGACATCAAGCCCACGGCTACCCGTGAGAACGCTGCTGCAAAATATCTCGTTCCCGACATCAAGGCCATGCTCTCGCAGAGCCAGGAGCAGAAGAAGGGTTTATCCCGCTGATTGCTAATACTAACAGGGTGGGGGGACTAGTCCCCTCACCATAATCATATATGTAATGGAAAAAGGTAAGCAAGAGAAAAAGAGTTACGAGGAACTGGTCTATGAGCTGCAGACAGCAACCATCGGGTACCTCGATTTTGTACAACAACAGACGGAGATCGACGCTGACTACCGGCAGTGGTGTGCAGACCATCAGCTACAATGTAACGACACCACGGCAGAACTGTTCATCATGGCCACCGAAAAGGCGATGATGGACTCTTTTGCATACTAGGAGATCTCCTTCCCTTCAGTAAAAACATAATGGAAAACGATTCGAAAATAACACAGGCTCTCGAAAGGTTCACTCAGATGATGATTGACCTGCTCGAACAGAGGAAAGACGGTGATAATAAGTGGAAACCCGCATTCCTCTCAGAAGCCAATATGGTAGGCATGCCGCAGAATTTCAACGGCAGACCCTACTCAGGAGGAAATGCTTTCTTCCTACAGTTATACGCTTCCATGCAAGGGTATAAGACTCCGGTGTTCATGACCTTTAACAAGGTGAAGGATCAAGGTGCCAGTGTCATGAAGGGCCAGGAAGCTATTCCTGTTATCTTCTACACTCCACAGTTCATTGACAAAGATAATAAGAAAGTACCGGATAGCGTGCTGGCAACGATGACAAAAGAGGAAAAGAAAGAGTTATCCGTCATTCCTTTAATGAGGGTTTATCCAGTCTTCAACATCGACCAGACAACCTTCAAGGATGTTCATCCAGAGAAATACGAACAGATTGTAAGGAAGTTCGAGCCGAAAACCGTTACGGAGAAAGATACTGAAGGTATGTATGTCAACAAGGCCCTTGACCGTATGTTCAAGGAGAACGAATGGGTGTGCCCCGTGATCTCTGACAATAATCTGCACTCTCCGTATTACTCGCCGTCAAAAGACGAGATACGCATCCCGGAGAAATACCAGTATGCCTTGCATCAGGAAAACGAACGTAATATCGACGGACAGAGCTACTATGTCGATGCGTTGCATGAGATGGCACACTCCACAGGATCAAAGGAACGTCTCAACCGCGACATGAAAGGACACTTCGGCGATCCTTCATACGCCAAAGAGGAACTGGTGGCCGAAATGACGGCAGCATCGCTGGGGCATGCCATGGGATTCCATAAATCCGTCACCGAGAGCAATGCCGACTACTTGGCAGGATGGCTCAAAGGTCTCAAAGAATCCCCTAACTTCATCAAGACGGTGATGTCCGATGTTGGCAAGGCTTCCAATATGATCGCAAAGGAGATTGACAGCCAGTATCTCAAACTTGGCATGAATCCTGTCTTCAGCCAGTCAGAAGAGCAGAAACAGAAAGAGAAAGCAGAGGATGAAGCTCGCGGAAACATACTGCCCGACGGACGGAAGATAGACAGTATTTCTATCTTTAAGCCAAAAGCCAAGCCGGGAGAGAAGAAAACTTCTCTTAAAGTGAAAGCTTCAGTAGATGGCGTCGAACAGAGAGCAGTCAATATCACCAAAGAGGATGCTTCGGCATACCGGAAAGGGGAGCTGACCAAGACAGATATCATCATACGCTATTTCCCAAAGGTTCTCGACAAGGTGAAGACAGAACTCCAGGAACAGAAACATAAGACAAACAGTTTTAAAAGATAACACCATGCCACAGGTTTCCTACGAGGATTTCAAGAATAAGCTCGACATCATGCCGTTGGCACTCGATGCTGGATTCATGCTCAATAAAAGAGCAGGGATAAACACGAAATACCCGGAAATGATACGTGATATCGGACAGGGAGAGACAGAGACCATCGTCCTCACTTCCAATCATAAAGGATGGTTCAAACATTCCGGAGAGAAGGGGAACCTGATCGGGTTCGTCAAGAAATACATGGACGATCTACAGGCAAAAGTGCCGGAGATCAGTGCCACCGACTCCCCAGGAGTGCGTATCAACAAAATACTGAGCCATTACGCCAACATCCCCGTCGAAAAGGCCGTCACAGGAAAGTCCTATCTCGAAAAAGAAGGTTACCGCAACGCTGTACCCTTTAATATCAACAGGTATCAGGTCGAGGATGTCAAGGAGGCTTCACAAGGACTGATGTCTATCTTCAGATACAGGGGTATAAACGCACAGACGGTGGAGACCTTCGCTCCGTTCATCAAACGAATCGTAGATAAGGAGTCACAGGTGAAAATCAAGAACATGGCTTTCCCGTACACCGTACCGGGACAAGACAAGATCGTGGGGATGGAGATACGTGGATTCGGAGGGTATAAGGCTAAGGCTGCTGGCTCCGACAGCACTAACGCATTGTGGATTGCCGACTTCACGGGAGGAAAGCCGGAGAAAGCAGAGAAGATACTGTTCTTCGAAGGGGCCTACGATGCCATGGCTTTCTACCAGGCAAACAACAAAAAGATAGAGCTGAATAAGATGGTGCTTGCCTCTACAGGAGGAACACCCTCCAACAAGCAGATCAATAATATGCTCTCTTACTACCATAATGCACTACCGGTGGCTGCCTTCGACAACGACCTCAATGGAAAAATCTATAGTCTCAGACTGCTGAATCTCTACGATAGGAGCAAACATCCGGAATCACTGGTGATGTCCTTCAACACCATCCCGGCAGAGAACATGGCAAAGGTGACCTACGGTGATATCGAGAAGGTCTATGCCGAAAAAGACCTCACGCTCTTCAATATACGCAATGATATGCAGATCAAGGAGAAAGTGGGGGAGTGGAAGGCTCCTTCCAGATACAAGGACTGGAACGATGCCATACGCAACATCACCATAGAAAACCTGAAAGCTCAGAAAGCTGCAAAGGCAGAACAGTCCCACAGACAGTCGCATAACAATAAAACGGCTTACAAGAGATGAGTCATAGCGGAGAACAAAAGACAAAGAAGGTACGCATCGTACCAGGATGGAGGCAGTACCTTGCACAGAATCTTTTCTGGGCATTGCTGATCGTCATACTCGCAGTCGCTATCCTCGTACTGCAGGTATCTTCACAGGCCAGGGGCTTCATGCTCGTAGTCTTCGCCCTGCTGATACTTATGCAGTGTGCCGAATTTATACGGATGTCAGCATTCA
>JAEEGJ010025219.1_pt1 | contig 12214 bp, 14 predicted proteins | sample 8958761 | NCBI WGS metagenome assembly JAEEGJ01 (sample SAMN16246546, study PRJNA631951) | gut metagenome | biome: gut microbiome; feature: rumen; material: RS-attached | host: Bos | place: Iran: Karaj | collected 2018-10 | reverse complement strand
GATAAGCCTGTCATTGTTGCATCCCACGGATCGTGCGGAACGATAGATAATAACGTGAGCCTTTACCGCGAACTGGCAAGTTACGGTTATACGGTTCTTGCGGTAGCACATCCCGGCCAGGCAGCAAGCGTCAGATATGAAAACGGCGACAAGACCGGTCCAAGCTCCGGATTCATGAAGGAGATGTCTTCCCTTAAACCGGATGAAGATCCGGAGAAGGCATATGAATTGTTCCGTAAATGGATGGAGATCAGGACCTGTGACCTGAATGCGGTCATGGATGACTGGACAGCAAGGGAAGGAGCGACCAGGTTCATTACCGAAGGACACTCACTGGGCGGATCCGCGGCATATGCAATGGCGAGGATCAGGGATGACGTGATCGGGGTCATTGCACTGGAATCACCGTTCATGTACGACATCAAAGGTGTTGAAGACGGTAAGTTCGTTTTTGACGACACGGATTATGACGTTCCTGTATTAAGCATTTATTCCGACTCGAGCTATCCGCATCTCAGGGAATGGGGACAGTACGGAAACAATGCGAAATTCCTGGACAGCTCCGATCCTCTGTACACGAATATCCATTACGAAAACATCGGCCATATGGGGCTGTGCGATCTGTCACTGGTCTCGCCTGTCTTGTCGGCAATCCTTGACGGCGGCTTCCAAAAGGTTAAGGCAGCCGGTCAGCTGATGAAGCTGAATGAAGATTGCCTGCAGTGGATCATATGCCTGGAGACCGGAATGCCGGAATAAGAAAAGCAGAAAGACATTTTTATGGAGACGTATATTGAAGGAAATAAAGCGGCATGGGAAGAGGCCTTTGATAAAAGGGATGCATCCTGGGGCGCTGATATTACAGAGCGTATACAGAAAGAAGATTACCCGTTTTTAGAAAAAGAAATGGTTGATGTCCTGCGAACCGTAGACACAGAGGGAAAGGTCATCGGTCAATTCTGCTGTAACAATGGTCGTGAGTTACTTTCTTTAGTGAAAAACGGAAAGGCTTTAAAGGGCGTGGGTTTTGATATTGCTGAAAATCAGGTCGCTTTTGCGAATGAAAAGGCAAAAGAACTGAACCTGCCTTGCAAATTTGAAGCTGTAAATATCTACGATATTGATGACAGATATAATGAGCAGTTTGACATTGTGATCATTACTATAGGTGCGCTATGCTGGTTTGAAGATTTGAATCGCTTTTTTGCGATTATTGCAAAATGCATGAAGCCCGGAGCTGTGATCGTGCTTAACGAACAGCATCCCTGCACCAATATGCTGGCTACGGAAGGTGATGCGGAGTTTGATCCGGAACACAGGAAGGAATGCCATTTTTCTTACTTTGAGCATGAATGGACCGGGAATAGTGGTATGTATTATATGACGCAGAAGAACTATCATTCAAAGACTTTTACTGATTTTACTCATTCGATGTCTGAAATAATATCCGGAATGTGTAATAACGGAATTGTCGTCACAGGACTTCAGGAGTTTGATCATGATATCAGTGGCGGATTCTCCGCAATAGATCATAGCGCTTATCCCCTTTCTATGATCCTGCAGGGCAAAAAAGCCTGATGGGATAAGAAACGAAGGGAGAAAAAAACATGAATGAAATGACGCTAAAAGATATTCTGACATCGAATTATGGAATAGAATCCCCTTCTTTGGAATTCTTAAGAGAAGGTGGGTGTCATACATATACTGTGACTGGCAAGAATAAGTATCTGCTTAAGGTTATTGGTTCCGCTTTTTCAGATACAGCAAGACAATCCGTATCTATTATGAGATACTTGGAGGGAAACGGATTTCCGGTGCCTAGAACGATACTTACAAAGAACGGAGAAGCCATTTTTGAAACAGAAATAGAGAGTGAGAATAAACTGATTGTCCTTATGGAATTCATCGACGGGGGTGAGCCGGAGCTTGAAAAATGTGCATCCGAAGTCGGAGAGCTTGTCGGCAGATTCCATCAATTGATGGAGAAATATCCTGAGAAAACAGTATCGAAGGACAAAAGATTCTTCATCGGACGATATCTGGATTTTCTCCGTGAAAAGAACTATCCGCGTATCAAAGAATATGCGGAACTGGGAGAACGTTTATGGGATAAGGTCAAAGATCTACCCCTGGGAAATTGCCACGGAGATCTTCACAGAGGAAACCTGTTGCAGGATCCTGACGGAGCTATTTTTCTTGTGGATTTTGATACCGCATGCAGAGCACCGTTTATGTTCGATGTCATGGTCATGTGTGACATGACGGATTATTTTAATCTGAAGGAGGAAGATATTGAACTGACCAAGAAAGTATATCAGAAGTTCCTTTCAGGATATTCGGGTTACCATAAGCTCAGCCAAGAAGAAATACAGTCTTTTCCTTATTGGGTTGCGATCAGGCATTTTCAGCTTCAGGCTACAATACTTGAGATATATGGCATCAATTGCGTAGATGAAGGCTTCATCGATGGACAGCTCTATTGGCTGAACAAGTGGCAGGAAGCAATAAGTGAATTTTCAGAAGGACTTTAAAATTTGGAATACAATAAATTTTCTAAAGTATGGGGAAATAGGATGAAATTTAAAGAAGGTTTAGGCTGGAAAGCCTGTTATGATGAAGAAAGAAACCTCTATACTGCACAAAGGAAGTGGAGAGGATCATACCACCTGTATGAGATCGATAAAGAAATATATGAACAGCTGGGTATCAAAGAAGAGGATGGCTATGATGCCGATAAGCTTATCATGAAAGGGCGGTGTTTGTTCGAATCTGATGACGACTATTATACAAGCCCGTATTACACTATACATGATGAAAACTATCATGAGCTTGCACCCTGGTCCAGCGCAAAATGGATTGCCGAAAAAACTGATGTAATGAACAAGAGAGACCGGCTGGTAAAAAATTTCCCGGGATTGTACCTCTGCTACGGTACTTCAAAAGTGGACCATATAAGAAACGTTTTTGGAGTTTCTGACAGGGAAAGTAATAAAAAGGTGGCCATGGACACTATGTTTCCGGCATGTTCCATATCGAAGTTTGTTACTGCGATATGTGTGATGAAAATGCATGAGCTCGGAACGATCAATATTGATGATAGTGTCAATGATTATCTGCATAGCTGGAAGCTCCTGACATCTGATGGGAAAGAAAGTACTGCAACAATAAGGTCAATACTATCCCATACAGCAGGGATACTGGATGGTGAAGGATTTTACGGATTACGTTTGGGAGAGCCTGAGATCAGCCTGATAGACGTTTTGGAAGGAAAAACAAGATATAATAACCGTCCGACAAGGGCTGAAAAGCCGCAAGGTACATCTTTTGAATACTCAGATGCGGGTTATTGTATTCTGCAGCTTATGATACAGGATGTTACCAGCAAGGCTTTTGAAGAAGTTGTCCGGGAAATGGTTTTTGAAGGATTGGAGTTAGAAAATACATTTTTTGCCACACCAGAAAATATTGAAATCTTTAATTCTAGGATGGCAACCGGGTACGATGAAGAGGATGAACCTATTCCCGGGAGATTCCCTATAGTTCCGGATCTTGCTGCATCAGGGCTGTGGAGCACACCTGAAGACCTTCTTATAATCGCAGCAGAGTTTATCAAAGCCCTTAATGGGAACAGCAGTTTATTACAGAAAGAGACCGCCTTGGAGATGATAAAACCCGTGGAGAATTTCACATGGACAGGTCTAGGTATATTCCTGAATGGAGAAAATACATTGGTTTCTAAAGGCTGGGGTGAAAACGGCCAGTGTATGATGAAACTGAATACTCAAAACGGGGAAATCTCCGTTGCCATGGCTAACAAGAATCCCGGTGTTGATCAAACTGAATCAGGCATTGAATGGCTGGCTGACTGTTATACATATTTCATATAAAGAACTCTCTGGAAATTTAGATTGAAGTTTGTCACTTTTGGGGGGCATATTATGGGATTAGCTTACAAAATGGAATACTTACATCCTACAGAAGAAAAAACCGGAGTAGAATTGGTCAGATATTCCTCTGCTTTCCAAGAAAAATACAAGAAAATGTACAACGAATGTTATCATGAGATGAGAGAGGCTTTGGACAGAAAGCCGTATGATTTTATTCAAGATGATTCGTTTTTTCAAGAGGGTATGGACACGGTTTACCTTTTACTGGATGGGGATGAGATAATTGGAAGTGTAGCCATTAAAGATGACGAAATCGATGATCTGCTCGTGAACAGGTTGTATCAAGGACAAGGATATGGAAAAGAAATATTGCTTTGGGCTTTGCAAAATATGCAATCCGGGCATGTGATTCTACATGTGGCAGAATGGAATAAGAAAGCAATTAACTTATATAAAAAGATAGGATTTGAGATCACTGAAACAGAAGAATTTTAGGAAAATCACAAAATGAAAGAAAGAATATTTAAATTAATCGGAAATTACAACTTGGGCGACATAAAGGGAGATATCCTTCCGATATCCGGTGGACTAATGCACAAGATGTTTAAAGTGCAAACCTCAACAGGAATCTATGCAGTAAAATGTCTTAATCCGGAAATAATGAAACGGCCGGGCGTAATGGAGAATTATAAAAAAGCTGAAGCCTTGGAGAGAATACTTGAGGATAACCGGATACCAATAGTTCCGGCACTTACCTTTGATGGGGAAAAGATGTTAGAACTTGACGGAGATTACTATTATATCTTCAAATGGCAGAAAGGACAGATCACAGACTGGGATTCCATCTCATTGGAGCAGTGCTTTAAAGCAGGGGAGATACTCGGAAATATTCACAGAATTGATTCACAGAATATTGAAGCCGAAGAAATTGAATTAAGCTCCATAGATTTTAAATATTATCTGGATAGCGCAAAAAAAATGAATAACAGCATTGCGACAGTTCTTGAAGATAATCTGGAGCTCCTTGAAAACTCACAGGAAAAGCTTAATGAAGCACGAAGGAGGCTTCCATCCATAAGAGCTATATGTGATGATGACATGGACCCTAAGAATATCATGTGGGATGAAGGAAAAGCATATGTGATCGATCTGGAGTGCCTTGACTATGAGAATCCTGTTTCTTCATGCTTTAATCTGTCACTACAGTGGTCAGGAACAGTAAATGGGAGGTTTGAAAAAGAAAATCTTGTCGCATTTTATAAGGGATACCTGAAGGCATATGATAATGGTTTCAGATCATATGATAAATTGTTTGGAATAGCATATACTTGGGTGGAATGGCTGGAATACAATATAAGACGGGCTCTTGGCATGGAAAGTAAGGAAGAGGAAGAAATAAAGCTTGGCGCGGAGGAAACTATTAGGACAATTGATCGAATCAGATATTTAAACTCAATTGAAGACGATATTTGTTCTGTGCTGAAAAATCTGCCTGTTTGGAACACACTGTATGTTTCGGATCTGGACGGAACATTGATGAGAAATGACTGCACACTTTCACAGAATACGATTAGGACGATCAATGAGCTGACGGAGAAAGGACTTGCTTTTACATTTGCTACTGCAAGGTCAATTGAGAGTGCCCGGACGATCACCGGGGAGCTTAGGCTGAAACTGCCTGTTATTACCAGAAACGGAGCGGTGCTTGCAGACAATACAACAGGAAAACATATAGAGAAGGCGCTGTTTACGGCAGAAGAGGTAGAAATGCTTAAAGCTCTCCTGCCTGAACTTCCCAAATACGGTTTTGTATCCTGCTTTCTTGGGGAAGTGATGCATCGCCTGTATATAGATGGGGATCATGTTCCGGCATTGCAGGGATATATAGATTATTATGCGGATAATCCTACAGTGCGTCCGGTTGCAACCATTCCTGAACTATTCTGCGGTGAGCCGGGCTATGTGACGTTAATGGGATCAAAGGAAGAGATTTCACCTATATATGATCGCGTGAGGGAGTACGATGGTTGGGAGAGCCTGTTCCAGAAAGACACCTATCGTGATGAGTACTGGTTGGAAATCTGCCCACAGAATTGCACAAAGGCAAAGACAATAACTAAGGTGAAAGAGCGGTTCGGTTTTAAGCGCCTTGTAGTATTTGGTGATGGACTTAATGATATTCCGATGTTTAATGTTGCGGATGAATCATATGCGGTAGCAAATGCTCTTGAGGAGGTTAAGCGGATTGCAACCGGTGTGATAGGGAGTAATGAGGAAGATGCTGTGGCCGGATTTTTAAAGAATAGAATGGAGATACAATAGGGATGGAAATCTGGGATTTGTATAACAGGAATCGTGAAATCATAGGAGAGCATATTCGGGGTACGGAAATGCCGGAGGGTGGTTATCATCTGGTCGTGCATATATGGATACGTAACTCAGAAGGTAAATATCTTATGACACAGCGGAGCGCAAATAAAAAGACATATCCGCTTGCGTGGGAATGTGTCGGAGGCTCTGTTCTGAAAGGTGAGGAAAGCCTCCATGCAGCGCTTCGAGAAGTACACGAGGAAGTCGGGATTGTCCTTTCACCGGAAGACGGAAGAAAGGTCATGACTCAAATTCGCGATTTTGCCGGCAAAGTTAGGGTCAACGATATCAATGATGTGTATCTGTTTGAATATGATGGGTTAATCCCCCTTGCTGAAGCAACCACCGATGAAGTGGCTCAGGCAAAATGGATGTCACGTGACGAAATCATGGAACTCTATCGTAACGGAGATATGGTCAAAGTTATTAAAGACCTTTCATATTTTATGGAAGATCCGGAAGGCATTTTCATTTAAAATACTTCTAAATCAACTTTTGAAATAGAGGAGAAAAAATTGATAGAATTCAAAAAGTTTACTGAATTTCCAAGAGGAACAATGTACGATATTCTTCAGGATGCTTATTCTTTTGATAAGAGAAATAAAGAGGTATGGGATGAAAATTGGAAGGAATCGGATGATTTTTTCTATGATAATCCGGACATAGCTGAAAAATATGGGTTGGTTACTTGCCTGGATGGAGAACCGATTGGATTTGTAACATGGGATTCAAGAAACAGACCTGAATATGTGGAAATAGGTCATAATGGAATACGAGAGAAGTATAAAGGAAACGGATACGGACGTAAGCAATTGGAAGAAGCTTTGAACAGAATTAAATCATATTCCGGTTTGAAACGAATTATTGTATGTACCAATTCAAATCTGGTTGCACCGAAAAATTATGAGTCGGTGGGTTTTACACTGTATGATAGAAAAGAAAATATGACAGAAAGTGCCTACACAGGAGATTATTTGTACTATGAAATAGTACTTGACTGGAGATAAAAAATGAGAAATAGATTAATCTTGTTGGAAGGGCTTCCCGGAACGGGCAAATCGACAAATTCGTTTAAACTTTACGAACAGCTTTTACGCAATGGGAAAAAGGTTCGCTGGATACATGAGGTTTCGCAACCGCATCCGGTCTTGTTTTTTACGGAAAGTTGCATGACCAAAGAAGAATATAAGGATTTTAAAAAGAAATATCCTGAAAACTCAGAGCTTTTTGATGAGGTGGCAGAGGTCAGGAAAACTACCGTCGGAATTGATCAGGAGGCCATTAGTAGAAAGAAGCGGGATGCCCAAAAGCAGGTATGGTATCAGGAACTACTGCAATATGATGCATTCCCGACCTTGCTGGATCGTTATGAACTTCAGGCATTGGAAAAATGGGAAGCATTTGTAAGGAATGCTGTCGAAGATGAAGATACAATCTTCATTTTAGACAGTAGTTTGTTTCAGTATCAGATTTTTACATATTTACTGAAGGCTGCACCTTATGAAAGACTTGAGGTGTTTGTTCAGAAAATTGTGGAGTGCATAAAACCGATAAATCCTTTGCTCATTTATTTGTACCGTGAACATACAGAGAATTCCATTGCATACCTGAAAGAACAGCGCGGAGAGCAAGATTTGGTGTCCACATGGGAGCGGGATAAAGGGGAACCGTATTACCAAAGCAAACAAAAGGATGTCACGGCATTTTATGATTTCTTAAAGGATTACGCGACATTAGCCGAAGGTTTATTTGAGACCCTGAAGATTGACAAACGAAAGATTGAGATTTCTGAAAACAATTGGAAAGCCTACGAGGATGAGATGTTGGACCTCCTTAAAATTCATCGCATAGAGATACCGGTATATAAGGCAATGGAAGGAACTTTTGTAAATATGGAGCATGGGTTCTCTTTTACGATTCAGGATAACGTGATGAAAGACCCTGAGGGTGTACAAAGACAGCTGTCACCTAAATCACAGGATGAATTTTTTGTTGAGGGAATTCCTACAATCCTACAATTCTTTGGAGAGAACTCAATAAGGCTTCTTGGTCAGCAAATTATCCCGCAGTGGACGGAGAAAGGCAATATATATATTCAAAATAGGTGTTAGACTTTTTAATTCGCGAAATAATGTGCTATAGCATAAGTTGTTATTTGTGAGGGTCAAATGGAAATTAAGGAATATAAAGAGTATAAAGAAGATGAGATTATACGTCTTTATACTGAGGTAGGCTGGTCATCATATACAGAGAATATGCCGGCATTGGAACAAGGCTATAAGAACTCGTTACTCGTATTAGCAGCATATGAAAATGAAGAGCTGCTTGGCATAATAAGGGTTGTTGGAGACGGTTTTACTATTGTATTTGTGCAGGACATTCTTGTGTTTCCGGAAAAGCAACGTCAGGGTGTTGGGACAGCTCTGTTAAAAGCAGTTCTTGCTCAATATCCTGATGTTCGACAAATCGAGCTGATAACCGACAACACGCCTAAAACGGTAGCTTTCTACAAGTCCCTCGGTTTCTGCGAGTTTTCAGAAATAGGATGTTGTGGATTTATGAAATGTTGAAATATCACGGGAAGGAAGAAGGATGCACAATAATAAGATAAACTTACAAGATTGTCATGTAGAAGAAGATTTATTTCCAAAGATTTTTACATTATATGAAGAAAGAGACTATGGTATTCTGTTTTATAATACGGAAAATAAGGATTCATTCGATTCAAACCATGCTGTGATATATAAGGATAGAATACATGATCTTAAGCAGGTACTTACAGATATTATCAAGTTCTATAAAGAGAAGGGGAGTCGGCCGATCATCTATCAGTCAATGTTAGATGACAACTGGTTTGCTGAAATAAAAGACGAACTTACCATAGCCGGATTTAAGAGTTGGGTTGAAGATCAGGAATACATGCTTCAAGCTGACGAAAACAGGATCATTCCGAACCCGAAGATAGTAGTACGAAAGGTTTCAAAATGGAGTGACGCGATAGAGAACGTTTTTGTAGAAGCGGAAGAGCCTTGGGAGATCTTGGTAGCAAAGAAAACCTTAGCGTACCCAAACACGTGGATGTTCGCGGCATCTCTAAATGGAAAGACGATAGGCTTGTTATATGGTCATATTTCAGAGAGAGCGTGTCGCGTCGATTATCTTCTGGTATCAAAGAAACACAGAAAAACCGGTGCGGGGCGGGCATTGTTTTACTGTTATGTGGAATGGTGCAGGCAGAATGGTATTGAAAACGTATATATTTGGCCCGATGGAGATACGCCTAAAAGAATATACGAAGAAGGCGGATATAGAGTTGTTGAAGTCCGCAAAGCAGGACGTGCGGTGTATAATAATAGATTATAAAATAGGAGTATTATGTTACTTGAAGAATTTGACAGAGACACCAATGCTATAATAAATCCGGACATGTGTGTGGAGAGAATTGAGGACTTTCCCGAAGTAACGATATCGTGTTTTTCATGGAAACTGTTTGACAGTGTGCTTACGACATTTGATACCAGGAAAATTGCGGATATTCATTCTGCCACGGGTCTCAATCCGGTATATGAGGTTAATTATAAGGGAAAGCGATTTGCACTGTATCATTCATTGGTTGGCGAACCGATCTGTGTTGCACAATACGAAGAGCTAATGGCAATGGGAAGCAGATGTCTCATACTACTCGGTAATTGTGGGGTTTTGGATAAATCCATAGAGGATTGTGGCATTATCATTCCGACCGCGGCGTTAAGGGATGAGGGAACAAGCTATCATTATGCTGCGCCGGGTGATGTTATAGAAGTAAACAAAAAATACAGAGACACGTTTAAGAAGGTCTTAAAGGTGTGCGGCTATCCTTATGTTGAAGGAATCACATGGACAACAGATGCCTGCTATCGTGAAACAAGAGGAAAAGTAACTCGTAGAAAAGAACAGGGTGCAATCTGTGTCGAGATGGAGTGTGCCGGCATGCAGGCAGTATGCGATTTCAGGGGAACGGAATTCTTTCAGTTCTTTTATGCAGGAGACAATCTCGATCATTCCACATGGGATCCGAGAAGCCTCTCGAATGGTGCACGTCTAGATGATAAGACGAAAATAATGTTCCTGGCGTTTGAACTTGGACTGCAGATAATGGTGGAGAAAGATGGGTAAAGTACTTTTTGTTGGTTTTAAAGGAAAGAATAATGCATCCGGTAAACTGGCAGCAGTAATTTCATCAGAACATCTGCTATTGACTAATTCTTTTGAAGGTCTTAAGAAGGATATAGACTCGGCCGGTGAAGAATATGCTCGTGTCATATTGTTTGGTGTAGATAAGACCCTGACTTCAAGTGTAAGGATTGAAAAATCAGCAGCTAAGGATGATAAAAAAAGAAATTCTAAATTAGATCTGCCTGATCTCATCGAATCCATAAAGGCTGTAGAAATAGAGGCTGAGGTATCAGATAATCCTAAAAACAGTCTTTGTAATGACGCATATTGGCAGGCACTTACCAAATATGCCGGGAGAGCGGTATTTATTCATATTCCTACAATTAAGTATGCAGATGAGATGTTTCTTGATAAACTGAAGCGGGTGTTTACAAGTTGAAGAAACAATGTGTGGAATGTAATAACAGGTGATGATTTGTTTGATTGAGAGGGCTATTCCGGATAGACAAAGGAAGTCCGGCGGTGGCATTTTCAACTGGAGGTAATAGTAAAATGAATATAGATCAAGAACGGATTATTATCAGAAATGCAACGCAAGATGATGCCAGGCAAATTGCAGAAATTATAGTTGAAGACTGGAAAAATGCTTATAAAGGTATTATAGACAATGACTTTCTAAACTCCATGGATGTAGAGGAGAGGTACCAGAGGGAACTACAACGGTACCGGATATATAAAGTAGCAGCAGCTAACGAAGAGATTCTTGGACTAACATGGAATGAAACCGCTGAAAATGAAGATTCTGATTGTGAAATTATAGCTTTATACGTTAAGTATGGAATAAGAAAAAGCGGGATAGGCAGAATGCTGTTTATTGATTCGGTTAACTATTTTAAGGCATTGGGAAAGACGAAAATGATAATCTGGTGTCTTAAAGAGAATTATGAAGCCAGGAGATTTTACGAGAAAATGGGTGGGGTTGAATATAAAACCGGTACTCATAAATGGGGAAATCGGGATTATGATATGATATCATATCTCTATGATCTGGAACTTCTGAATGTAGAGTACAAGGCATTGACAGACGGTCATTTGAAGTAGGAAAAGGTTTAATTTTTTATCGAAGGGGAATATTATGGGAAAAAGTCTTTGTTGAAGCAATAAGGACAGACAGAATATGTGACAGCTCACAGGGAACAAAAGATTGATAAATTTTTAATTAAAGGAGAAAATTAAATGCCAAAGAGACGATCGGTTGATCCTATATATTCTATGTGCGTACAGCCATCTTTTATAATCGGAACGAATAACGAGGATGGTTCAGCGAACTTTGCCCCTATCACGTGGGCCAGTGCAACACATGAGGAAGGCGATGGGTATCTGTTTGTTATCAGTATGTCAGGGACAAAGATGACTAAGAAAAATGTTTTAAGAACTGGTATCTTCAGTGCAAACCTTGTCAGTACGGATATGCTGCCGCTTATGGATTATTTTGGTTCAAAACATGCCAAAGACGGGGCAAAAGACGATATTTATTACGAGGTTGTCAGAGGAGAAGTCCTTGATGTACCGGTATTGAATGAAAGCCGGTGGGTATATGAATGCGAGGTTGAAAGGGCTGTTGAAACCGGAGATTCAACCACTTTCTTCTGCCGTATCCGCAATATACAGATGGATGAGAATCTTGTATGCAAGGATATATTTGATGTGGATCTTACTGTACTGGATCCGGTCATATATTCAGGCAGATATCACAGTCTGGGAAAGATGTTGGGAGAGATTGGTGATTTTTTAAAATGAAT
>JAEEGJ010025217.1_pt1 | contig 12216 bp, 8 predicted proteins | sample 8958761 | NCBI WGS metagenome assembly JAEEGJ01 (sample SAMN16246546, study PRJNA631951) | gut metagenome | biome: gut microbiome; feature: rumen; material: RS-attached | host: Bos | place: Iran: Karaj | collected 2018-10 | reverse complement strand
GCATTCCCCCCCCACTGCCGCCATGTCTGGCGGCGGGCGTATTCTCTTCCAGCGGAAGCCATTTCCTGTAGCGTCTGTGGCGATTGCCACAGACGCTTTATTGTTTCCGCCAAGCTCTGTGCGTTTCCTACCATAAATTCTTTTCCACAACCGCCTGCGGCCTCTTTCAACGCGGGATAATCGCTGTGGATAACAGGCGTTCCAGCCGCCATTGCTTCCAAAACTGGCATGCCGAAGCCTTCGCAAATCGACGGCATGACGAACAGTTTCGCATGTTGGTAAAGCGACGGTAATGCGTCGTCTGACACGTAATCAAGCCATCTGACACGCCCTGTGCCGTTCCAATGCTTCAGTCGTTCCACAACCGCGTCGCATTTCCATGCGGCGCGTCCGACAACGACTAAATCCGCCTGCAAGTCATTCGCACAAGCGTCGTATGTGTCCAGCAACGTGTTCAAATCCTTTTTCGGTTCGATGTTGCTGACAAACAGGATATAAGGGCGATCAAGACTGTATTCCGCCGGTAGCTGCAACGGTCTCGAAAACCGTTCGTAATCCACGCCCAACGGAATGACGACGATCCGTTTCATCGGAATCTGCAGGACATCATGGACGCGTTCCGCGACGTGTTTCGTTGAAACGATAATCCGCGCGGCACGCCGAGCAGAGGTTGGCATCAACGTTCGCATATGCCAGCGGTTCAACGTCGAGCAAAGCTCCGAATGTTCCAACGCAATAATATCATGGACATTCAATACATATGGACATGGACAGCGCAACGGCGCCGTGTAGGCGAACGCATGGAACACATCCGCATGAATCTGTTTCAGCAGTTTCGGCAAAACAGTCTGCTGCCACAAAATCCGCCGCCAAACGCTTCCTGTAGCAGAACGGATTTCGATGGAATCCGCACCGCTCTGTTTCGCAACATCCGCAACGGGAGAATCTTCCAGCGACAGTACCGTACAATGGACGCCTTTCAAGGCGCGCAGTTCCGCCGCGATTTCATGTTGGACGGAGTTCTGCACACCCGTATAAGGCGGCTTCACGACCGTCCCGTCCATGACCGCATGGAACTGCTCTGAATTGCTGCTGTTCATCCTTTTATCCATCTGCTTCTTACTGGAAATCTGCTTGAAAAACAATATATTCTATAATAATAGTAAAACAAAAAATCACCGTCTGAAGAAGCACCTCAAACATGAAAAAGCAAGCCGTTTTAGCCATCGTCATCTTCATCGCCATCATCGCCGTCACCGTCTTCGTCGTCAAGAATGGCCCGAAACCGCACCGCAAACCACCGCAGGAAACCGTCCAGAAAGTCACCGCCATCAAGGCTGTCAATATCCCCTTCAGTCCTGTCATCCATGGCTTTGGAGAAGCGATGCCGGACAAGACGTGGTCCGCCATCACACAGATTTCCGGCAAGATCATCGAGATCAATCCCAACCTCCAAAGCGGTAAGTTCCTCCGTAAAGGCGACTTGATCGCGAAAATCGATGAAACGGAATACCGCCTTGCTATCGACAAGGCGAAGGCCGACAGCGCCAAAATCCAGGCCGATATGGAACAGCTTAGCGTCAAGAAGAAGAATCTCGCAGCACAGAAGGATATTCTTGACAAGATGTTGGAACTCAACAAGAAAAACCTTGAACGCAACCGCCTCCTCAACGCCGATAAGAATATTTCGGACCAAGAGCTCGAAAAGGAAGAATTGACCGTTCTCCAGCAGGCGAACACCGTCACTTCCCTCCAGTCCGAAATCAATCTGATTCCTGCGCAGATCACCGCCTACGAAGCGCAGCTCGCCTCCGCTAACGCCGCCTTGAAACAGGCCGAATTGAATGCTTCATACGCCGTTATCACCGCGCCGTTTGACGGCCGTGTAACGGATGTGAACGCGGAGCTTCAGCAGTTCGCCTCCGTCGGAACCGTCCTCTGCAAGCTCGATTCCATCGCCAAGGCGGAAATCGAGACAAGCATCGCCCCGGATCTTCTCGCCATCCTGCCGCCAAGCAGAAAGGAAAAACCGACGGAGCAGGCCCGCACGACCTTCCGTAACAGCCAGACGTTCACCGTCGAAACCGCCTCGCAGGAAGGCTTCAGCTGGCCCGCCTACTTCCTGCGTTTCAGCGAAAAAGTCGATCCGAACACCCGCATGGTCGGTCTCATCATCGGCGTGGACAAGCCCTATGGCACGCTTGACGGTACGCCTCATCTGCCGCTCAGCAAAGGCCTTTTCTGCAAAGTCTCCATCAAAGGCTCCGAACGTTCGGAAATCGTCCTGCCGCGCTCCGCCGTCCATGAAAATTCGGTCTATATTGTTGAGGAAGGGAAACTTGTCATCCGCCCAGTCGTCGTGAAATACAATCTCGGCACGCATTCCATCATTCAGGAAGGCGTCAATGAAAACGACATCGTCGTCACGTCGGACATCGTGCCAGTCATCGCAGGCATGAAACTGGACGCGGAAATCGACAACGACTACGCCGAAAAGACGAAACAGGCCCTCAACAAGTAAACCACGGCGGCAACGACTATGATTGAATATTTCTCCAAACATCCGACGGCGGCCAATTTGATGATGGCCGCGTTTCTGGTCATGGGGCTTCTGATTGTGGGGCAACTCAAGCGGGAGGCCATGCCGGATTTCTCCTCCAAAACATTGCAGATCACAGGTGCCTACAAAGGCGCCACGGCAGAGGAAATTGAAGAGGCCATCGCCCTTCCGATTGAAGAAGCCATTGCACAAGTCACCAACATCAAAAGCATTACGACAAATGCCATGGAAGGCTCCGTCAGCATCCGCGTCGAAATGGCAGACGGCGGCGTCTGGCAGGATTTCTACAACGACATCAAGACGAAGGTTGAATCCATTACGACTTTTCCAAGCGAATTTGAAAATTTGAACCTGCAACAGTTCAATTTCACGGATCAGGTTGTCTCCATCATCGTCTATGGCGATTGCGAGATGAAGAGTCTGAAAGACTACTGTGAAAAACTGAAGCGCAAATTCGAACTAGCCGCAAGAGGTTCTCTTGTAACAATTTCCGGCTTTGGCAATCTGGAAGTCCGCATCGAACTCCATCCGGATATCATCGAAGCCCATGGCCTCTCAGTCGCAAAAGTCGCCTCCATCCTCCGCACGCAGAATCAAGACTTGCCGTCGGGCACGTTGGAAACATCCAAACAGAACATCAAACTGCGGTTCAACGACCGCCGCAAAACGGCGGAAGATTTTGGCAACATCATCGTCATCTCCTCCGAATCCGGTTCCGAACTGCGGTTGAAAGACATCGCGACCGTTACGGAGCGTTTCGATTCAGAAGACGCCAAATCCATCTTCAACGGCAATCCGTCCGCCGTCGTTTCCGTCGCAAAGGCGAAGACCGCCGACTCCCTTACCATTTATGATAAAGTCATGGCGATTCTCGAACAGGAGAAAGCCTCCGCTCCAGACGGCCTGCATTTCGCCATCTCCCGCGACATGGCCGCCGAAATCCGTTCGCGTATCAACATGGTGGCCGTCAACGCTTTAGAAGGCGTCATTCTCGTGTTCGCCGCTCTCTGGCTGTTCCTCAACCTGAAGCTCTCCTTCTGGGTGACCATGGGCTTGCCGACCTCCTTCCTCGGCGCTCTCTTCATCATGCACGCCATGGGCATCTCCCTGAACATGATCTCCACCTTCGCCCTGCTCATCGCCATCGGTCTGCTCATGGACGACGCAATCGTCATTTCCGACAACATCGCAACCCACCTGCAACGCGGCGAATCAGCCTTCAAAGCGGCCGTCGATGGCACGAAGGAAGTGGCTTCCGGCGTCATATCCAGTTTCGCCACAACGATTTGCGTCTTTGCGCCGTTGATGTTCCTGAAAGGCGGCATCGGTAAGATTCTCCTGCAAGTTCCGACCGTTCTCATCATCGTCCTGAGCGTCAGCCTCCTCGAAGCTTTCTTCATCCTGCCCAACCACTTGGCCCATACCTTCCATAACGGCTTCCCGACGCCGAACCGCTTACGTAAACGGATCGACGATGGCATCGATTTCGTCCGCAATAACATCGTCGCGAAAATCACAGGTGTGGCCGTCAGACATCGCTACATCGTGTTCGCATTGACGCTCGGCCTTTTCATCTTCTCCGTCGCTATGTTCCCAGCTGGTTATCTGAAGTTCAGGGCGTTTCCAGCAGCCGATGGCGACACAGTCGTCTGCCGTGTTCAACTTCCTCCAGGAACGCCGCTTGCAGAATCTGAACGCATCGCGGCCATCATCATGAAATCCGCCGAGGCTGTCAACGAAAAGCTCAACCAATACCAGCCGGAAGGAAAGGATTTGGTGAAATCCATCTCCGTTAACTTCTCCAACAATTCAGACGTCCATGATTCCGGTCCGCATTTGTTCACGGTCTATTTGGACTTGCTCTCCGGTGACCAACGCAAATCGACCATCGCCGACGTCGTCAACGTCTGGCGTGAAGCCACACCGGAAATTTACGGCGCAACGGAAATTAAATTCACCGACATGTCCGCAGGCCCAGGCGGAAAGGCCATCGAAATTCGTCTGCAAGGCGAAAATCTTGACGACCTGAAGGCGGCTTCCGCAGAACTGCGTGAGAAACTCGCCAACTATCAAGGCGTTATGGATATTTCCGACAATCTCACGCCAGGCAAGCCGGAATACGTCATGAGCCTGAAGGAAGGTGCGCACAAGCTCGGACTGACCGCTACGGATGTCGCCTCGCAGCTCCGCGCGGCCTATCAGGGCGACAAGGCGGATGAAATCCAGATTGGCCACGATTCTGTCCAATTCAAGGTCAAGCTCACGTCGGATTATATGTTGAATCAAGACTTTTTCGACAATTTCAAGCTAGTCTCCTCCAACGGCACCGTCCTGCCGCTGACATCCGTCGTCGATATCGAATCGAAACGTGGTCTCTCCGCCATCAATCGCTATGACCGCGAACGGACGGTCACGGTTTCGGCGGATGTCAACAGTGCTCTAGCCAATGCGCAGGAGATCACGCAGGCTCTCACAAGGGAATTTCTGCCTGAATTAAGGCAGAAATACAAAGGACTTACGACTGGATTCGGTGGTCAGCGTCAGGCTTCCGCCGAGACTGGTTCCTCCATGGCGAAAGCATTTCTCATTGGTATTTTGGGTGTTTACATCATCCTGTCATTGCAGTTCAAGAGTTGGTTCATTCCGCTCGTCGTGATGTTCGCCATCCCGCTGTCGATGATCGGCGTCATCTGGGGCCATTTGGTCATCGGCATGGATTTCAACATGCAGAGCCTCATCGGTGTCATCTCGCTGGCGGGTATCGTCGTCAACGATTCTATCCTCATGATGGAATTCATCCGAATGCGAGAGGAAGAAGGCGGCAACGCTTTCGAGGCGGCGCCAAAAGCCGCCGCCGACCGCTTCCGTTCCATCATGCTGACCAGCGTGACGACCATCGCAGGCCTTATCCCGCTTTTGACTGAAAAGAGTCTCCAAGCCCAGATGCTGATTCCGCTCGCACTGTCATTGGTCTGCGGTCTTGCGACCTCCACCCTGCTCGTCCTCTTCGTCATCCCGTCGCTCTACGGCGTAATCGTTGACTTTAAGAAAATTAACAATTAACAATTAACAATTATAAATTCGTAAATTGTAATTTATTAATTGTAAATTATTAATTAACTATGAAATTTCATTCTTTTCTCATCTCAATCATCATCGTGCAGGTGATATTCATCATCTACATGATCTATCAGGAGAATGAAACGCTGAAAGCGCGGCAAAACCGCACGGCGCAACTTCTGGAACAGACCTGCCGTTTAATCGAAGACGGCCATGCCAAAGAAGCAGGCAAAGTCCTCATGGACACGCCGATTTCACGGCATATCACCGACTCCTTCGACTATCTGGACACCGCCTTTGCGGAGATTCAGAACAATGAACAGGCGACGCCGCAAGATGCAGAGAAAAAGTCCGAACAATCGCCAGCGGAAGCAGTTCCAGCGACTGAAGGAGGAGAACAACCATGAGTGGATTATTCTTGGAATTCGTCGTTTTGCTCGTGGCGATTGTGCCGTTCATTATCGTCTGGCATGTTCCCGCCTCCCTATTGACTAAAAGTCTCGCAACGGTCATCTTCCTGTTGTTTTTCACGATGGCGCTGATGGGCATCCTCTACGGCGTCGGAAGAGGTTATGCCGAACGCTTCGTTGTCGGAAGCTTCCGTGCTATCGGGCAGACACTTGCGGAGGAAAGCCTTCCGCCGGAAGATGTTATCGCTGTCATCCGCCAATGGCAAGTCAAAGGCGAGCTAAGCCCCGAAAGAATCAATACCATGCTTCAAAAAAGAATCAACGAGAGAAAAGCCACTGTTGTGGAAGAACCTCCAGCAGAGCCTTCTGAGCAAACTGAGCCTTCTGAGCAACCAGCGGCGGCGGCTCCAGCAGAGCCGCCAGCTAATGAATAGCCTATAATTCTAGAAAACCATTAATCATTAAACTCCCCACGGGTATCTGTGTGGCTTGCACATCAGTTGATTCGCTTCGTGGTCATTCAGGAAGCCTTCATGGACAGGATCCCACCGCAATGTGCGGTCGAGACGGTAGCAGATGATGCCCGTATGACAAACAATCGAGCTGTGATGGCCGATTTCAGGCGTGCAGATGCAGTCCTTATGCTTGCGGATGCAGTCGAAGAAATTATCGTGATGGTTGCGGCTTTCGTAGAGGCGGATGTCGTATGCGCCCCACTTCGTCCGCATCAGTTCCTCCGGCTCCGTATATAAGTAGCCACGATTCACGCAGATGCGACCTTTTTCACCGATGATTTCCAAGCCCGCCTGCGCAGGCTTTGCGCCACCGTGGATGACGCATGCACCATTTGCATAGACATACGTCAGTCGTTTGTATTTCGATTCTTTCGGCGGGACAATCATGATCGGGCCGGATTCGTCCATGCCGAGCGCCCACTGCGCGATATCGAAATGATGCGCTCCCCAGTTCGTCATGCCACCGCCATCGTAGTCGCGATACTGCCGCCATTGCGGGAAGCTTGCCCAATTATTCAGCGGACACAATACTTTATTATAAGGCCGCCACGGCGCAGGCCCGAGCCACAAGTCCCAATTGAGCGTCGGCGGTGTCGGTTCCGCCGGCAGATCACATTCCCGCGACGGTCCCGCCACGTTGTTGATGAAAATCTCTTTCACCTTGCCAATACGACCGTTACGCACAAGTTCGCAAGCCAGACGGAAACGGTCGTCTGAACGCTGCTGGCTGCCCAACTGGAAGACAACGTTGTTCGAACGGACGGCTTCGATGATCGCATGGCCTTCTTCAATCGACAGCGTCATCGGCTTCTCGCAGTAGATATGCTTTCCCGCACGGGCGGCCAAAACACTCATCGTCGGATGCCAATGAGTCTGCGTCGCAATCAACACGGCATCGATATCAGGGCATGCAAGCAAGTCGCGAAAATCTTCAAACGTCGCCGCCGGTCCGGGGCTCTTTTCGGGATGCTGCTTGTAGTAGTTGTCCGCAATCTCTTTCGCCTTGTTCAGACGAATGCTCTCCGGATCGCACATCGCCACGACACGTACGTCGCGGCGATGTAACAATCCATTCAGATGCCCTTTGACGCACTGCACGCCCATACCGATCAGCCCAATACGGCAGATCGACGGATCGTTCGCCGCCGCCAATGCCGACGGCACGGCCGCCGCGCCCAACGCCAATGCACTTCCACGTAGAAAATCTCGTCTGGTTAGTTCCATGTTTCAGCTCTTTTTATAGACAAAAGGAGACAGAAAAAGCAAATTCACAAAATCCCAGATATCCCAGATATCCCAGATATCCCAATAGAATAGGCTTACTTCACATTCGCATAATCAAACGCATCAGAGCGGAACGGATAGGCGCCGAGGCCTTCCGCATTCTGCAGATTGCAGTCGCCGCGATACGCAGCATAGGCATAACGGACATACACAGGATTGGCAACATTGGGAGAGCTCACAACAACCGTCATGCCGTCGATCTTCGCATCCGCCCAGACAAATTTCTTGTCTGCTCCAGCGATGGCGAAGCAACGCGGCGGCTGGCCATCGGTCGTCTTCAAACCGTTGGGAGCATTCTTGTAGAACACACGGATGGTGTTGCCTTCGACAGCCGTCTTGTCCAGCATCGGGCCGCGGCTGAGGATGTTCTTTCCGTATGCGATACGTTCCGCTTCCAACGCAAGACGGCGGCCGACTTCCTGCTTGTTCGCGGGATGGATGTTACGATGTTCGCCAATGTCAATCGCGCAGGCCAGACCGACGTTCGGATCTTCAGAGGCGACTTTCGCCTGAATGTCGCGCGTCAACGCATACGCCGCGTCTTCGCAAGGCGCGTTCTGCCAGTCTTCTGGACCACCGAAGCTCGCCAACTGCACGATCAGGAAGGGCATCGTCGGATTGTGCCATTTCGCACGCCAATCGGCGATCAGAGCCTTATGGAGCGGATAGTAGTGCGGATTTCCGGCGTTGGAGCAGCCTTGATACCAAATGACGCCTTTGATGGGCAGCGTCGTCCACGCATCGACCATGCCGTTATACAGATTGCAATGGACCTGCGGATTTTCATGGACAGGCACTGCACGGCGCGGTTTCTGTTTCTGAAGCTTCTCTTTTTCGGCTTCCGGAGCGGCGGCGACTTTCGCCTCCCATTCCGCCACAGCCTTATTATACTGTTCGACTGATTTGGCGGAAAGTTCCTTCATTTTCGCTTCGTCGATTTCGGCGTTCTTCGCAATCTGCGCAAGATCGCCTTCCAGCTTCGCGGCCTCATAGCCTTCCTTGGAGATCCACGGCTCGATGCGAGTACCGCTCCATGTCGTGTTGATCAGGCCGATCGGAATATCCAAATCCTTATGTAATTGACGCGCAAAGAAATACGCCGTCGCACTGAAACGATCCGCCACTTTTGGGGAGCAGACGACCCAGCCGCTGCCGAACTGATACGTCGCATTCTTCTGCAGAACGTTCATCGAAATGCGTCTCGCCTGATCCGCATAGCGGATTTCCGGATAGTTCGCCGCCGCCACTTCTGCTTCGCAGTTCTGCGCGGACCAACCGCGGCGGAACGTCTTTCCGACAGGCATTTCCATGTTGGACTGCCCTGCGCAAACCCACACGTCACCGATGATAATGTTGACCAACTGGATGGTATTATCGCCTTCCTTCGCGAAGAACGCAAACGTCTCTTTTCCAGCCTTCTTCGGCGCGAATTCAGCGCGCCATTTGCCCTGTGCGTCTGATTTGACCGTTTTCGTCTCGCCTGCGAACGTCGCCGTCACGTCTTTTTCAGCGGGAGCCGTACCGAAAAACGCAATCGGCGCGCCCTGCTGCAACATCATGTTCGATGTAAACACAGGGTCGAGCTTCACATCGGCCATCGCCCATGCGGCAACCAAAATCGCCGCCATCCAAACCATCATCTTCTTCATGTTGTACTCCTTTGCATGGTTGAATTGATTGAAAACAAAATCACACAACATGGAATATAGCACGTCAACATCAAGAAAAAAGAAGCAGACAGTGACTTTTTCATTCAGAACAACATGATGGATATGATTTTGTATATTCATTTATGCATAAAGAACATTTTTCCATTTCAAATATTTAATGAAATCATTCAAATACATTTGAAGTATGATATATAATTGATATATTATGAATATATATTCATAAGCAAAGATGACAAACCGTCGCGTAAGCGACACCGCACGGCAGTGCGGAACCATGCCGTAACCGCAGGTAAGCGCCCGGAGCGGCGCGCAACCTGCGGTAGGAAAGCTCCATAATACAGCGCCCGCAAGGGCGCCACAAATAGAGGCCTTGAACATGGCAAATGAAGACAAATACTTGAAGCCCGTCCATCCAGGCGAAGTTTTGAAGTTCGAATTTTTGGATCCTCTTGGCATGTCGCAAAATGAGTTGGCGCGTCAGATCGGCGTTCCGTCGTGTCGTATCAATGAAATCGTTCGCGGAAAGCGTCGTATCACAGCAGATACAGCAATCCGTTTTAGCAGATTTTTTGGTACGACTGCACGGCTTTGGATGAATTTGCAGGCAGAATATGATTTGGACTGCATTATCTACGCCGAACGCACAGGTCAGACCAGCCGTTTTGATTTCATCAAGAAATTCGTCCCAAAAGCGGCAATGCTCTGAATCGGTTCCGAAAAATCCCCAAGAATACGACTGCCGAACTGACTTCGGCAGTCGTTTTCTTTTTCATGGATTACCATGGATTGTAACAACAATAAACAGACTCATCCTTTGACTTTCTCCTATATACTATTATTTTAATAGGTTCTACAGTCATGAATACAGGGCGTTGTCGCGCCCGCTTGTCTTAAAAGGAGTATCTTAGAAAATGGTTGACAAACTGAAAAAAGCCGCCTGGTTCAAAGGCAGGAAAGGCCCCGTCGTTCTCGTCATCATGGATGGCGTCGGTTTCGGAAAATACGCGGATGGCGACGCCGTCGCCACCGCCTACAAGCCTAATCTGGACTGGATGTTCAAAAACTGCCCGAATACGAAGCTGAAGGCACACGGCCTCGCCGTCGGTCTGCCCAGCGATGCAGACATGGGCAACTCCGAAGTCGGCCACAACGCCATCGGTTCCGGCCGCGTTTTCGCACAGGGCGCCAAGCTCGTCAGCAACAATATCGAGACCGGTAAGATGTTCGAAGGCAAGGCATGGAAGGAAATCGCTGGCAACGTTATCGACAAGAATTCCACGCTCCATTTCATCGGTCTGTTCTCCGACGGCAACGTCCATTCCCATATCGACCACCTGAAGGCCATGATGGTTGAAGCCGCGAAGGAAGGCGTCAAGAAAATCCGCGTCCACATCCTGCTGGACGGCCGTGACGTCGGCGAAACCTCCGCCCTCACCTATGTCGATCCGTTCGAAGACTTTATGAAAGGTCTGCAAGGTTGTGACGCCCGCATCGCCTCCGGCGGCGGCCGCATGTACATCACGATGGACCGCTACGGCGCCAACTGGGCCATGGTCGAACGCGGCTGGCAGACCCACGTTCTCGGTGAAGGCCGTCAGTTCGCTTCCGCCCACGAAGCCATCGAAACCTACCGCAAAGAGACTGGCGCTATCGACCAAGATCTCGGAGCTTTCGTCATCGCTGAAAACGGCAAGCCCGTTGGAACAATCGAAGATGGCGACAGCGTCGTCTATTTCAACTTCCGCGGTGACCGCGCTCTCGAAATCACCGCTGCCTTCGAAGGCGGGGCTGAATTCGACAAATTCGACCGCAAACGCATCCCGAATGTCGTCTATGCCGGCATGATGGAATACGATGGCGACCTCCATGTTCCGAAACGCTTCCTCACCAGCCCGCCGTCCATTGACCGCGTCCAAGGCGAATACCTCTGCGCGATGGGCGTCCGCACGCTGGCCGTCTCCGAAACGCAGAAGTACGGTCATGTCACATACTTCTACAACGGCAACCGCTCCGGCAAGATCGATGAGAAGTTGGAAGACTATGTCGAAGTTCCGTCGGACGTCGTCCCCTTCGAACAGCGTCCATGGATGAAAGGCGCCGAAATCACGGATGTCATTCTGAAAGGCATCGAAAGCGGCAAATACGATTTCATCCGCTGCAACTTCCCGAACGGCGACATGGTCGGCCATACAGGCGTGTACCAAGCCGCCCAGATCGGCGTCGAATGCGTCGATTTGTGCATCGGCCGCATCAAGAAGGCCGTCGACGCCGTCGGCGGCGTCATGGTCATCACGGCCGACCACGGCAACGCGGACGACATGTACGAGCACAAGAAGGACGGTTCCGTCTCCATGGAGAACGGCGTTCCGAAAGTCAAGACGGCCCATTCGCTGAATCCCGTCCCGTGCATCGTCTATGATCCCGCCGGCCAGGGCGAATACCAGACGACGCTCCGCGAAGGCCTCGGCATCAGCTCCATCGCCGCGACGGTCATGAACCTCCTCGGCTACGAAGCTCCCGAAGACTACGATCCGTCTGTTTTGATCGCGAAATAATATTTCCACCTACAACACAAGGCAACCACCATGAAGGTTTTACTGATCAACGGAAGTCCCAATGAGCATGGCTGCACCTACACGGCACTCTCCGAAGTCGCCATGCAGCTCAACAAAAACGGCATCGAGACGACCATCTTCCATATCGGCAAAAAGCCAATC
>JAEEGJ010025214.1_pt1 | contig 12217 bp, 7 predicted proteins | sample 8958761 | NCBI WGS metagenome assembly JAEEGJ01 (sample SAMN16246546, study PRJNA631951) | gut metagenome | biome: gut microbiome; feature: rumen; material: RS-attached | host: Bos | place: Iran: Karaj | collected 2018-10 | reverse complement strand
AAAACTATTCGAGACAGGTTATGACGCAACAATACGCGGCCCTGCTCAACCAAGCCATTAACGAATGACAACCGGCCCCAACATAGACAAGAAAGTCAAAGTCTGTCATCTGGCAAGCAAGCACAAAATGAATGACATGCGCATCTTTGAAAAAGAGTGCAAGTCATTGGCAAAAGCTGGTTTTGACGTCACCCTCATCGGCTTTGGTGACACAGCCAAGACTGAAGTGATTGACGGCGTTCGCTGCATCAGCCTGTTTTGCCCCATCAAGAACAACCTCGAACTGCTGAGAAAGCGGAACAAGATGAGTTTGGAGACCGCTTTAAAAGTCGATGCCGACATCTATCACTTGCATGAACCCGAGTTGTTGCCTGTAGGGATGAAACTGAAACGGGCAGGCAAAATTGTCATTTTCGATAGTCACGAATACTATGGCTGGCAACTCCGCGACAACATACACAAGATCAAGGTAATAAAAACGCCTGCTTTCCTAATGAAATGGATAGGCAAGCTTTATATGCATTACGAGAAACGCGTGTGCATGAAACTTGACGCTGTCATCCAGGTTTGCACGATGAACGGTATCGACTACTTTGCCAACCGATGCAAAAAGACTCTATTTATCAGAAATTTACCTAGCCAATCCGATTATACGAGAAAAACGCCCATCGACTATTCTAATGGTGCTTCCGTTGCTATGATAGGTGGCATCACTAAGGAACGCGGCATCACACAACTCGTTAAGGCCACTCATCAAGCAGGAGGAAAGTTGCTTTTGGCAGGTGCTATTTCACCAAAGTCATATGAGGATGAGCTTAAAGCCATGCCAGAGTATGCCTGTGTTGACTACAAAGGCTTTTTGGACAAGAATGGAATGGTCGCCTTGCTCGAGGAAGCCAACATAGGTGGCTCTACCCTGCTCAACGTCGGACAGTATGACAAGATCGACACCTTCCCCACAAAGGTCTACGATTACATGTCGATGCAACTGCCCGTTGTCATTTCCAATACTGAATTTGCCCAAAAGATGAATGAGAAATATCACTTTGCCATCTGTGTCGACCCCGAAAAACCTGAGGTCATTGCCGATGCCATCAAATGGTTGAAGGAGCATCCCGAACAAGCCATTGAAATGGGCAAAAATGGGCGCAAAGCTATTGAAGAGGAATTCAATTGGGAAAAAGAGAGCGAGAAACTGGTGGCGTTCTACAATCAGTTGCTTCCTGATTCATATAAAAAAGCCTAAACGGTTGTAAATCGTACAGTATTTCAGCCATTTTTTTGAATAATAGTCAAATTTGCCAAAAAATGCCTATATTTGCATGGTATTATTTGACTTATTGCCATGAAACAGATTCTATTTACCATCTTTTTGTTGATTGCCTCTCCGATTTGGGCGCAAATTGAGTTTCCTGACAATGTCATTGAGACCAATTGCAACCACCCTTTAGATGGAAGTCCGTGGAACATTCGTCTACTCGGTTCAAGTCTCGAAAACGATGTTGCCTCCTACTCTCCTATTATTGTCGGTGACATCGATGGTAATGGGGTGACAGACATCGTGACTGCCAAATACAACGGCAACAATTACCGCAGCCGCGAAATCAATGTATATAACGGGAACAACCTAGCTTTGCAACATTCCTTTACAGTCCCCGACACCATATACCTTTCCAATGGTCCCTATGCCATCGGGCGTTATCCTATTGCCAACGGATTATGGCAAGGTGCTATCTTCACGCATTGTTACGACAAGAGAATCCGCGCCTACGCCATCGATGGAACTTTATTGAACGTATCAGACCGTGCGACCTCATGCGATGGCATGGTCTCGCTTGCCGACTTCAATGGTGACGGCTATCCTGAAGTGTATTCTGGAAGTGATATTTTTGATGCTGCGACCTTAAAATGGCTTTGTTCAGGGCCTGAAAACGGCAACAAAGGCTTGGGCTTTCGAGGCACACCTACCTATAGCAACGGCACATATCATCACACCTATTACGCCATGTCGCTCGCTTCGAACGTACTTGGAGACGCAACACAGGAGCTCATTTGCGGCAACACCATCTATAACGTGAACATCGTCAGCCGCACCAATCCCAGTTTAAACTCCATGACGGTCAACAAAACCATAACACCGCCAAATGGCTACTCCGCCGATGGCCATGTGAGCCTTGCCGATTTCGACCTTGACGGTGAAAGTGAAGTACTCGTCATCCGAGACAATACCAACGATCAGATTGTTGACTACACCTATTTTTACGCCTATAAACCTTCCAATGGGCAAATTCTTTTCCAGAAAGCACATACATGTGCCAGCACTAGTTACGTCTTCATTGGAAACATTGATGTCGAGCCACATCCAGAAATCATTTTCCTCGAGAACCAACCCAACAACTTATATGAAGAAATAATTTGTTGGCGCTACACTACATCAGACGGGTTGAATACCATTTGGACCCAAGGCCATGACGACCGATCGGGCATGACAGCCATGACATTGTTTGACTTTAACCAAGACAACATTATGGAGCTCGTATATCGAGACAACAACAACTTACGCATCATCAATGCTAGCGGCAAAAGCCACATCACTGGGAATGACACCATCAGACCGTACAATATCTACACAAGAATGATGGCTGCTGGAACGGGATGTGAATATCCCGTGGTTGCCGACATCAATAACGACGGCATGGCTGAAATTGTTGTGACGGGACTGCTCGACCAGTATTTAGGCTATGATGTAGGTTATGGCGGTGTGCATGTTTTCGGAAGCCCCAACAGTTGGGGTTCTTCTCGTCCCGTCTGGAACCAATACATGTACCACGTCACCAACGTCAACGAAGACCTCACCATCCCTACCTTCTGCTTCAATACTGCAACAGCATTTACAGGATCCGATGGCACCATTCGGCGACCCTACAACAACTTTTTGCAACAAGCATCCTATATCACACAATACGGAGAACCTATCGGTGAAATGGGCGAGCCTCAACACGTTGACATCTATGACCATTTGGATGGCGAATACACATGGAATGGAATCACATACACCGCTCCAGGAGTATACACCCAACAATTCACTGACATTTATGGTTGCGACAGCATCGTAACACTACACCTCAGCGACGTACCAATCGAACTCCCAGACAACATCCTAGATGACAACTGCAACACGCCTTTGCAAGGTTTTGAATGGGGCATCAGAGAAGACTGGTCGACAGGCGACAACATCTACTGTCGCATCAATCCTCTCGTGGGCGACCTCGACGACGACGGCATCCCCGAAATTGTTTGCTTCGACATGCAAGGCAACAGTTCAAGCCAAACTGCAGCTAAGATTATCAATGTGTATGACGGCAGAAGCAAGACTCGAAAAGCACAGATTACTGTGGAAAACATGGTCTGGGCACACGGCAATGGCCCATACGGTTTGGTCAAACTCCCCAATCGCAAAGGGTTGATTGTAACCGCATGCAAGGACACCAAATTATATGCTTACGACATCATGGCAGCCAACCCAAGCAATCCTGTCTGGGTATCCAACGAGAGCTACAACACGGGCTACAATGACTTCTCCGTAAGTATCGGTTTCGCCGACTTCAACGGCGACGGCCACCCAGAAATCTATGTGCGCAACAAGATTTTTGATGCCGAAACGGGCATCTTGCTTGCCACCGCCCAAGGCGGAAACAACCAAGCCAATTCCTATTCGCACAACAGCCATACCAACTATAACAGGCTCTCTTGTCCAATAGCTTTCGACATTTGTGGTGACACACGACAAGAACTCATTCTAGGCAACGAAATCTACGATGTGGTCATCACCAACCGCTTTGGCACCTTAGGCAACCATGCCACACTGACGAAAAACGTCACGCCACCCAACAATATCATCAACGACGGACATGTGCAAGTGGCAGACTTCAACCTCGATGGTCATCCTGACATCCTCATCAGCAATCGCGACGCCGAAGGTTCGTATGGCACCGTTTCGTTCTACGTATGGGATGTGTATAACAACCAGACAAGTCTGCCAATCCAATTGGAGACCTATTTCACCGGAAAAAGTGTCCCTCTCATCGCTGACTTTGACAACGATGGCCGTTTGGAAATCCTGATAGACTGCTGCGCCAATGACGGTCAAGGCCAACGCGCCTATCGGTTCAATCCTAACACCAATAGTTTCAACCATTTATGGACTTTAACCATTGACGAAGACTCGTATTCCAACACAGCTACCCTCTTTGATTTCAACAATGATGGCATAAACGAACTCGTCCTCACCGACAATAGTCGTCTGCTCGTGTACGACCTCAGCTACAACCCACCTACGCTACTTTCAAGCATCGATTGTGGCGAGATTACCATTATGCACGTGCCTATTGTGGCCGATGTTGACAATGACGGTAGTGCTGAAATAGTCGTTACAGGCAAGCCAGGAGGCTATATGCAGGCCAACACCATGCTGAAAGTCTTCAAGTCGGCGACCGAGCCATGGAGGAATGCCCGCAAGGTCTGGAACCAATACATGTACCACGTCACCAACGTCAACGAAGACCTCACCATCCCTACCTTCTGTTTCAATACTGCAACAGCATTTACAGGATCCGATGGAACTACTCGCCGCCCCTACAACAACTTCTTGCAACAAGCTGGCTATATCACAAGTAACGGCGAACCCTACAACCCTAGTGGCTATGTGGAAGCAGAACACTATGGCGAGGGTTGCGAGACCTACTCTTTCCATGGTGTAATTTATACGGAAGGCGGCGACTATGAATACCTGATCGAAAACCCATTGGGCTGCGACACATTGCTGAACATCCATGTTCACTTAGGCGACACTATTCACAATTATCTATACAAAGCCGCTTGCGACAGCTACACTTGGAATGGGACAACATACACAGAGAGCGGCCTTTACGAGCAGACCTTCACCTCGGCACAAGGCTGCGACAGCATCGTCATCCTCGACCTAACCATTGGAGCCTCTTCTTACGTCAGCCCTATTCATGGCGAAAGCCTCATTTATTACCAAACCAACGGACAATACACCTATAGCATCGACCCAGTCGATGGTTGCTTTGGCTACGAATGGAGCATTGACGGACCTTGGCCCATTCAGTTTTCGCCTGACTCGCCTGAATGCACGGTCAACATCTATTCACCAGGCACAGCGACATTGAAAATAAGGGTCTATACCGAATGTGGTTACGTGGAGCGCACCCTCTTCATCAATCACGACGCCCGCCCCGACATCGTCATCTACCCCAACCCCACCCAAGGCGAGTTCAACATCGTGCTTTACGGTATGCGAGGCGAAGCGGTCATCGTGATCTATGACTATCTGGGACAATTCATCGGGCGTTTCAGCGTCGACACGGACTTGGAAGGTATCGTCGTGCCTTGTTCCCTGGCGGGCAAAGCGGCTGGCATGTACTTGGTCACCGTCATCAACCATTACGACATGATTACCAAGAAAGTCATCAAGAAAACCCCCAGTTCTTATGGGTTCAATAACTGGGAATGGTAAAAACGTAAAACAAACATCACTATGAAAAGAACGTTATTATTATTGGGCATTTTGCTTCCATTGTTTGGTTGGGGACAAACTGTCAAAATCGGCGACATCCTATGTGTACAGGGGACTGACACCATCACAGTACATCCTATCAACTACAATGGAGGAGCCATTGGCGTGGTTTTCTACGTCGACGAGACTGGACATCATGGGTGGGTACTCCATCCTGACATACAAGCCGAAGGAATACAATGGTCTTACGAATGCGACCTCCCCTGGGGCCTAACCGGATGGCAGTCCATACGCGAAGCCATCTATGACCTTGAAGGCTACGACAACACAGGATTCCTGCGTGCGGCATCGCAGAACGACCACTCCAGATATCCAGGCGCATGGGCGGTCGACTATGAGCATGGTTGGTATTGGCCTTCAATCGGGCAACTCAACATCCTATACGGCAGTGCCCCCATCATCAACAATTCCCTCAAGCTGCTTGAAGGTGCACAAATGCAAGGCAAATGGTATTACTGGTCTTCCTCGGTATACGGCTTCGACAACGATTGTGCCCTTTATCTCGGATACGACGGCAGAATGGGAGCCATCACGAAATCCAGGCTGTATCTGGGAGAAATCCCTATGCGCATCCGCAGCATCAGAAACTTCTAAAATCGACAAGCCATGAAGAAAACGACTATCATTGCCATATTGCTCAGCCTTTCCACTGCGTTGGGACTGCAAGCACAAGAATATCACTTAGGGCAACTGGTCACCAACCCCGACGGCAGTCAGGGTGTGGTATTCTATCTTAACGAAGACGGCACCGCTGGGTGGATGGTGGCCCTGCATGATGTTGCCGCAAACATCCCTTGGGGCTTGACCGACGAAATAGAAGGGCTCCCTCACATCATCAGCCCAAATAATGACATCCTGACCAGTGCCTTCACAGACACAGACGGATTCTCAAACACTATGGCCATACTCAACCATTACCAATCCACAGGTTATACAGGACAGTATGCCGCCGCTACTGTTGACATCGCCAACGGATGGTACTTGCCTGCTGCCGGACAGCTGAAAATGCTGTATGTCAACGCCATTTTCTACGAACCGACATTAACCTCTGTTGGAGAGCCATTAGGTCTGCATCCCTATTGGTCGAGTACACAGGAAAGCAACGAAAAAGCCTGGTTTGTACATTTCGGATCGCCCTACCCAGAGGAAGCATGGGCTTGGAATGCCTATATCGGCAAGTGTCAAAAGACCAGCACCGTTCCCACCTACGGGGGTACTTTTTCCGTCAGAGCCATTCGTGACCTTGAATTCTCGCCCTTCCCCTTCATCGGATCCCTGCATGAGCCTACCCCCATTTGCGACGAAGGTCCACTTGAATTGACGCTGCCCACCTTATATAACATCGACGAGTACGGATGGGAAATCTCACAGGACGAGGCCTTCACTACCCCCATCGCCTACACAGGACAGATCTTGGATGGAACGTATGACGGATGGTATCTGCGCCTTTGGGCTTCCAGCGAGGATGGCACCATATATAGCAACCTTGTCCGCATCTCAGTCCATGAAAGTACTTTCAGCCAAACCGTTGCATCAAATTGTGTGTCATACTTTTGGAACGGACAAACCTATTTCGAATCGGGCACCTACCAAGTCACCTTGGTCAACCAATGGGGCTGTGACAGCATCGCCACGCTGGACCTGACTATCAACCAACCGGATGAGTACTTTATACCCTACCCCGTCTATGCCTGCAACTATTACGAATGGGGCGACATGACCCTTACAGAAAGCGGTGCCTATCAGCAGACTTTCACCAACCAGTACGGTTGCGACAGCATAGTTACCATGAGTCTTTTCATCACCCAAAGCATTGAGCACCAATTTAGTTACACAGGTTGCGGTAACTATGTTTGGAACGGGCAATCCTATACAGAAAGCGGTGCCTTCCAGCAGACCTTCACTTCCATTACAGGCTGCGACAGTATCGTCACCTTGCATCTCAATCTTATTGACGGTTACGAATCTGCCTTCGACACCACAGTTTGCGAAAGCTTCGTATGGTACGGGCACGAATGTACACAATCAGGGCAATATGAGCATACTTTCGTCACCGGCAACGGCTGTGACTCAGTGGTCAGCATGAACCTCAACATTATGCCACATCCCGAACCGATTCCCGAAATCACGGGACTTCAGCAAATATTCGTTTCGACCGACCTCGTTCAAAGAGAATATCACTATTATATTGATTCCGTGGTATTTGCATCGAATTATGAATGGACTTGCGAAAACCCAGATTGGATTCTGGAACCATCAGGAGCACATTGCACCTTGAATGCCACTACACCAGGCACAGCAACCTTGAAAGTCCGTGCGTGGAACGACTGCGGATACACTGAGAAGGAAATCGTCATACAGGCAGGATTCTACGATGTCGATGATCTAATGCGTCCCATCAAGGTTTATCCCAATCCTGCCCACGACAAAGTGTTCATCGAAGCCGAAGGGATAACATGTGTCAGGTTGTTCGACTTGTTGGGGCAATGTCTTCTCAAAAAAGACGGCGGAAACAGCGACACGATGGAAATCAGCCTAAACAATTTGAATCCTGCGGTTTACACCATCGAAATACTGACCGAGCAAGGCAGAATTGTCCGCAAGTTGTACGTAACGCATTAATCCAACTTTTTGCCGAAAACTATCTTCAATCCCCTGTCAATCAAGTCGTTCACCGATTGGGAGACTTTCAGTTTATAAAGGGTCATCAACCCCAATGCAAGGAACAAGATGGTTTTCAATATAGCATTGATAGCCAAGCCTACAACTGGTTTGGCAAAAGGTTTTACAATCAACGGTGTCAATGCACTCGTCCACAACCAATTGAGGGCAAACAAGACCAACACCACTATCGCTACAGGAATCAGTTTCACCGACAGCGGATTCACTCCAATCTTCCACTTGATGAAAGCAAGCAACAAGATGAAATAGACGAGATACGACACCACTTGGGCCAAGGCGCCGCCGTTGATGTCCCATTTCGGCACCCACCATGCATTAAGGCCTACGGACATGCCCGCCAATAAGATGGTGAAAACCAACGAATAATAGTAGTACTTCGAATAGCTCAATGCCGTGGTAGTCACGCCAAGGGTTGAATAAATGAGACGGCTCAGCGACAAGATAAGCACGGCCCATTTGCCCAAACGGTAGATGTCGCCATTAGGCAGCAAATCGAAGATAAAATCTATGTTGATCCAAATGAGGAAAAAGACGAAGGTACCCGCAATGAACTGATGCAGTGCCACATTCTTGCACAAGAAATCAGCCTGTTTTACGTCCTGCTTGGCCATGGCATCGGAGATGTGGGGGCGTGAAATGGCACCCAAGGAACGATACGGCATCTCAACCAATGCTGCGATGTTAGTGGCGATGGTGAACACGCCCGCCAACCGGAAGCCCGTCTTGCCCGCCACGAAGAACTTGCTTAGCATGGGAATCACGTTGCCTGCCAAAGCTGCCGTAATCATAAATAAGGTGTAAAACAGGAAGTCGCGTTTCAGTTCCGGCTTGATGTAGTCCCATTCGATCTTGAACGAGACCCGCTTCAATGACAACAGATAGGCGATATTGATCAAGGTCGCCAAGCCATAGAACACACAAAAACCGATGACAACACCATCAAAATCGATGACTTTGTAGAAATACAATAGATAGACCGCCAAAGTAGCCACCCTCAAGCCCACCTCACGGATGAACTTGGGCAGCACGATACGCAAAAGAAGGTTGCTATTCGTCTCAAAGACAGAGATGTAAAGCATGAAAAACGCCAACGGGATGACGAAATTGACATATTTGGCGAACAAATCGGCACCAACTTCAGCACCCTTCGTGAAAAAACGCACGATTGAGCCTTTGAAGACAAAAAAAGCCAACAAAAAGAGGGTAAAGCCTATCAGTGGCACCAAAAGCGTCCAGCCAAAGAAGCCATGGTCGCGGTGTTCCTCGTCCTTGAAAAAAGGATAATAGCGCATGGCTGACGAACTGGTACCCAGCTGCGCCAAGCCACCAAACAGCAGAGAGCACTGCAGCAAGATGTCAATAAGGCCAATCTGCTCAGGCTGAAGGGCTTTCGTCTGGACGAAGAAGGTAGTGACGATGCCCACCACCACCCCGATATAGGTGGCAATGGTGCCTTTGATGCTCTGTCGCGCTACGATGCCCATAGTGTTTGCCTATTCTTTGTTCTCGTCGCTTTCAATCTCTTCGGGATTGATATTGTATTGCTCATCAGAACGTTTCCTCTCCAGCTCCACATAGTCCTGGTAAGCCTTGATTATCAAATCGTAATCCTTTTTCTCCTCTTCAACATTCTGGATGATAACAGCTGTTTCTTCAATGGTTTTCCTCAAATCCTCAATCCTTCCTTCACGATACGCATTAGCCGCTTGATAAGCCTTGATATGCTTTCTCAAATCATCAATGACAATCTCACGACGACGGATTTCATTCTCAGCATTACTTCTTTTATCCGTACCTCGACGGATGCCTGAATTCAAGTCGTTGCCTGCCAAAATCAGAATGGCAACGACCCAAATCCAAAGCAACAGGATAATCAGCGTGCCAATGGAGCCATACAGCACATTGTAGCGAGAAAAGTTGGAGATATAGGTGTTGAAAGCCACCGTACCCAACACGAATAAGGTAGTGGCCAAAATAACACCCGGGCTGAAAATCACGAAGTCACGGTATCTTTTTTGTCCGTTGGGACCTGGTTTTAAGCGCTCCACACGATACTGTTCGCCAAACGGCTTGTTGCCAAAATAATACAGCAAAGCGATGCCGAAACTTAAAGCAAAGATACCTATCACCCAACGTAACACACTGAACAAGAAGAAAGTAAACGAACCACCTGCAATGATTTCTTGTGTCACCAACCATCTAATAGCCATGCCGCCCAAGGAAATCAACAGAACTGAAAGCACCAGCAATGCCCCGATGATGATGAGCATAAGGATGGCAAAACAGCGTTGCACAATCCAGCCTTTCGGTCCCAATCCCTTGGGAGAGACATAATCGGCATACACATTACGGAAGCCGTTGAAGACAGCCACGATGCCGCTGGAGCCAAACACCAAGCACAAAATGACACTGATGGAAAGCAGTCCATCGTGAGGCTGGTTCATGATGCCGTCGATGGTATCCTTCACATAATCAAGCGTTCCCGAGGGAATAAGGAAGTCATCCATAGCCATCATCACCCTCTCGTAAAGATGTGGAATGGGAATATACGGAATCAGGGTGAAGAAAAACAGAATCAGAGGAAACAGGGCAACGAAGAAATTGAACGCCACTCCAGCAGCGCGGTCGACGGTACGGCCTTTGGTAAACAGCTTGATGAAGTCAATCAGCACATCCATCAAAGGCAGCTTGGTACCAGGGAAACGCACAACTCGCAAAAAGTTGTCGTCACGGTGGTACCATGCTTTTATCTTGTCCACTTTAGCCGTGAGCCACAGCTTCAGTTTGCTCTCTTTCTTTTCCTTGTTTTCCATCTTTCTAGAAATCAACTTGCAAAAATACAGGTTTTATTGCAACAAACCTTAAAAAACGTATTTTTGCGGCATGAAAAACACAGAAACTATCTCCCACGAGGGCATCGTGACCAAAATCACCGACGACGAACTGGAAATCAAGATACTGGCACAGAGCGCCTGCGCCGCCTGTCACGCCAAGAGCGCCTGCGGCATGGGCGAACAGACCGAGAAGTTTCTCACCGTACCACGGCCTAAGGACAAGGAGTTTACAATCAACCAGAAAGTCAATGTCAGAATGGCCATTGGGCAGGGCAACAAGGCCGCCATCTTGGCCTATCTCATTCCAATTGTTTTACTGTTGGCCGTGCTCTTCGTCTGCCTCGGTTTAGGACTGAGTGAAGGGCTCTCAGCTCTCCTTGGCATCATCGCGCTGATACCTTATTATATAATCCTCTATCTGCGTCGCGACAAACTCAAGGAGAAGTTCGAGTATCACCTTGAATAAAAAACCACATTTTTTCCTTTGCCAAAAAAAGGAGAATCCGTATTTTTGCAGGTTTAAAATCGAAAACAAACTCAAAATTCTATACAGATGAGTAATACTTTACTAATTTCCCTTGCGGTTCTCGGAATCCTGGGCGGCATTTTGGCCGTGGTTCTGTACATCGTGGCACAGAAGTTCAAGGTGGAAGAGAACCCTTTGATTGATGAGGCGGAGGCTTGTCTGCCCGGCGCCAACTGTGGTGGCTGCGGCTTTGCAGGCTGCCGTGCCTTGGCTGAGGCTTGTGTGAAGCAAGCCGCCGAAAAAGGCAACATCGATGGCTTGGCCTGCCCTGGCACCGACATGGGCAAGGTGGCCGCCGTCCTCGGACTGACCGCTGGCACCTTCGAGCCTAAGATTGCCGTGGTGCGCTGCAACGGTAGCTGCCAGAACTCACCTGCTAAGGTGCATTATGAAGGTGCAGACATTTGCGCTTTCGCCAACACCCTCTATGCTGGTGAAGGCGGCTGCTCGAAAGGCTGTCTTGGCCTCGGCGACTGCGTGAAGAAGTGTAACTTCGATGCATTGCACATCGACAAGGAAACGGGACTGCCCGTCGTCGACCCCGACAAGTGCGTGGGTTGTGGCGTGTGCGCCAAG
>JAEEGJ010025212.1_pt1 | contig 12217 bp, 11 predicted proteins | sample 8958761 | NCBI WGS metagenome assembly JAEEGJ01 (sample SAMN16246546, study PRJNA631951) | gut metagenome | biome: gut microbiome; feature: rumen; material: RS-attached | host: Bos | place: Iran: Karaj | collected 2018-10 | reverse complement strand
CCGCCCTGGGGACGTTAGCCATACCCACCCTGAGGGCGCTGACCATAACCACCCTGCTGGGGACGCTGATTATATCCACCCTGAGGGCGCTGGCCATAACCGCCCTGAGGGCGCTGATTATAGCCACCCTGGGGACGCTGACCATAACCACCCTGAGGGCGCTGACTATAACCACCCTGAGGACGCTGGCCATAGCCACCCTGACGCTGCTGGCCATAACCACCCTCATAGTTATTACGAGGACGATAGCCACCACGCTGTGGGGCATTGCTCTGCAGACCTGCGCCAAAGCCTTCGGGACGGAAACCACCCTCATCATCGTGCTGACGATAGTTTGGACGTTCAAAGCTGGGGCGAGGAGCAGCTGTATGGATACGCGGACGCGGAGAGCGTCCCTGTCTTACTTCTCTCTGAATACCATCTTGATGTGTTGGTTCTTCGTGTTTCTTTTCGTTGTTCTCAAAATCCATGTCAGTCTTTCTTTTTAATTGTTCGTACTCTTTTTATTAATCTAAATTTTGATTGGTTGATTAGATACCTGTATAAGTTGAGGGGGTAATAGCACGCAGCTCTTCCTTCACGTTCTCACTCACCTCGAGCGTCTCGATGAAGTCGCGGATCTTCTCCCCTGTTAATTTTTCATTGGTTCGTGTCAATGCTTTCAGTGTCTCATAAGGATTGGGGTAAGCCTCACGGCGCAGGATAGTCTGGATAGCCTCAGCCACCACGGCCCAGGTGTTTTCAAGATCCTCCTGCAACTTATCCTCGTTGAGAATCAGTTTACGCAGTCCCTTCAGGGTGCTCTGGAAAGCTATCAGCGCATGACCCATTGGAACACCCACGTTACGGAGTACCGTAGAGTCTGTCAGGTCACGCTGCAGACGACTCACGGGCAACTTAGCTGCCAGGAACTGCAGGATGGCATTGGCAATACCGAGGTTACCCTCCGAGTTCTCATAGTCAATGGGGTTCACCTTATGAGGCATGGCACTGGAGCCCACCTCACCAGCCTTGATCTTCTGCTTGAAGTAATCCATGGAGATATACATCCAAAAGTCACGGTCGAGGTCGATGATAATCGTATTGATACGGCGCATGGCGTCAAAGATGGCACCTAACCAGTCGTAGTTGGATATCTGTGTCGTGAACTGCTCACGCTCCAGACCAAGTTTCTCACTCACGAAGCTGTTGCCGAACTCACGCCAGTCGTACTGGGGATAAGCCACATGGTGAGCATTGAAGTTACCTGTGGCACCACCGAACTTAGCTGTGTATTTGCAAGCCTTCAGTGCATCGAGTTGCTCCTGCAGACGGTAAACGAACACCATCACCTCCTTGCCCAGACGGGTAGGGGATGCTGGCTGGCCGTGTGTCTTGGCGAGCATTGGCACGTCCTTCCATTCCTCTGCATACTCTTTCAGTTGTCCGATGAGTTCCTCAACCTGTGGTACATATACCTCAGCCAAAGCCTCCTTCACTGAGAGAGGAACGCTGGTGTTGTTGATATCCTGCGATGTCAGGCCGAAATGTATGAACTCGCGGCTCTGCTCGAAATAGCCCTCGCCCAGTCCGCCTTTCTCCATTTCGTCAAGTTTCTCCTTGATGAAATACTCTACTGCTTTCACATCATGGTTAGTTACCTTTTCAATGTCCTTTACGCGCTGTGCATCCTGCTCCGAGAAGTTCTCGTAGATGCCACGAAGCTGTGGGAAGAGAGCCTTGTCGAACTCAGCAAGCTGAGGCAATGGGAGCTCACAAAGGGTAATGAAATACTCAATCTCCACACGAACACGATAACGGATAAGTGCATATTCTGAGAAATACTCTGCAAGGCTTTCCGTCTTTCCTCTGTAGCGGCCATCAATAGGCGAGATGGCAGTCAAAATATCCAGATTCATTTTTCCTGTTAAATTGTTTGATGTTATTTACCTATAACTTTTTTTCTCTTTTAAATTGCTTAGATCTTTACTGTCGTTACAATCTTTATGCGCATTTATAGAAATCGCCTTATTCGACATCAAGTCGGTAGGCTTTCATTATACAATTTGGGGACAAAGTTACGAAAAATAATTGAAACAACCATATTATCACTCATAAAAAAAGGTTAAATCATTATAAAAGAAATACAAAAGTCTGTTAATCATGCGTTTTCGGGCATTAAACAGCGTGACTTCCCATGATTTCCTACGAACAAAACGTTACATTGTTACATAGTTACGTAACGTTTTAACACAGAGGGGGTATGTAATGCTTCCTCCTACTTTTTGGTTCAATAATAATATAATATATAATATATTATATTATTATTGAGGTTGAAGTCCCATATTTTTCGAAAGTGTGAGGGTGTGTTTATAAACGTTACGTAACTATGTAACGTTTTTCGAAAAATCATCTCAAAATTCTGCACATCATTCTGTTTTTCAATAAGTTATAACGTTGTCGCATTTTTCTAAGCGAAAAGAATGTGTAACAATTTGCAATTGCGAGAAAGATGTTGTAACTTTGCACTTGGAAATCAGAAAGAGCGACCCCTTTCCCCGTAAGGGGCAAGGGAGGGCAGCCCACAAAGGGTTCTTATTCCGTTCCACCTCCGTTTCAAAACCGTTTCAAGTCCGTTCCCTGCAATCGAAGGAACAACGGACATAAAAAGCAAGAAAATTTACCTATCAACAAAAAAATATCATTTCCCATGCAAGGTTTTAATTCCCTCTGCATTATACGGGCAGTTAGAAACCCTAAAAAAACAAGAAAAATGGATAAATCTAGATTCTATGCAATGGGACTACTGGCATTGACCTCCCTGTCATTCGCCACAAGTTGCGACAGTTCTGATGATTCAGAAACTCCAGAGCCTGCAACCGGTACAAAAATTGCCCCAATGGACCAAACAACCATCAACGCCCTCAAGGCATCGCAAGAGAGGACTTTCCAACTGTTCTCTGAGGTTGATGCAATTACAGAAAAAGACAAGACCTTCACTATCTCACCTCTAAGTCTGGCGGAAATGCTTGCCGTTGTCTCTAACGGAGCCAAAGGCGAGACTCTCAAACAGATAAACTCAATCATCAAGTCGGGTGATGCAAGCGAGGAAGAAGTGAACGGGAGATACATGAGCCTAAACGAGTATCTGGAGAAAGTTGACGACATGACGACATTTGCAACGGCTAACTCTGTTTGGATTGATGAAGACTTCAATGTAAAGCCCGAGTTCCTTAAAAAGAAACTTGTTGGCGAGACATTCAATCAGGAACTTTCCACAGATAAAACGAAGAATGACATCAACGGCTGGTGCGACAAAAACACTCGCGGTTGCATAAAGAAGATTCTGGATGAGCCTCTTCCAAGCAGTTACCGTATGATGGTCATCAACGCCCTCTATTTCAAGGGGATGTGGAAGCATAAGTTCCAAAAGGACAATACCATAGATGAGGATTTCACGAACTCCAACGGCTCAAAGACAAAGGTCAAGATGATGCACCAGACGAACAACTTCCTTGCATATGTAGGAGACGATATGGATATGGTGGAGCTTCCTTACGGCAATGACAGTTATTGCATGGACGTTATCCTTCCGCATGAGGGCAAGAAACTCGACGACTGTCTGAAAGGCTTTAACGCAAAGACCTTCGACGAGTATATCCATAACACTCGTGCGAGATTGGTTTCTGTCGGTATGCCTCGCATGAAACTGGAAGGCCAAACCATTCTCACAAGTCCACTAATGGCAATGGGCATGACTGATGCTTTCTCTGAGATGAGAGCCGACTTCTCAGGCATTTCCGATGAGAGAACCGTTCTTTCAGATGTCATTCAGATCACCTATGTGAATGTAGATGAAGAAGGTACTGAGGCAGCTGCCGTTACATATACAGGTTTTACCTCAACATCTTTAACCCCGGAACAAGTTCCTATGCCGTTCATCATGAACCGTCCGTTTGCCTACATCATCCGCGAAAAGACAACAGGCACTATCCTCTTCATTGGTAAGGTAAGGAAATTATAAAAAAATCCCTTTACCGATGCAAGGTTTTCAATTTTTCAGCATTATATATACAGAAAGAACCCCTAAAACGCCTAAAATTATGAAGAATTATAAATTCTATGCAATGGCACTTATGTTGCCCGTAGCACTACTATCTACAGTTAGTTGCGATAACGAAGACGGACCTGACGATCCTCCCAAGCCCGTTATCTGTCCAACATCTCCTATAACGAGAGCTATGAGCGAATCGGGCAATGACCTGGCTTTTCCGCTCCTCGACAAGGTTTGCGCACAGGAGAAACCAACAGATAACGTCATAGTTTCGCCATTGAGCCTCACAGAAGTGCTCACAATGTTAGCTAACGGAGCTAAGGGCGAGACGCTCAGCCAGATAACCAACCTTCTCGGCACAAAGGATATTCCTCTCGAAGAACAGAACTCAGCCATCAACGAGCTCAACAAATATCTCACGTCAGCCGACAGTAAGACAAGCGTGGCAATAGCCAATTCACAATGGATTGACGACGATTTTAAGGTGAAGGACGAATACATCCAAGTAAACAAGAAATGGCAGAACGCAGAGACGCGCAATCAGGATCTGGCAACAGAGAAGACGATGAACGACATCAACTCATGGTGCGATAAGAACACTCAAGGCTGCATAAAGAAACTTCTTGAGGAGCCACTTTCCCATGACTGCAGACTGGCTCTCATCAATGCCCTCTATTTCAAGGGTATGTGGGCGCAGAAATTTAACAAGAACAACACCACGGATGAGGATTTTACCAACTCTGACAGCTCTAAGTCAAAGGTCAAGATGATGTTCCAGATTGAGAAATTCCCAGCTTATGAAGGCAAAGATCTGGATATGGTTGAGTTCCCTTATGGCGATAATAAATTCTGCATGGATGTCATTCTGCCACACGAGGGCAAGAAACTCGACGAGTGCCTGAAAGGCCTTTCTTCTACGGCTTTCTCCGAATACGTCAATCAATTCCAACAAAGAGAGGTGGTTGTAAGTATGCCTCGCATGGAACTAAAGTTCAAGACCATACTCAACAAGCCTCTTACAGATCTTGGCATGAAATCTGCATTCTATCCAGAGACAGCCGATTTCACAGGAATATCAGACAAAAGTACCTTCATCGGCAATATAATTCAGGCAACCTACATCAAGGTGGATGAAGAGGGTACGGAGGCAGCCGCAGTAACGATGGCAGAAATGTACGATTCGGCAATACACGAACCAATTTCTCAGGTTATTTTCAACATGAACCGTCCATTCGCCTTTGTCATCCGCGAGAAGGATTCAAACACCATTCTCTTCATTGGTAAGGTGAGAAAGCTATAGAAATGACGATTGACAACCAACTGACAGAACGACTGTTGAAAAACGACCGTAAGGCTATGCAGGAATTGTATAGTCTTACGGTTCGCTATCTCTTTGCCGTCTGTCAGAGATATGTTGTCAACGAAGAAGATGTTCGCGACATCCTTCAGGAAACTTACATAAAAACCTACAAAAACATAGGTGATTTCAAACAACGAGATGGAAGTTCGCTCGTTTCTTGGATGACAAGGATAGCGGTCAACGAATCTCTCATGCTGTTGCGAAGGAAGCACAAGGATGCCTTTATTGAAACATCAAAGGAACTACCTGACCGTGAGGAGGATCTGGAGGTGGAAAGATTCTCGGCAGAGCAGTTGCACAACGCCATACAGCAATTACCCACAGGCTATCGCGTAGTTCTCAACCTATATGCCTTTGAGGATAAATCGCACAAGGAAATAGCCCAGATGCTTGGCATAAAGGAAGCATCATCAGCATCCCAGTTACACAGAGCGAAGAACATGCTTCGCAAGATTCTATTAAAGCAGGAAGGAGGCAGACAATGAAAGAGAAATGGACTAACGATCTTCAGAAGAAGATGGCTAATTACGAGGTTCCTACAATTCCAGAGGGATTGTGGGAAGACATTGATGCTGCCCTTGAAACAAACACCCACCGCCTATCACCAATCACACAATATTGGCGAAAGGCTTGTGCTGCTATTCTACTTCTGCTTCTAATCCCTACCACCCTCTATTTCTTCTATAACGACAAGGAAGAAAAGGCTCTCGTGGAGGCAAACTCTATCGGCTCTATTCCAGAGAAGACAAGCCCTACCGCCACCTCAACCACGCATGATAGCCACATTCTTGCAAACAAAGGAGGAAAACCAGCAAGCAGCCCAAATTATGTTTCAAAACCATGTTTGGTTTTGCCCCAAAACCCAGAAGCCCCAGCCACTAAAGAGGAACAAAAAGAGCAAGCAAATCAAACAGAGGAGCAAGAGCAAACCACTACTCGCCCTACCCCACAGCCTACCACCCAAGCCCCCCAAAGCACAACGGCTTCAGCACAACCAAGTGTAGAATCACCCATAACCGCACAAGCTCAACAAAGCGAGAACACCCCTCTCTTCAAGGAAAAGAAACAAGAGGACATATATCTCGCCATGAATGCCTCTGGCATCAATATCTCAAATGGAGACCCGTCGTCAGATGGAGAAATGACTTATTTTGACCCAGACGGGAATCCACCCACATACAACATTAACGACCCATACTCGTACCAATCATATCACGAGGAAAAGCATCATCGACCAATAACCATCGGACTTCAGGTTGGTATTCCTGTAGCCAAGGATTGGTCTTTTGTCACAGGTCTTACATATACCTATCTGCATAGCGAGTTCAAAGACCGCACAAGCATGGGTTATACGTTACACACAGATCAGAATCTGCATTTCATCGGCGTTCCTGTTCAGATGAACTATCAGCTTTACAACAACCGCTATTGCAACATATATCTTGGTGCTGGCGGACGAGCAGACTTTGGTATAAGCGGAAAGACTGACAAAGAAAGTCATCTATCGAATCTGCCTGTAAACTATTCACTTAAGGCTGCCGCAGGTGTTCAGGTGAATATCTTCAAGAGCCTTAACATCTATGCAGAGCCAACCATTCAATATAACATCCCTGGCTCTACGAGATACAAGACATATTACACCGAGCACAAAACCATGCTCGACTTGCAGTTTGGCATTAGGTTTACTCCGTAAGGGAAATAGCGACATAAAATTAATCAATAAAATCATTAATCAATTAACTAAGAACTAATGGAATTAAAAACGAAAAAAACAAGAAATTGGCCTATCGCCATGACAATTATTGCCGCCCTATCTTTCACTTCATGCAACGAAGATGTAGAGCGTGCTTTAGGAGATTGGGACGAAATGATCTGGAAAACTGAGGCACAAACAACTCAGAAAGATGACGCTTATATTATTGATGCTAATGGAGGGGAAATCACATTCATATGCAGTAACTATTCTGATTCATGGCTTTCCAGTGCCGATTCGTTAGATAAACATTATTATATTACTCATGAATATGGTATTACAAGGAGTTATGACGCGGATTGGTTCAAGGCAGACATAAATGAAAACATGCTAAAGGTCACTTTTAAAGCAAATCCGAATCCTGTGGAAAGACCTCTCAAACTGACAGTTACCGCTGGCGACATCTTCCACGCTTTTAATTTCAAGCAGTCAGCAAAGAAATAAAAGATATTTGGTATTTTATTTGGTTTTTCAACGAACTTTCAGTATCTTTGCAAAAATCACAAAAAGCCAGTAATAAAAACTCTATGATTAGAAGCAAGTTCATTATATCAGTTCTGTTGATGCCGATAGCAATACTCACACCTACAAATTGTATGGCGCAAGCGCGACAGGCAAATACAATAGCATGTCCTCTTGACTCAACCGCAAAGGCTATATACAAAGGCGAGACAAGTATGGCATATACTCTCTTTGAGCAAGTGGATAAGTTGCACGACAAGAACGAGAATATTGTCATTTCCCCTCTCTGTCTGGCAGATGCACTATCCATTCTTGCAAATGGTGCTAAGGGTATCACTTCTGATCAGATAATGAGTGTGTTAGGCACAGAAGACCTGGAAGCGGGAAAGCTTAGTGAGGTGTATGGTAAACTGAATGACTATCTTGCAGGATTTGCTCGTGAGAATGGGATAAAGAACGTTCATTCCGTTTGGATAGATAATAAGTTCAAACTAAAGAACGAATATACAGCCAAGAACAGAAACGACTTCAAGGCTGAAATACGCAATCATATCCTTGCCTCGGATATGACCAAGAATAACATTAACCTTTGGTGCTCTCAAAACACTAGGGGAAGTATCAAGAATATTCTCAGCCAGCCTCTTTCTTCTGATGCCAAGATTGCATTATTCAATATAGTGTGCTTCAACGGAACATGGAATAACGTGTTTGAAGAGGACGTTACAAGACCTATGGACTTCCAGAATGCCGACGGCACGAAATCAAAGGTCATGATGATGCAACAGGAAGAGCATTATCAAGTATATGAAGGGGACAAAATGGATCTTCTCAGAATACCATATCTGAAAGGTAATTTCTACATGGAAATCTATCTGCCTCACAAGGGAGAGAACCTTGAAGACTGTATGAGGAATTTCAGCAAGAAACAGGACACGCAGATGAGAAAGCGCACAAGCGACCAGAAAGTTGCCCTTGACATGCCACGCCTTGATCTGAAATGCGAGAACAATTTCATAGAGCCACTAAAGGCTATGGAAATGACTGACGCTTTTTCTTCAGAAGCCGATTTCTCAGGCATAGCAGACAATTCCCCATCTGTCTCTGACATAAGGCAGATTATAAGCCTCAAGTTTGCCGAGAAAGGCACAGATGCAGTTCCTACCTCCAGAAAGCCTTTTAATAGCGAAGAAATGACTGTCAAGCCATTCTTCTTCACGATGAATCGCCCATTTTTCTTCACAATCCGCGAACATAAGTCGGGAACAATTCTGTTTATGGGTAAGGTAAGGAAGCTGTAGAATGGAATTTACCATTATCTACAGAACTCTCTGTACGAATCATCAAAGAAATAATAGATAAGCCGGAATAGCCATACCACAATAGCTCCGCTAACCAATCCGGAAATATGACCGCTTATGCTGACGTTACTACCGAAACCGCCAAAAATATCGACAACCAATATCACAAGAAAAACCAACGACTCCCACCAATTAGATTTCCAGTCAAACTTAAACGATAATGATTCCCCGATAAGCAAAGACAGGAAAGCACCATACAAGCCAAACACACCGCCCGATGCCCCTATCACGCTATTCTGGGAGTATAAAACGGCAAAAGCAATAGACAAGGGACCAGTTATCAGGAACACAAGGGCAATATCCCTACCATAAAGGTAACGGCTTAGTGCGTAAACGCCCAAAACATAGCCAAATAGATTGCCAAAGATGTGCATAAAGTCCGCATGTATGAACATACTGGTGAAGATTCTCCACCACTCCCCATCAACAAGGAGTGAATCTGGGGTACATGCTCCTGATTCATCAAACAGCACATTATTACTTCCATTAAGGGTGTATCCGTTGAATATCATATACACTCCCCAGCCAATCATAATCAACGGAGGCAACAACAGTAAGAAATTCCCTTTTTGCGCAAAATATGAAAGAACGTCACGCATCGTTTCATTAGAGAATCTCCTGCTATCATCATATTCATTTCGTGACACCCCTCCAGTAAGTCCCATGAGTAGAGCCAATATCACTACAAGAATAGCCAGAGTTACCAAGATTATTACCACATTATTCCAACATCCGTCAACTTTATCATTGGAAATTTCAAGCAATATCACATCTTTCTTAGCAGATGCAGGAACTCCATTCAGATAGGAAGAAGCAGCTTCCATATACTGCTCAATATTGTCGCTCTGATGTATAACCTTGAAGAAATGAGCCATCATGGCATTATATCTTATCGTCCCTCTCATGTGGTATTCCAAGTCTGACATCCACCTTTGCAACTTCTCGTCAGATTGGCCAAATCCATAATTATGTTCTCCTTTGGTCTCAGAGCAGACAAAAGCATATTCCATATCCTTCAACGGACATACCTGATATACGCAGAACACAAGTTCATCAGAACTACGTGATTTTGCATGAACATAACAATCCGTAGTATAGTCGTATGAACTCGTATCAGGTTCTATCTCTTCCACCTGCACATAATTCGCTTTCCTTATCTCTTCCCTTGACAAATCCGTAAGCTTATCTACGCTGACCACTTTTGCTGTAGCATCTTCTGCAATAATTTCAGCATTTACGAATATAAGCATGGAAGCTATCGCAACGAAAAAAAAGACCAAGCCTTCCCACTTATCATTTGCAGAATTTATTTCATGCCTAAGCAAGAATATCAGCAAACCAGACAGCCCCAAAGGAATACAAATTCCTGGAATCTCACTCTTTATCATAGGAAACCAGTCATAAGACAGCCAAAACCATCTTATGATAACCCATACCACGACAAACAGCAATATATACGATACCGTTTTCACGATAACCGACCCAACTGACAAATGCCTACTCATATCCTATCTTTTATTTTACATATCACACTTCGCTTTCCCTTCACTCATACTCCGTTGATTCTCCGTACCAAACTCGCTGTAATTCCTATCAAACATCGCTCTCTCACCGACTTTGCACCGACTTTGCACCGACTTTGGTACGGAGGAAGAGCGGAGGATCATAGGAGGATCATAGGAGGATCATAGGAGGAAGAACGGAGGCAATTATGAGTTTGAAACCAACTGCTGAGGAGAAGCGAGACACCCTTTCCGACCGTTGCGAAGATGCACAAAGGCATACAATCCATTTGGCTGCACATCACGAACAACAGTTGTCTGGGATTTAGTATCAACAATAATATCCTCAAATTCCGCTTTATCATTCACAAGACTGATGAATCTCATGACATCTCCCCTTTTCCATTGCTCGGAGATTATATCACATTCAATCTTATCACCTACGATTCGATAGTCGAGAACTGGCAGAGAACCATCCGATACCGTATTTATATTAAGCAGATTAAGGCTCATGAACCTGTCACAATCCCTTTGCCCTTCCTTCAACAACTCAAAGCAGCCCTTTACCGCAGGTTTCAACTTGCGATATAGCATCTGAACAGTTTTCATCTTATCACGTTGCTCAAGCTGCACCTCTGACTTCCTGTCATGATAGTGTACTGGTTTTGATCTGAGTATCTGCTGTCCATTCTGTATTTGGAACACCATATCACCAGCCGGACCGTGTACCCCACCTTTTGTATCTAATATTGCCATAAATTTAAGTTTTAGGATTTGAGTACAAAGATACAAAAAGTTTGCCAAAAATCAAACAAATCGTCCAATTCTTTTTATATTCTCAAATTTACAATCAAATTCCATTCAATTTCTTTGGGAAATTGCCTGGAAGGCTGTACCTGATTGATTTTATACATTTTTTCACTATGTACTGCCCTCCAGGCAGTAGAAGGACTTATGTTTTTTATCCCCGCACATCCTCGTTTCACTCGTATGTACGGGGTTACTAATAGTATTGCCTTCCAGGCAATTCTAAACTCTCGCCCCTAACGGACCACACTTTGGACTACTTCACAATAAACAGAATGATTACAAACAATTTTCATCTGATTAACATCAAACAAATGTTAATAACTAAAAATATCGTTGGAATAACTAAAAATATAAGTTAAAAAATCGCTTTTGCATCATTTTATCAACTAAAAGTTTCGTTAACTAAAAATTTAGTTGTACTTTTGCACTCAGAAAATAATCAGTAAAACGCAAAGATACGGAGCTCGTTTTCTCTGCGACTCTGCATCTTAGCGTTCAATAAAAATTTATATATGAAAAGAGATAAAGAAAACCAGACTCTCACCAGAGTGGAAATGGAGATTATGAATCGCCTGTGGGCAAAGGAAAGTAATTCAGCAAGTGTACGTGAACTCCTTGCCGAATACCCTGATCCAAAGCCTGCCTATACTACTCTCGGAACATATATGAAGATTCTCACGCAGAAGGGTTTCGTAAAGCCTGAGAAGCGCGAGGATGATGGAAAGACATTCTTCTTCCGTCCGCTCATCACTCAGAATGAATATCGCAAGAGAGTGGTGAAGGACGTAAAGAACACCCTATTTGGTGGCTCAATGAGATCTCTCGTGAATTTCTTCGCCAAAGAAGAAAAAATACCCGATGACGAAATACAAGAATTACTAAGTTTGATTAAAGATTAAAGACCCACCCCCTTCCCCCTCCCATAGAGGGAGGGGAGTG
>JAEEGJ010025210.1_pt1 | contig 12219 bp, 9 predicted proteins | sample 8958761 | NCBI WGS metagenome assembly JAEEGJ01 (sample SAMN16246546, study PRJNA631951) | gut metagenome | biome: gut microbiome; feature: rumen; material: RS-attached | host: Bos | place: Iran: Karaj | collected 2018-10 | reverse complement strand
GATTCCGCCGGATGTCCTGCATGAGCTGAAGCCGGTTGATGATAAGGGATATTCTATGCTTGTAACTTGTGTGAAAACACAGGCAAGTGCAGGGGGCGGCAAGCCTGGAGAACTCGGCGAATCCGGCGAGGCTAGTGGACTTATAGAACTCAAAGATTCCATTCTTGATCAGCCGGAAAATCTTTATCTTATTGAAGAAATGGCCCGGGACACAAATATCAGTCCTTTTCATTTAATCAGGAAATTCAAAAAGATGTATGGGCTTACACCTCATCAGTTTCAGATTCAGTGCAAAGTTCGAAAAGCACAGAAGCTGCTGGAAGAAGAAAAAAGCGTCTGCGAGGTAACTTATGATGCAGGTTTTTGCGACCAGAGTCACCTCGACAGATGCTTTCAAAAAATAGTCGGCCTTACCCCAAAAGAGTATAAAGAAGCAGCAAGACCGGACAAGGAATCATAAGTTATCCCTAACACAAGGCTGGGAAAAACTTTGCAAAAAGATAAAGGCCTTCTGGTCCTGCATTAACTTCATGTGGAACCTTAGCCGGCATAATTGAAATTACACCCGGCTCATAATCAAGATACTTTCCATCATTAATGCACTTTCCACTGCCCGCGATAACCTCGTGAGTTTCCAGCTGAGTTTCGTGAATGTGATTTTTTATGCTTTTGTTCGGAGCGATTCTAACCAGGTGATAGCTGAAGTCACCGCCTGTATCCTTTGCTGTGATGATGTGTTTAAGTTCAACACCTTCAAAAGTCGGATGCTTGTTCCAGTTGATTTTGTCGAAGTTAATCTGACCTTCAGGCAGACGAAGACTTCCACTGTTGAATTTTTCAAAAAGTTCTTTACTCATATTGTTACCTCTTGAAAAAAGAGTAACAAAACTTAAAAATAAATAATTGGATAAAATTGCGCTTTTTGTTTCTTAGGCAAAAATGCTTCAAGAGAATATACTGTATTAACGAGGTGTTTTATGAAAAAAGGTTTCTTTTATCTGGCTATGGCTTTGCTGGCATTTGTGGGCATTGGATTTGAAGTGCTTCTTGCTTTCGGATTAGAGCCTGTACTTTACGGAGCCCAGATTAAAGACTGGACTGTTACACAGAATATCATCCACTGGATTCTTACCTGTATTTTGTGGGGCGCTTCAGCTTTTGGTGTAATCACACTTGCTAAGAAAAAAGGTGATTTCGATATCTTCAAGAAAGGAAATAAGGTTGAATTGTGGAAGTGGATTGTAATTATTCTGATTGTGATTGGAAGCCTTGTTGTTTCTTATCTGGACTGGAAAGGCTTTAAGGTTGTAAAAGAATTTAAGGCTAACGGGCCGCTTAAATTTGTCTTCCAGTATATCTATTATATTTTTGAAGTATTACTTGTTACTTTGATTCTTGTATTCAGTCAGAAAGCTTTTGAAGAATGGTTCAAAAATCCATATATACCTTATGGCGGAATTATTGTTGCGCTGACCTGGGGAGTCGGACACTTTTTTACAAAGGATGTCCTTACCGGAATAGTCACAATGCTTTCAGGTCTTGCCTTTGGAAGTGTTTATCTCCTGGTAAACCGCGACATCAAAAAAGCCTACATAATTCTCTGGCTGATATTTGTTTTGTAAAAGCTGATTCCGGCAGATTTGACAGTTTCATAAACTCAACTTATACTTTTTGGTATGACTAAGAAATTACTTTTTGTTTTTTTAATTTTGTTTGCTGGAAGTGCCGGTCTTTTTGCGGCTGAATTAAGCGGTACTTACGATAAGGATTTTACAGTAACAACCGATTTTAACACGATTGGGGTGGGAAAAACTCTGCATGTTACAAACGGGGCAACCTATGTAATGAGGGATGCTACTGTTTATGGCAGCATTATTGTAGACAAAGGCTGTAAATTTATTTCGCCTGATGATTATGAAGGCTGGCTGGTTTTTAAGCCGGGAAGTCATATAGAAGGAATAGATTTTTACTACAAGGTACGTGTTTCAGACGACAAGGTGCTTGTCAGAAAAATTCCTATGACCTTTGATGAAATCTGGAACAGCGGAAACAGGCAGATTATTGAAGTAATCGGAGAAAAAGAATACTGCTACATGCCAGAAGTAAAGGGCTGGGTTACTCTGGGTGAAGTCCGCAACCTTAATCCTTTTAATGAAAACATTTATGAAAATTACGCTTTTGAATATACAATGTCTAAAGCAGAAGCCGATAAAGATGCGCCGCCACCAACAACTAACGAAATAAGCGGAACCTACAAAAAAGACTATACTGTAAAAACAGAACTAAATGTAGTTTCAAAAGGAAAAACTCTGCGTGTAAAAAAGGGCGTAACCTTTATAATGACAGATGCCATTGTTTCCGGAAGCATTGTTGTAGATAAAGGTGGTTCCCTTATTGCTGCAGGCGATCAGAAAGGTTATCTGGCCTTTAAGCAGGGGTCAAGTTTAAAAGGCATAGATTTGTATTACAAGGTTCGTTTTACAGATGACACTATGCAGACAAGAAAAATTCCAATGACGCTGGATGAAATCTGGAAGAGCAAAAATCAGGAGCTTATTGATATAGTCGGAAATATGGAATTCTGTTACAGCACTGAGTTAAAGGGATGGGTTACCATAAATGAAATCCGCTTTATGAATCCTTTTAATGAAGACTTTGGAAGACCTGACGAGAGAGATAATCCACAGCCTGTTTCAAATGGTGGAGGTGAAGCTTCGACTGAACCTGCTCCGCCACCAGCACCAGCTTCCCGTGAATTAAGCGGAACTTACGATAAAGATTATACAGTAAGAACTGATTTTAATACTATTGCGGCAGGAAAAACTTTGCATGTTACAAAAGGCGCAACCTATGTAATGAGAGATGCTATTGTTCATGGATGCATTATCGTAGACAAAGGCTGTAAATTTATTTCGCCAGCTGATTATGAAGGATATCTTGTGTTTAAGCCAGGCGCTCAGGTAAAGGGTATTGATTTGTACTACAAGGTTCGTGTTTCCGATTCCACTGCCTTTACAAGAAAAATTCCAATGACACTTGAGGAAGTCTGGAAAAGCAAAAATCAAGAGCTCATAGATCTGGTTGGAAATATGGAGTTCTGCTACAGTCCGGAATTAAAGGGCTGGGTTACCATAAATGAAATCCGCTTTATGAATCCTTTTAATGAAAATCTTTATGATGAATATGATATGGTATTTACAAAATCTGTTTCAAGAATAATTGAAAATGAATGCCGTTCTCTTATCGTAAAGAATAAGGCGAAGGTTGTGGTTCAGCCTAATCCAGGTTGCTGGGGAACTAAAATTCACGAATCAATAATTGTTGAATCTGGTTCTTCTTTACTTGGAACTGGATCTGGTGGACACAAGCTGCAGTTAAAGAAGGGCGTAAAAATTCAGGGCCTTCCTCTTTATGTAAGGGTTGATAACCGCTATGTAGCTGCCGACACAATTCTTGATGAATTATGGAAGCTTCCGCCTGTCAGTGGAAATGAATACTATAACATTGCTTACAGCTCTGACTTAAAAGGCTGGTATTTTGAAGATATCACTTTAAGTGGAAATGACCTGCCGAAGGCTCTTTAAATATTCCTTGTGCTCTGGACTTACACGGAAGCTTTCGCAGGCTTTCTGGATTGCCTTGTTGTGAGTCCAGGCATCAAGTCTTTTTTCCTGAATAAAAATGATTGCAGAGTCCCACTGCTTTACAAGCGCTTCGGCGAAGAGCCAGGCAGTCATCATGTTTACGTAATATTCTTCGCTGCGGATTGAAGCAGGCAGCTCGAGTAACTCAATCTTAAAATCCTCATCAAGAAAATACTTCATCAAAAGCAGCATGCCAACGCGCTGGGTAAAGGGCTTGTCGGCGCGGATCCACTGCTGCAGTTTTGGCAGAAGCTGCAGGCGGTTCTTTTTGAGGGCCGGCGGATTAAGCCCGTCGCTTACGGCCCAGCTGTTTATGTAAGGCAGAAAGTTTTCGAGGGCGGCCAGACATTCCTCATAATTTTTGATTTTGTTTATAAGGGCAATCTGCAGACAGTTTTCTTCGTGATATTTGTGGGGCAGATCTTTGAGAAAGTTTTCGACCTCGCCCGGCGGCAGAGTCTTAAGCTCGCGGATTACTTCCTTGTAAGCCGGCGACCTCACACCGATAAAAGCCTCGCGCGGCAGAGTAGGCACAAGCTTTGCCGAAAAGTCTGCATATTTTGTATCCTGATATTTAAAAAGGATTTTTTGAATCCGGGTCATAAGTTAATTATATAGACTTTTACCTTATAAAGTAAATATAATATTAGTTATGACTTACATAATTGCAAAAGGACTTTTAATTCCCTTTTTAGGAACTGCACTTGGCTCGGCTCTGGTTTTCTTTATGAAAAAAGAGCTGGACAACCGCATTCAGAAAATGCTCTCTGGCTTTGCGGCCGGCGTTATGATTGCCGCTTCTGTCTGGAGTCTTTTGATTCCGTCTATGGATATGTCCAGCGACCGCGGTAAGCTTGCCTTTGTTCCGGCAGCGGTGGGCTTTTGTCTTGGAATGATTTTTCTTTTGATTCTGGATAAAACTGTACCTCATATGCATCTTGATGAAACACAGGAAGGTGTGAAATCAAAATTGCAGAAAACAACGATGATGGTTCTTGCCGTTACACTTCATAATATTCCTGAGGGAATGGCCGTTGGTATTTTGTATGCTGGCTGGGCTTCCGGTTCTGCACAAATTACCGAGGCCGGCGCTCTCAGTCTTGCGCTTGGAATTGCAATTCAAAACTTTCCTGAGGGTGCGATTATTTCTATGCCGCTGCACTCAAAGGGGCTGTCAAAAGGAAAGGCCTGCTGGTATGGAGTTCTGTCTGGAATCGTTGAGCCAGCTGCCGGGCTTCTGACAATCCTGCTTGCAAGTCTTGTTATGCCGGTGCTTCCATACTTCTTGAGCTTTGCGGCCGGCGCTATGATTTATGTTGTGGTTGAAGAACTTGTTCTAGAGATGGCAGAAGGCGAACATTCCAACTGGGGTACAATCACCTTTATGCTGGGCTTTGCCTTGATGATGATTCTGGACGTTGCGCTTGGCTGATTAGTTCGGGCATCATTTTATTTCAAATGACTTTTAAGAGCCTCAATGTAAGCATTTGCATAGCGGGAAAGATTCATAGACTTTCTCGTGATGTAGCCTACGGTCATATGTTCCTTGCAGTCTAGAGGGCGGGCAATAATTTCAGGACCGTTAAGTTCATGGCTGATAATACCTGAACAAATAGTAAATCCATCAAGACCAATCAAAAGATTAAACAAAGTGGCGCGGTCTCGTACCTGTATACTTTTCGGGCAGTCAAAATCAATTTCAGTAAGAGGCTCTTCTGCAAAATAAAAGGAATTAAAATCACCCTGCTCATAAGTCAGATATGGAAAATCCACGAGGTCTGTAAGTTTAATTTTTTTCTTTTTTGCAAGCGGATTTTTTTTAGAAATAAATACATGCAGTGGTGCAGTAAAAAGAGCTTCGAATGCAAGGTTGTTCTTTTTAATTAATTTTGTGATTACGTTTTCATTTCGGCTTGAAAGATAAAGTACTCCGATTTCACTTTTCAAGTGTGCGACATCTTCAATAATTTCATGGGTCTGAGTTTCCCGTAAAGTAAAATTATATTCATTTCCGCCAAAGGTCCGTATCAGGTCTACAAAAGCATTTACAGCAAAAGAATAATGCTGGCAGCTTACAGAAAAAATTGTATTTCCTACGGATGCATTTTCAGATTTAAAGCGATCTTCCAGCAGGCTTGCCTGTTCAAGTACCTGTCGGGCATAAGATAAAAATTCATCACCTTCATTTGTAATTGTAACACCTTTATTTGAACGGGAAAAAATAGTAATTCCCATTTCCGCTTCCAGCTCTCGGATTGCGGCGGTAAGGCTTGGCTGTGAAACAAAAACTCGTCTGGAGGCTTCTGTTATGTTACGGCTGTCTGCAACTGCAACGGCATATTTCAACTGTTGTAAGGTCATGGAAATATGATAACAAAATTGATAAAAAAGCGCCATAGTTAAAAACTATTGCAAACTGTTTGAAAATAGTATTTTTCTTGAGTTATAAAAATCTATATACTTGCCATTATTAAACATAGTAAAAAGGTAGGTAAATCTATGGCAGCAAAAACATCAGTAATCGGTTTTCCAAGAATAGGAAAAAATCGTGAATTAAAATTCGCAAGTGAAAAATATTTTAAAGCAGAAATCTCTGCAGAGGAACTTGAAAAAACAGCAGAGGAGCTTCGTTCTTACGGCTGGAAAAAAATGTCTGAAGCAGGAATTACTTTTATCCCTTCAAATGATTTTTCTTTTTATGACAATATGCTTGATACAGCCTTTTTGCTGGGTGCCGTTCCTGAACGTTATAAGGCTCTGGGCTTAAGTCCTCTTGAAACTTATTTTGCCGCTGCTCACGGATATCAGGGTAATGCAGGTGATGTAAAAGCCCTCCCAATGAAAAAGTGGTTTAATACAAACTATCATTATATTGTTCCAGAACTGGCTGATGATATGAAGCTTTCAGTTGCAGATCAGAACAAAGCCGTAGCAGAGTTTAATGAATCAAAGGCTCTTGGAATTAAAACAGTTCCTGCAGTAACTGGTGCTTATACCTTCCTCCACCTTGCAACTTATACGGGCCAGAAAAAGGCTGCAGATTTTACAGCTGATTTTGTGAATGCTTATGTTCAGCTCGCAAAGTCACTTAGTGCTGCTGGTGCCGAGTGGATTTCTTTTGCAGAACCCGCTCTTGTTTTTGATGTAACTGCCGAAGAGAAGGCTTTGTTTGTTTCAATTTATAAGGAGCTGATTTCTAAGTTGCGCAAAGAAGCAGACTTAAAAATCAGCCTGCAGACATTCTTTGGCGATATACGTGATGTGTACACCGAGGTTTGTGAGCTTGGCTTTGATGCTATCGGACTGGACTTTGTAGAGGGCAAAAAAACTCTTGAGCTGGTTGAATCCGGCTTTCCAAAGGATACTCTTTTACTTGCAGGTCTTGTAAACGGAAAAAATATCTGGCGTACAGATTATCAGGAAAAAAATGAAGTGCTTGCAAAGCTTTCTGAAAAGATAGATCGAGACAATATTGTTATTGGAACCTCCTGCTCACTCTTGCATGTCCCATATACAACTTCATCAGAAGAAAAACTTGAACAAAACATCCTTGAACATTTTGCTTATGCAGAAGAAAAAATCATTGAGTTGAAGGAACTTGCCTCTGGAGATACTTCAGCGCTCGAAGCAAACAAAAAATTATTTACAGGCCAGCGTATTGAAAAAGATGAGTCAGTTCAGAAAGCACTTTCAGAAATTACAGAAGCAGATTTTGTGCGCAAGCCTGATTTTTCAGAACGCGAAAAAATTCAGCACGAAACCTTCAAGCTTCCGCTCTTCCCGACAACAACAATCGGAAGCTTCCCTCAGACAAAAGAGGTTCGCGCAAATCGTGCTGCTTACAAAAAAGGAACAATCAGCCGCGAGCAGTATGTAGAATTTAATCAGAAAAAAATCGCTGAATGTATAAAGCTTCAGGAAGAGCTTGGACTCGATGTTCTTGTTCACGGAGAGTTTGAACGAAACGACATGGTTGAATATTTTGGAAGCCAGCTCAACGGCTATCTGTTTACTCAGAACGCATGGGTACAGAGCTACGGAACCCGCTGTGTAAAACCACCTGTAGTTTGGGGAGATGTCAGCCGCAATAACCCGATGACAGTTGAGTGGTCTGTATTTGCTCAGAGTCAGACAAAGAAAATCATGAAGGGAATGCTTACCGGCCCTGTAACAATTTTGAACTGGTCTTTCCCTCGCGAAGATATCAGCCTTAAAGAACAGACACAGCAGATTGCTCTTGCTATCCGCGAGGAAGTCTTAGACCTCGAAAAGAACGGAATTAAAATCATCCAGATTGATGAAGCCGCTCTCCGTGAAAAACTTCCTCTTCGTCGCAGCGACTGGCACACAGAATATCTGGACTGGGCAATTCCTGCATTCCGTCTTGTACACTCAAAGGTTCTGCCACAGACACAGATTCACACTCACATGTGTTACAGCGAGTTCAACGACATCATCCGCGATATAGACGCAATGGATGCAGATGTAATTACCTTTGAAGCAAGCCGCGCAGACCTCAAGATTCTCGACGCTCTTAAGGAAGCAAACTTCAGAACAGAGGTAGGTCCAGGTGTTTACGATATTCACTCGGCACGTGTGCCTTCAGTTGAAGAAATAACTGATGCACTCAAGAAAATGCTCGGCAAAGTTCAAAAGGAAAAGCTTTGGGTAAATCCGGACTGCGGTCTTAAAACTCGTGGCGATGAAGAAACCATTGCGAGTCTCAAAAATCTTGTTGCTGCTGCAAAAGCATTGAGGGCAGAGGCATGAGAATAGCTGATATTCTGAACAGCAAAAAAGTCACTCTTTCTTTTGAGGTTTTCCCGCCAAAAAAGAAAGAGGCTCTTGAATCAATAAAAAACACGGCAGTGTCTCTTACCGAGCTTAAGCCGGATTTTATCAGTGTGACCTTTGGAGCGGGAGGTACCACCAAGGGCTACACTGCAGAAATCGCTGAAGCAATCGAGGATAATGGAACAGCAGCACTGGCTCATCTTACCTGTGTGCGTTCTACGACCGAAGCCCTAAAAAATACCATCGATGACCTGAAGGCCAGGAATATCAAAAACGTTCTGGCTCTCAGAGGAGACTTTCCTAAAGACGCGGTAACCGGGGAAAATATTTTTCCTTCTGGTTACACACATGCTTCAGATCTGGTCAAACTTCTCAAGCAGGAAGGAATGTGTGTCGGCGGAGCCTGCTATCCTGAAGGGCATCCGGAAAGCCACAGTCACGAGGCAGATATTGAACAGTTAAAATACAAAGTTGATGCCGGTGTCGATTTTCTGACAACACAAATGTTTTTTGATAACGACATGCTCTATTCTTTTTTGTATCGCCTTCAGTCTGCCGGAATCCATGTTCCTGTCCTTGCGGGAATAATGCCGATTACAAATGCGAATCAGGTAAGCCGCATGATTGATTTGTCGAACGCCTTTATTCCCCGCAAGCTTCTGGCAATCTGCGACCGTTTCCGTGACTCTCCGGAAGCAATGATGCAGGCAGGAATTGCCTATGCGACGGATCAGATAATTGATTTGATTTCAAATGGGGTTCGCGGAATTCACATTTATACAATGAACAAACCGGAAATAGCGCAGGCGATAATTCATAATGTTGATGATATTATTAAAGCTATAAATGATTAATGCTCTTCGCACGGAATGCCCATCATGTGCATCATTCCGTAGCGGGTAAAGGCCTCAATGTTTTCTATGTATTGGAAAGCAGCCTTCTTTGACATTTTATGAGTTATGATTTCTACAAAGGCATTGATGACGGTAGATGCAATAAAATGTACCGTCATCTTATCAATTTTCTTTGTAGAAATTTTATTTTTGTACATCCAGTTAAAAGTTTCCTCGCAGTTTTTAGTATATAGTTCGCAGATTGCTTCCTGAAAGTGTTCGTGAGTAGAGCCTGAAGCTTTTGTAAGCAGAAGTGTAAAGGTGTCGAAATTATCAAAGATATAATTTAATAGTTCATTTGTTGATTCTTTTTCCTGATCAAAATGTTCCTGTGAAACCAGATTGTCCAGGTCAAGATGATGTGAAGAATCAGCCAGCATAACAGTTTGAGTCGTAAAGTCGATTGCCTGATCTACAAGGGCACAAAAGAGGGCATCCTTATCCTTAAAATGACGGTACATGGCACCGGTAGTAAGGCCTGCATTTGACGCAATTGCTCGCAGGGAGGCATTTACAAAGCCCTTTTCGAGAAATTCATTTTTAGCGCTTTCTAGTATTTTTGCCTTTGTTTCAGCAGCTGATTCGCTCATGAGGTTATTCTATATCGGAAAATCCATAAAAGTCAACAAATTTTGATAACATTGTTATCAAAATTTAAGAAAATCTATTGACAAGATAACACTGTTATCATTAATATCTGTTAACGATAACAATGTTATCAAAAAGGTTAGTATTTACTAACAGGATAAAGGAGATTTTATGCAGGTTAAGAAAATAAACGACTGGTTTGAAAAGTTTGGTCGTTTTGAAGTAAAGCATCGATGGGGCTTCCTTATCGGTTTATTAATTCTAACAGTGGTTTGTAGTCTTGGGCTTCCACGTCTAAAGCTCGATAACGGCGAAGAAGACTGGTTTGACGACTGGGAAACTACAAAAGTAAATCAGGATCACTTTGAAAGTATTTTTGGTTCAACTGACAGCCTTCTGGCTCACATTAAGGCAAAAGATGTTTTTGACCCGGAAGTTTTACAGATGATAGACGAGCTTGGGGATGACCTTTTGAACAATGTTCCTTATGCCGGTAGTATCACCTCGCTCATGGAGCTTTCGCTTCCAATCGGAACAGAAGACGGGTTTGAAGTAACAAGTCCATTCGAAGACGGTGTTCCAACAGATCCTTCAGAGCTTGCAGAAAAAAAGGCCTTTATAATGAGCCGCGAGTCAATCGTAAATAATCTTGTAAGCGATGACTGCACAGAAACCTGGCTTATTGTAAATCTTGAGCAGTATTCAGAAAACCTTGACCAGGCAATGGAAAAAATCGCACCTCCTGCAATGGCAATCTTTAATGATCCTAAATATAAATCAGACAAATGGGAGATTCGCCCGGCAGGACTTTCTTACACAGAATATGAAGAGGAGAAGGCAATTGTCTGGCAGTGCGTAAGCCGAATCGCATTAGGCTTTATCGTAATGCTTATCTTTCTGATTATCTTCATCCGTTCTTTACGAGGTGTAGTTGTTCCTTCAATTGCAACTATTGGCGCTCTTGCGACAACACTTGGTGCTTCTGCCTGGATGAATATCAAAGGTAACAACACCATGATTATGGTAACTGTTTTGCTTGCTATGGCCCTTGCGGTTGGTTATGCAGTTCACTACATCAATAGCTTTAAGATGTACTTCAGAAAAACCGGTCAGAGAAAAGAATCAATTGTTATGGGAATCCGCGATTCCGGCTGGGCTCTCTTCTTTACAGTAATTACAACAATGGCTGGTATGCTTTCCTTCCTTTCTGCAAACATCAGACCTATGCGCTGGGTCGGTGGTATTACTGCCGCAGCCGTTCTTGCAGTTTTCATTTTTGAAATCATCCTGCTTCCTTGCCTTTACAGCTTTGGAAAAGATCAGGAGCCGGATCCTGACTTTGTAAAGAATGAAGGTTCAACAAGTTCTGACCTCCGTGTAGAAGCAATGGGAAAATCAATCCTCAATAAAAAGTGGATTACCATTGTTGTGGGAACTGCGGTAATTCTTGCCGTAATTCCTGGCATTTTCAAAATCAAGGTAAACATGAATTATGCGGATATGATGGGAGAGCGAACACCTTACATTCACCGCCTCATGGAAATAACCCGCAGCCAGCTTGGAAGCCAGTACTCTTATGAAGTGCTTGTTGAGTATCAGGAAGAGGACGCCCTCAAAAATCCGCAGGTTCTGAAGAATATGGATGAATTGGCAGCTCGCATCGGAACCTTGTGTTCAACAAAAGTTTCAAACGGAAAGCCTCGTGTTTCTTCTGTAACAAAGGTTGTAAAGGAAATGAACCGCACTCTCAATGGTGATGATCCTGCAGCCTATGTAATTCCGGATGACCAGGATCTTGTAAGCCAGGAAATGTTCCTTTACGAAATCTCTGGTGGAAACGATCTTTACAATTATGTAAGTGAAGATTTTAAGGCCGGTTACCTTCACATAGAACTTAGTGGTTATGATGGAGAAGAAATTGTCCGCAACCTCGAAGATGTTAAAAAATGGTGTGCAGAGCTCTTCCCCGATGCATCAAATGCCGGTGTAGTAGGTGAGGTTGTTCAGTATGCTCAGATGAACGGTAAACTGGTTCGTGGTTCTATCCGCTCAATCGGAACTTCGCTGCTGGTAATTCTGCTTCTGCTGATTATTGCTTTCACTTCCTTCCGAACAGGCTTTATCGCAATGATTCCAAACGTTGCGCCGATTGCAATTATCGGTGGAATTATGGGGTATGCCGCAGTAAACCTCGACATGATTACCGCAATGATAATGCCAATGATTCTTGGTATTGCGGTTGATGATACAATCCACTTTACAAATCATATTAAATATCACTTTGAGCTTACAGGAAACTA
>JAEEGJ010025209.1_pt1 | contig 12220 bp, 10 predicted proteins | sample 8958761 | NCBI WGS metagenome assembly JAEEGJ01 (sample SAMN16246546, study PRJNA631951) | gut metagenome | biome: gut microbiome; feature: rumen; material: RS-attached | host: Bos | place: Iran: Karaj | collected 2018-10 | reverse complement strand
CCTGCGCGGGCTCTGTCGGCGTTGTGTCTTCGGCTGCCGGTGCTCCGGAATCTTCCGGCGGCAGGAGCGCAAGCTGCTGGGTCGGCTCCGCTGCTGCCGGCGCTGGTGTCTGTACTGCGCCCGTCGGGCGCAGAAAGTACCACGCAATCAGAAGGAGCAGCAGAATCGGCAGAAGTTTTTTCAGTTTCTTCATGACAGAGGCTCCCTTTTTGGGGTATACTTAATTGCTGATTTACTATAACATATTTTCTTTTTTCCTGCAACGGAAAGGAGATCCGGGAGAACACCATGTCTGACGCATTTATTCGTTTTGAAAACGTGAAAAAAGTCTATCAGGCCGGCGAGGTGGCAGTCACCGCACTGCACGACGTTTCTTTCGAGGTGGAAAAGGGCGAGATCTGCGTCATCGTGGGAGAAAGCGGCGCCGGAAAAACAACTCTTCTGAATATTTTGGGCGGCATGGACGATCTGACGGAAGGCTGCATCACGGTGGACGACGCCGATCTTTCGCGGTTTTCCAAAAAAGAGCTCACGGCCTACCGCCGCACCGACGTTGGCTTCGTGTTCCAGTTCTACAATCTGATCCCGAATCTGACTGCGCTCGAAAACATTGAGATTGCTGCCAAGCTCTCCAAAACGGCACTTCCGGCTGAAGAAGTGCTGGAGCAGGTCGGCCTGAAAGAGCGCGCCGGCAACTTCCCCGCTCAGCTCTCCGGCGGCGAACAGCAGCGCGTCGCCATCGCGCGTGCGCTGGCAAAGAACCCGAAACTGCTCCTGTGCGACGAGCCAACCGGCGCCCTGGATTACCACACCGGCAAGGCGATCCTTCAGCTCCTGCAGGACACCAGCCGCCGGCAGGGCATGACCGTGATCATCATTACCCACAACAAAGCGCTCTGCGCGATGGCAGACCGTGTGATCCGCGTGCGAAGCGGAACGATCCAGTCTGTGACCAAAAATGAGCATGTGACGCCGATCGAAGAGATCGAATGGTAAGGAAATGAACAGATTCACCTGGAAAATGCTGCTGCGCAGCATCCGCGGGTCGCTCAGCCGGTTCCTTGCCATCATGGCTATCGTAGCGCTCGGCGTCGGGTTCTACGCCGGACTCCGAAGCTCACAGCCGGCCATGCTGAATACCGTGGACGAATACCTGCGCGAGCAGCATATGTATGATTATCAGCTGCTCAGCTCTCTCGGCTTTACGGAGGGCGATATTGACGCGTTCCGGCAGATGGCCGATGTGCGCGCCGCGGAAGGCGCATATTTTGCCGATGTTTACGCCGTCCAGAACGGCACGTCCGAGGTTCTGCATCTGGCGTCGATCACGCAGGAGGTGGCGCTTCCGAAGCTGACTGCCGGTCGTATGCCGGAAAACGACCGTGAATGCCTGGCGGATGATCAGCTCTTCACGGATGCCGATCTCGGAACCGAGGTTCGTCTCACCGACGAGAACGACGCTGACACGCTTGACCTTCTGCGCGAGCAGCAGTTCACCATCGTGGGTCTCGCGCGCAGTCCGCGCTACCTCAGCGGCGACCGCGGCAGCACCACGCTCGGCTCCGGCACTGTACGCGGTGTTCTGTTCCTGCCCGCCTCCTGCTTCGACAGTGAGGCGTATCACGAGCTGCTGCTCTGGTGCGATCTCCCCGGTGACATATATTCGGAGTCTTACAACGAAGCGCGCGACCGGCTGAAGCCGGAGATCGAGGCGTTTCTGAACCGGCGCGGGACCCTGCGTTACCGGGACCTCCGGGCCGAAGCCGATGCCGAGATCGCTGAAGCGAAAGAGGATCTGGCTGAAGGGCGGCGGCAGTATCGCGTGGAGAAAGCAAAGGCTGAACGCGAACTGAAAGAAGCTGAACGAAAGCTGAAAGACGGACAGGCAGAGCTCGACGAAGCGCGGAAAACCCTGGAAGCCAATCAGCGGCAGCTGGACGAGCTGGCCGCCGGTTCTCCCGCTGCCCGGGCAGAAATCGCGAAGCAGCGCGCCCTGCTGCAGGAGAAAGAAGCTGAACTCATCGCCGGCAGGGCGGAAGCCGAAGCCGGACGCCAGCAGCTGCTGGCCGGTCAGGCGGAGCTCATCGCCGGCAAGGCACTGCTCGCCGCGCAGAAAGAGGCTGAACTGGCCGGGAGCAAAGCAGCTGTCGCCGCGGCAACAGCGGAGATCCTCGCGCTTCAGGGGATACTGGAGCAGCTTCGCGCTGATCCGGAAGGCAACGCTGCCGCAATCACCGCTATGGAAGCAAGCATCGCCGCACAGCAGCAGGCCGCCGCAGACGCGCAGAAGGCGCTGGACGCCAAACAGGCAGAGGTCGATGCCAAATACGCCGATCAGGAAGCGGAGATCGCAGCGGGGGAAGCTGAGCTCAACGCCGCCACAGCGGAACTCAATGCCGCTCTCGACCAGATCCGCGAGGGTGAGAATGCCATCGCCGTCGGCAAGGTGCAGCTGGAGGCGGCAGAGCTGGAACTTGACGCTGCCGAGCAGGCGCTTCCCCAGAGTCGGGCGCAGCTGCAGGCCGGCTGGGACGAGTACAACGCAGGCGTTGCCAAGCTGGAGGCCGGTCGGGCTGAATACAACAGCGGCAAGGCAGAAGCAGAACAGAAGTTCAAAGACGCGGAAGCCGAGATGGCTGACGCGGAGCAGAAGATCGCGGAGGCGGAGACGGAGCTGGAAGACAAGCTGCAGCTGGATCTTTATACGCTCGACCGCTCAGCCAACGCCGGCTATGTCACCTTTGAAAGCGATTCGGAGATCGTGGACGCGATCGCGGTTCCCTTTCCGTTGTTTTTCGTGCTGATCGTTGCGCTTGTGTGCATCACCACCATGACGCGCATGGTCAGTGAGGAGCGCACGCAGATCGGCACCATGAAGGCGCTCGGCTATTCCGGTGCCGCCATCGCCGGTAAATATCTTCTTTACGCCGGGATATCGGCGCTGATCGGCTGCGTGATCGGCTTTTTCCTCGGCTGCACCGTGCTGCCGTATATCATCTGGTACGCCTATCAGATCATGTACACGTATGATACGCTGCTCTTCTATTACAGCGTGCGGATGTGCCTGTTCTGTATCCTCATCGCAGTGGCCGGCACGGTCGGCTCGGCCTGGCTCGCCTGCCGGCAGCAGCTGGCGGAACGGCCCGCGGAGCTTATCCGGCCGAAAGCACCGCCCGTCGGCAAGCGTGTTTTCCTGGAATATATCACGCCGCTCTGGTCACGGCTGCCATTCCTCAGCAAGGTAACGCTCCGCAATGCGTTTCGCTATCCCCTGCGCGTGCTGATGATGCTGCTCGGCATCGGAGGCTGCACGGCGCTGCTCGTCACCGGATTCGGTATCCGGGACTCTGTGGAAGAGATCTCCGCATATCAGTATGAAGAAATCTTTTTATACGATCTGACCGTGAGTTACGACGAGGCAGATCTCGTCTCCCGCAGGGACGTCTCTTCCCTCTGGCGGGACTGCGCCGATGCCTGGGCGCTCACCTGTCAGGAGCCCGTGGTACTCCGCGATGAAAGCGGCAAAGAAAAAAGCACGACTCTCGTCGCCGCTGAGAAAGAGAGTCTGGAGCAGGTAATCTCGCTCCACAAGGGCAGCGAACCGGTCGCTTTCCCCGGCCCCGGAGAAGCCGTGATCACCCAGAAGCTCGCGGATGTGCTGAACGTCTCCGTCGGCGATCGGCTCATTGTCACCCCGGATGACGCGCCTTCCTTTTCCGTCACCGTTTCCGGCGTCTGCGACAACTACATCGGTCACTTCATCTATGTCTCTTCCGAAACAGCAGGCAGCCCTGCGAACAATACGGCGCTGGTACGCGCCGCCAGCGGCGTGGACAGCGGAAAGCTGGCAGCATCACTCCGCAGCGAGGACGGCGTTCTTTATGTGCAGCTTTCGCAGACGTCCCGCGATACTATCGAGAATTCCATGGCCAGCATAGACCTGGTGGTCGTGCTGATCGTGGCATGTTCCGGCGCGCTGGCGTTCGTCACACTGTATAACCTCACCAACATCAACATCCTTGAGCGCATCCGCGAGGTGGCCACCGTCAAGGTCCTCGGATTCTTCCCATCAGAGACGGCGCGGTATATCCTCAGCGAAAACCTGCTCCTCTCCTTTCTCGGCGCGGTGCTCGGCATTGCCGCAGGAAAGTATCTGCACCGCTTTATCCTCCTGTTGGTCAGGATCGAAAACATGCTCTTCGACGTGCGTATTGCGCCTTTGAGCTACGTGCTCAGCTTCGTTATCACGCTCATTTTTGCTTTGCTTACCAATCTCTTCATGCGCCGTCGCCTTGAAGCTGTGAGCATGACGGAATCTCTCAAATCGGTGGAGTAAACCAATGAAACTATCCCTGAACCGCAATCAGCTGAAATATCTTGCCATCCTGGCAATGGTAGTGGATCATATCGCCTGGGCTTTTGTTCCGAAGGCGACTCTCCTCGGACAGCTTATGCATTTCTTTGGCCGCATCACCGGCCCAGTCATGGCGTTCTTCCTGGCTGAAGGCTATCTGCACACGCGCTCCGTCAAAAAATACGCGCTGCGGCTGGCACTTTTCGCGCTGATCTCCTGGCCGCCTTTCTGCTTCTTCGAGAAAGGCATATGGTTTGGCTCTTACGCCGGTGTGATCTACACGCTCTTTCTCGGTCTGCTCGCCATCATCGTTTACGACAGGACCTCCTGGCCGGCGTGGCTCAAGGCCGTGGTCATCGGACTCCTGTGCCTGGCTTCGTTCATCGGCGACTGGCCGGGTTTTGACGTGCTGTGGCCCCTCTGCCTTGTCATGTTCAAGGATGACCCCACAGAAAAGTGGCGCCGTTTCTTCCTGATCACCGCAGTCGCCGCCTTTTTCATGCTGCCCAACGGCTGGAGCAACCTGTTCCAGATCGGCGTATTCGTGCCGGCTCTGCTGCTTCGCTACTGCTACAACGGCGAGCCCGGCAGCCGCCATCCGTTCCACAAATGGTTCTTTTATGTGTTTTACCCGGCCCACCTTCTGGTCCTGGACCTGATAAAGATCTGGCTGCAGAATGCCTGATTCTTGATAAACAGTTGCGCACCCTGTTCCCTCTGTGATATACTGAATACTTGGGCAGACCTGTCCGTTTCTGTCGTTTTCCGGCCGACCCGGCATCTGTCCGCGGGAACATTTCCTGCCGTGCGGCAGAATGTTTCCCCTGCAGCAAACATCAGAAAAAGAAGGAGACCATTATGAGCAGAGCTGACGAAATCTTCATCCAGAACTGCCGCGACATTCTTGACAACGGCGTCTGGGATACCGACCGTGAGGTCCGCCCCCGTTGGGAGGACGGGACACCCGCCCACACCGTGAAAAAATTCGGCGTTGTCAACCGCTATGACCTTTCCAAAGAATTCCCCATCCTCACCATCCGCCGCACATTCTGGAAATCGGCGATCGATGAGCTGCTGTGGATCTGGCAGGCCAAGAGCAACAACGTGAATGAGCTTCGCACCCGCGTCTGGGACGCCTGGGCCGATGAAAACGGTTCTATCGGCAAGGCTTACGGCTATCAGCTCGGCGTCAAGCACCACTATCCCCAGGGCGATATGGACCAGGTGGACAAGGTTCTCTGGGATCTGAAGAACAACCCGGCCTCCCGCCGCATCATGACCAACATCTATACCTTCGCCGACCTTTCCGAAATGGCGCTCTATCCCTGTGCCTACTCTATGACGTTCAACGTCAGCGGCAACAAGCTGAACGCCATCCTGAACCAGCGTTCGCAGGATATGCTGGCTGCCAACAACTGGAATGTGGTGCAGTACTCCGTGCTCACCATGATGATGGCGCAGGTCAGTGGATTCGAACCGGGCGAGTTCGTGCATGTGATCGCCGACTGCCACATCTACGACCGGCACATCCCCGCTGTTGAGGAGATCATCAAGAACGAGCCGAAGCCGGCGCCGAAGTTCATCATCGACCCGGATGTAAAGGATTTCTACGCCTTTACGCGTGACAGCTTCCGTATGGAAGGCTACGAGTATTCCGACTTTTCCGGGAAGATCCCGGTCGCCGTCTGATCCGCGCATGGAAGCGATCGTAGCTGTATTTTCCGACTGGGGAATCGGCAGTGAGGGCACGCAGCAGGTCGTGCTCCGGGCTGACCGGCAGCATTTTCGCGAGATCACAGACGGCGCTGCCGTAATCGTGGGTCGCCGTACCATGGAGGATTTCCCGGGCGGTAAGCCCCTCAAAGGGCGCGACAATATCGTCATCACCCGTCAGGACCTCACCATCGAAGGCGCCGAGGTGGTCCATTCCGCGCTGGAGGCAGCTGCCGCTGCGAGCACGCGCGACCGCGCGATCGTCATCGGCGGAGCCACCGTCTACCGGCAGATGCTCCCCTGGATGGATATCGTGCATATCACGAAGATCGATCTTGCGCCGAAGTCCGACAGTTTTTTCCCGAATCTGGACGAGATGCCGGACTGGTCCTGTACCGACAGCACCCCCTGGATGGAAGAAAACGGCGTCCGTTACTCCTTCTGCACCTATCGCAAAACCTGATCGTTTCGAGGCTCTGTCATGAACAATTCCAAACTGCCGACCCCGGAGATGCGTGCGCTGGAGATCTCGTGCTACGTCGCCGGCGCTGGCGCTTTCGGCGTTTTTCTCCGCTGGCTGCAGGTACAGCTGGCGTTCAATGAGATCGGCCTGGCAGATAAGAGTTTCTTCCACATCGTGCTGCTCTTCTATCTCGCTGTCGCCGCGTTCCTGTTCCTGCGGTTTATCGACAGTCAGGGGCGGCACCGGCTGTTTCTCCCGGAAGATTTTTCTTCGGCTTTTTCCAATTCCGGCAAGCTCTATACCGTCGTCCGTTTTGCCATAGCCGCTTTGATGGCCCTTGGCTCGCTGGTGCTTTTCATGCAGGCCGAGACGGATAAAAACGACGTTCCGCTGCGTGTCGTGGCGCTGCTCGGGGTCATTTCCGCGGTCTGTTTCCTGCTGTTTGTCCGTGCGGCCGACAGCGACAAGGAGCCGAACTCCCGGCTGCTCTGCTATCTGTCTTTTTTCATGGTGGTGTTTTACGCGGCATGGCTGGTCGTAAGCTATAAGATCAACAACATCAACAGCGTGATCTGGAGCTACATTATTGAAATCATCGCGCTGATGATGTCGGCCGTCGCCTGGTTCCGGCTGGCCGGCTATCCGTTCGGACGGCCGCGCGGTCAGAACTGCATGTTTACCGCGATGGCTGCGGCTATGCTGGATATCATGGCCCTTGCTGACGACCGCCACATGGGCATGCAGATCATGTTTTTCTGTTCCTCGCTTATGCTGCTGTACATCAACTGGGTGATGGTCAAAAATCTGCTGTCCGGCAAGGCGCCGCAGCGCCGCAAAAAAGAAGAGGATCTCAACGGGTTTGAGGATCTCTATACCGAAGTTCCCACCCGCGAGACCTATACTCCGAAGCACTGATCCACCGCAGCCTTTTTCCTTTGCTGGCAAAATAGAATGAATATACAGAAAGGACTGACGCCCTATGCTCAAAATTCTCGTATGCGTAAAGCAGTGCCCGGATGTTGACCAGATGCGCATGGATCCCGAAACCGGCAGCCTGGTCCGCGCGGGCGTCCCCTCCATCCTGAACCCGCAGGATGCCAACGCCGTTTCCGCCGCTTTGAAGGTCAAGGAGACCTACGGCGCGGAGATCACCCTTATCACGATGGGGCCTCCGAGCGCGGAGGCTGTTCTGCGTGAGTGCCTCGCCGTCGGCGCCGATAAGGCCGTCCTCGTGACCGACCGTGCCTTCGGCAACGCCGACACCCTCGCCACCAGCTACTCCATCCTCTCCGCCGCCAATACCCAGGACAAGTATGACATGATCTTCTGCGGCAAGGAATCCCTTGACGGCGCCACCGGCCAGATGGGTGCGCAGCTGGCTCAGCGCTTCAACACGACACAGGTGACCTCGACCCTTCTGATCAAGGAAGTAGACCAGGAAGCCGGCACGGTGATCGTCGACCGTGAGCTGGAAGACGGCGTAGAGACTCTGGAAGCCAAGCTCCCCTGCCTCTTTACCATGGAGAAGACCAATTATCCCGCACGTATCCCCAATCTGAAGGGCAAGCTGGCCGCCAAGAAGGCAACGATCACTACCATCACTTCCAACGACATCCCCGGGCTTGACCGGAACCGCATCGGCGATCCCGGCTCTCCCACCAAAGTCCCCCGCATGTTTCCGCCCGTTCTGCCGGAACCCGGCGTGATCATCGACGAAGGCAGCGTAGAGGCAAGCGTCGCAAAACTTCTGGCGATCATCAAGGAATAAGGAGGCTGCTGACATGGATAAGAAAAACTACAAGGATATGTGGGTCCATGTGGAGCACGACGGCAGCACGGTGCATGCCGTGTCCCTCGAGCTCTGCTGCGAGATCCGCAAGCTCTGTGATCAGTCCGGCGATGCGCTGGTCGCCGTCGTCCCCGGCGAGGCCCCGGAAGAAGAGCTCCAGAAGCTGAAAGCCTGTGGCGTCGACAAGCTCCTTCTCGTCTCCGGCACCGGCTATGAGCGCTATAACACCGAAGCGTACGCCAACCTCTATACCGTCCTCGCGAAGAAGTATCAGCCGTCCGCCGTATTCATCGGCGCCACCGTCAACGGACGCGACTTCGCGCCGCGGTTTGCCGCCAATCTGGAGACCGGCTGCACTTCCGACGCCACTGAACTGATCTACAACCCCGAGACCACCGACATCGAATTCGTTGAGCCGGCAGCCGGTGGCAAGATCATGGCCGTCATCACGATCCCCGTGCTTCGCCCGCAGGTCGGCACCATCCGCCCGGGCACCTTCAAGTGTGTTCCGACCGGCGAGAAAGCGAACGTGGAAGTCATCCGCGAAGAGGTCAGCTTCGATCTCGCTGATATCCGTACAAAGCTGCTGGCTTACAAGGCCAACGAGTTCGATCCCGAGCTTGACATCTCCACCTGCGAGACGATCGTGTGCGTCGGCGCTCCCGTCAAGGAAGAGAGCCTGCCCATGTACCGCGAACTCGCTGCGCTTCTCGGCGGCAAGATCGGCTGCACCCGTCCCGTCGTCGACAACGAGCTGCTGCCGTACAAGCTGCAGATCGGCCAGAGCGGCGTGATGATCAAACCGAAGCTCTACATCGGCTTCGGCGTATCCGGTGCTGTCAACCATGTGACCGGCGTGGACGCGGACCTGTTCATCGCCGTGAACAAGGATCCCGCCGCCGCTATCTTCAATTACTGCGACTACGGCATCGTGGGCGATATGGACACCGTCTGTGCCGCCATGATCGCCGCACTCAAAGAATAAGGTTTCTTTTCTTCTCATTTCTGAGCAGCAAAAAAGCAGAGCCGAAGCTCTGCTTTTTTGCTGTCTTTTTTCGGGACTAGATGCGCATGCAGACGTCCCAGGCACGCCAGATGACGGTGCGCAGGTTGCCGATGGCAACGCAGTCGCCGACTCTGTGGACGTGGGCGCCCTTCTCTCCGACAGGCGCCGGAACGAAGCCGATGCCGTTGACGACCGCGTCGCACTCCTGACGGAATTCGCCGTCCGGGGTCTTGATGATGCAGTAGCCGTCGCCGATCTCGGTGATGGTGCTGTGCAGATACACAGGAACCTTGTGATACTCCATCGCGTCACGCAGGAAGGAGGTGTTCGCAAGGCAGGTGGCCTGTGCGGCAACCAGGTCGTTGCCGTACTCTACGACGATCGGATTCTTCTTGAAGTTGTAGACCATGTCGTAAGCAGCCTCGCAGGAGGACTGGCCGCCGCCGAGGAATACGACCGTCTGCAGTTTCTCGTCCGCGATCCTGCCTTCCTTCAGCAGCTCGGTGAAGGTCAGGGTCTTCTCGAAGCCCTTGATCTGCGGCATGCTTCTGGGAACGGAACCGGTGCAGACGATGATCTCATCGAAGCTGCGCTTGATGGTGCCAAGGTCATTGACCTCGGTGTTCAGACGAACATCGATGTTGTACTTCTTCATCTCGTTCTTGTACCACCGGATGAGGTCCTTGTCGTGCTCTTTGAAGGTCATGGCGGAAGCAGTCAGGAACAGACCGCCGAGCTCGCCGGACTTCTCAAACAGAACGGGATTGTGGCCTCTCTTCTTCAGCACGAGGCAGCATTCCATACCGCCGATGCCGCCGCCGATGACCGCGACCTTCTTCGGGTTCTTGGTCGGAACGATCTTATAGCGGTTGTGCTGCATGGTGGGCGGGTTCAGCGCGCAGCGGCCGAGGTGCAGGGAGTCGCCCAGGGACTGGATGTTCTCGGTGCCCTCAAACTTGGCGAAGTTGAAGCAGCCGTTGTGGCAGCGGATGCAGGGACGGATCTCGTCCTCGCGGCCTTCCTTGATCTTGGTGACCCAGTCACCGTCAACGAGGTTCTGGCGTGCAATTGCAACAGCGTCGAGACGGCCGGCAGCGATCTCTTCGGCGGCCTTGACCGGATCCATACGGCCGGCGCAGGCGACAGGAGAATTGGTGAAGTTCTTGATGTGCTCAACGTCTGCGAGGTTGCAGTTATCCGGCATGTACTGAGGCGGATGAGCCCAGTACCAGGCGTCGTAGGTGCCGTTGTCGCAGTTGAAGAAGTCATAGCCGGCTTCCTCAAGGATCTTGACGGCTTTCTCGGACTCAGCCATGTCACGGCCGAACTCTTCGAACTCTTCGTACGGCATTGCGCCTTTGCGCCAGCCCTTGGTGCAGGAGCGGACGGAGTAACGGAGGGAGACGGGGAAGTCATCGCCGGCCTGCTCGTGGATGGACTGAACGATCTCAGTCGCGAAGCGGAGACGGTTCTCCAGAGAACCACCGTATTGGTCGGTACGGAAGTTCATGTTCGCGATGGCGAACTGGTCGAGGTTGTAACCTTCGTGAACAGCGTGGATCTCAACGCCGTCGATGCCGGCTTCACGCAGCTTCTTGGCGGTGGCGCCGAAGTGCCAGACCATTTCCTGGATCTCTTCCACGGTGAAGGGACGGGAAGTCAGGTTGTCGGCCCAGCGGTTCGGGGTGGCGGAAGCGGAGGCGCAGGCATACTGCACGTCGACAACGGGGCTGGCCAGCTTGTTCAGCAGGTCATTTCTGGCGAGGGCTGCCATCCACGGGGTGACGGCCATCGAACGGCCGAAGCCGCCTGCCAGCTGGATGAAGAGTTTACCGCCGGTCTTGTGATACTCGTCCATGTAAGGCTTGAGCACACGATACATCTGACGGTTGGAGTCGAGCCACTTGCGGCCCATGGTGTCGCGGATTACCTGCATGCCGGGGAGAACCAGGCCGACGCCGTCCTTGGCGCGCTTGAGCAGGAAGTCTGCACCTTCCAGGTCAAAGTGGGAAGGCTCCAGCCAGCCGAACAGGGTGGTGCCGCCCATGGAGCACTGAACGATGCGGTTGGGAATTTCTACGTCTCCGATTTTAAACGGAGTAAATAGCGGTTCGTATTTTGGATTCATCAAACTACCCCTTCTTCAAAATAATTTTCCGCACACCGATTACGGAAGCAGAGCTCTGACGAAGTCGATCGGCCACATGAGCAGATCGCCGAGGAGATATACCTTGTCCTGAATGGCAAGATAGGTATCCTCGCCGAGAACTTCGAACAGCTTCTGCTTCACTTCGTCCTTCTGAACCAGTTTACCGGCCAGATAGGCAAAGCCGCCGAAGCATACGAGGAACAAGAGCTTCTTTGCTGCTTTCTTCATAAATGATACTCCCTCCTGAAAAAATAAGTTTGGACTGTCTTTTGCACTATGGAACTTCCGATAAAAAGCCACAGTATCATACTCAGTTATTATAATAAATTCCCAAAGAAAAGTCAATTCACAATCATTTTATACAAGACAAACTGGCAGTTTTGCACAAAAAACAGAACATTTTTCGTGCAAAACAGGAAATTAACAAGTCGAAATAAAACGGCCGGAATTGCTTTGTTTATACACTCAAAGCGCAAGTGTTAAAAAACAGGCAGGCCTTTTTGTCCGGGGCTGACGCCGAATACCCGCTTGCCCTGCTGCGGTGATTCTGATATGATATGGGGCGCAGACCGGCCGAAACGCCGGAACCCATCGACAGGAATGGAAAAGCCATGCACACGTTTGTTGAGATTACGGATTTCCACGCACCGGAGCTGGATATCTATGCCCGCCTGACTGAAACCCAGCTGCGCAGCAGCCACGGGATCGAAAATTCCCTTTTCATTGCCGAAAGCCCGCATGTCATC
>JAEEGJ010025201.1_pt1 | contig 12221 bp, 12 predicted proteins | sample 8958761 | NCBI WGS metagenome assembly JAEEGJ01 (sample SAMN16246546, study PRJNA631951) | gut metagenome | biome: gut microbiome; feature: rumen; material: RS-attached | host: Bos | place: Iran: Karaj | collected 2018-10 | reverse complement strand
GGATGTATGTGGCATTGAAGGTAAAGAAAGACCATGAGGATAGTGACGAAATGTCGTCGAAGGCTAACGATGCTGACGATGGCAAGTCGGATATGACAAGGACTATTTCCGAGACCGAACTTCTTCTGAAGGAACAGCCAGAAACAAAGCATAATATCGTTAATTTTAGCGACGATAAAGGTCAGTTGAAACTATCGGTTGACATTCACAACCTGCTGTACATCGAGTCGGCCGACAATTATGTTAATATTTACTATTCCAACAAGGGAAAGTTCTCGCGCTTTATGCTCAGGTCGACGCTGAAATCCATTGAGGATACCTTCTCCGATTGCGACCTCGTGCGTTGTCATCGCTCGTATGTCGTTAATTTCAATAAGGTCAAGGTGTTGAGAAAAGAGAAGATGGGCTTGTTCCTGGATCTTGATTTCGACAAGGCTCCCGAAATTCCTGTTTCGAAGACATACGCCGAGTCTGTTATTAATTTGTTCTCAAAACATTCGTTACTGCAATGAAAGTAAACGGTGTGCATTACCGGGCAATTTGGATGGAAGGCACTGCTGTCTGTATGATCGAACAGAACCTTTTGCCGTTCGATTTCAAAATCTTTAAGGCCGAAACTTTGGATGATACCTGCATGGCTATCAAGACAATGATCACCCGCGGCGCTGGTTCGATTGGTGCTGCTGCTGCGTACGGAATGTATCAGGCTATATGTGCTTCCGATGATGCTAATCTTGTCGAAAATCTTGTTGTTGCGAAAAAGAAGATCGATTCAACCCGTCCGACTGCTGTAAATCTCTTTTATGCTACCGACAGGGTTCTGAAGGCGGCTAAGGTTTCGCGCGAATTTGCTATTAGCGAGGCTTTTGCTGTAGCCGACGAGTGTGCCGAGGCCGGACGTATGATTGGCGAATACGGAAATACCTTGATTAAGGATGGTTTTGGTATCGAGACACATTGCAATGCAGGCTGGTTGGCTCTTGTCGATTACGGAAGTGCTTTGGCTCCGATTTATGCAGCACAGTCGTCTGGTAAAAAGATTTTCGTTTATGCCGACGAAACCCGTCCGCGCAACCAGGGCGCAAGGCTTACTGCCTGGGAGCTAGCTTCGGCTGGTATCGACCACGCAATTATCCCCGACAATGCTGGTGCTCACTATATGTCGCTCGGCAAGATTAATATGGTCATCGTCGGTGCCGACCGAATTGCCGCCAACGGCGATGCCGCCAACAAGATTGGCACAATGGAGAAAGCTATTGCTGCAAAATATTATGGAATACCGTTTTATGTGGCGGCTCCATTGTCAACAATCGATCTCGGTACTCCCGACGGAAAGCATATCAACATCGAGGAACGCGACGAGGACGAGGTTTTGAAGTATTCGGGACTGTCGGAAAACGGAAAAGTTGAAACTTTCCGCATGGCAAACCCGACTTCTCACGCAAAGAATCCTGCTTTCGATGTTACACCTGCCGAACTGATAACGGGGATAATAACCGAAAAGGGCATTGTCGCACCGACAGAACTAAAAAAACTTTTCTAATGTTTGAACTTGAACGAATAAGAGTTGCCGAGACTATGCGTCGTCTGTATGAACGACGCTTGACGACTGTCAGTGGCGGAAATGTAAGTCAGCGTAATGCAGAAGGTTACGTTTTTATCACCGCAAGCCAGAGCGACAAATCGTGCATCGATATGCGCAAGGTGATAATAATTTCGCCCGATGGCGAAAACCTTACACCCAAGTTGAAACCGAGCATGGAGACGCAGATGCACCTTAATATTTACAAGACTCGTCCCGATGTGATGGCAATAGTACATTCTCATCCTGTATATGCATCAACGTTTGCTGTTGCTGGTGAGGCTGTCGATTCGGCAATTACCGGTGAAGCTCGCTATATGCTTGGCAATGTCAATGTCGGACTTGTCGGATATCATCTTATGGGATCTGCAGAGCTTGCCGAGGCTTGTGCAAAGGTTATGGAAAATAGCAGTGCCGCAATTATGGCTAAGCATGGTGCAATTACTGTTGGCAAAACTTTGTTTGAGGCTTTTGATAGGATGGAAGTGCTTGAAAATACTGCACATATAAATTACAACCTGCGCACTATGGGCTGTAATGTACGTATGACAGAAAAAGAAATTGCAGAAATAGATAATTTTGGCAAGTAAATTACGTTAAATGTAAAAATTGAATTTTATGAAAAAAGTATTGCTAATTATTTCGATGGTTGCAATGTTTGCCGCAATGACAAGTTGCGAAGCTAGCGACGAAACATACAATAGTTTTATTGGTGACTGGCATCTAGTGCGTATTAATGCCAACGGTGAATATCGTTTGCCAAGGCCTAATGCCGATACTTGTTTCAACTTGCATTTCTTCAAAAACAATTCGATGATTGGAGAGTCGGTGCAAAGTACTTTCTCGTCGGTATATAACATCAGAAAGAAAAATAAGATAGAATTTTCTGGGTTTTATTATATCCCAGTTTCTGAGGATAGTACCGACAATGTTGTATTTATGGAGAATGTATTAAGGGTAGATTCTTATTCGATGAAAGAAGATACCTTGAAATTCATGTCCGACAAGAAGGCATATCTCCTGTTTGTAAGACGTTAGAAAATCTGCGTACGTCCGCTAATTCTTGCTCTTTCGATTATCCGCTCAAAATCCTCTTCGTATTCCTTTACCATATCTGAGCAGTTGTGTTCGCTGTCGATATCATTGTGTATAAGCTTGTTCTTGTTTTTTGTACCACCAAGGAATGCATTAATGTTGCTTAGCATTTCGTCCGAACAGACGTAGTTTCGTTCGGCCTGCATGCATATCTTGCGAATCCAATGGTAGCATGCTGCGTGGTACCACATCATCTGTTTGGGATTGTTCCAAGGAATGTCGGGACCGTGCGAGATAATGGTGTAAGGCAAGTGGTACATTTCCTTCATGCTATAAGCTATTTCACCACATGGAAGAGCAAAGTTGGCAACGCATAGGTCGTATTTTTCGGTATGCAGGTGCTTTTTTAGGAACTTTCGAGCCATAATCATCCACGAAATCATTTCTCGAACATTCGACTGGCGTGCGTCCTTTCGTTTCGATTTCAGCCTGATTACTCGAACTCCATTTTCGACGCTTGTGGCTTCTGTGCCGTCGTAGTAGGTGGTAAGCACAGTGATGTCGTGCCCGCGTGAGGCTAACCCATCAGCGATGTTCTTGCTGATAGCTCCAGCTTGACCACCAATAGGCGGATATTCGTAGTTTAGCACCAAAAGTTTCATAATGCAAAGATAATTAACAATGTACAATTGACAATGGACAATTAGCAATTGATAATTCTCAAATCTTCAAATCCTCAAATTCCCTAATCCCTCATTCTCTAACAGCCACTTTTTCCTTTCTATACCAGCCGAGAATCCTCCAAGTTTACCGCCAGCTGCCACTACACGGTGACAAGGAACTATTATCAGTATTGGATTATTTCCGACGGCTTGTCCTATAGCTTGTGCCGACTTGCATCCTATTCGTTTGGCAATTTCTCCGTATGTGGCAGTTTGCCCAAATGGTAAAGAAAGAAGTTCCGTCCATACCTTTTTCTGAAAGTCGGTGCCGCTAAGGTCGAGTCGTGGCGTAAAGTCTGGTTTTTTGCCCGAAAAGTAGGTGTCGAGCCAGAGTTTTGTCTCTGCAAATATTTGGAGTGCTTCGTTTTGGCTGTCGCAAATGAAATTCTTGGAAGCTATTTCTATGCGGCAAAGTGCTCGACCATTGCTGTATATGGCAAGTGTTCCGATTGGCGATTCGTATGATAATCTGTATAAAGGCATATATGTTGCAAATATAATTGTTTTGTTAGGACAAGTTATCTCGAGAAAATCATTTATTTTTGCCAAAAATTAAAATTATGAACTTATCGGATTTGACAGGACATCGGAACTTTTTCCTAATTGCAGGGCCTTGTGTGGTCGAGAATCTTGAAATAACCTACGAAACGGCTAAGACGGTGAAGGCTGTCTGCGACAAACTTGACATCCCGTTTGTTTTCAAGTCGTCGTACCGCAAGGCAAACCGTAGCAGCATTAGCTCGTTTACAGGAATAGGCGACGAGGCAGCACTTGAAATTCTTGCCAAGATTAAGCGCGAACTCAACGTCCCGATTTGCACCGACATTCATGCGCCCGAGGAGGCCGCTTTTGCTGCGCAGGTCGCCGACATAGTGCAGATTCCTGCTTTCCTTTGCCGTCAGACCGACTTGCTTGTGGCTGCTGCAAAAACCGGTAAGATTGTGAATATCAAGAAGGGACAGTTCCTTTCGCCCGAAGCTATGAAATTTGCAGCACAGAAGGTTGTCGATGCGGGCAACAGCAATGTGATGCTTACCGAGCGCGGCACTACTTTTGGCTATACCGACCTGGTTATCGACTTCCGTGGTATTCCGACAATGAGGCAACTGGGGTATCCAGTTGTGCTCGATGTTACCCATAGCCTTCAGCAGCCAAACCAGACCAGTGGTGTAACTGGCGGACTTCCGCAGATGATTGAGGCTATGGCAAAGGCTGGCGTCGCTGTCGGTGCCGACGGTTTGTTTATGGAAACTCATCCAAATCCTGCCGTAGCAAAGTCCGATGGTGCAAATATGCTGAGACTTGACCTTTTGGAAGACTTGCTGGTTAAGTTGGTACGTGTTCGTGAGGCTATTTTGTAACAGCTATTCGCCGTACTGACTAAATTCGACCAGCCGTTCTTTTATACCTTTGTTGTTTTCGTTCAGAAACGCCCTGATTGTGTCGGTAACTATATGTTTGCGGTAGCTTTCGAAGGCATTTAGTAGCGAGTCGGGGACGGTTACTGGATAAATCCTGAATTGCTTGCGTCCGTTGTTTGGCGGATTGGATACAAAATATAGCGAGTAGTCGCAATTGCTGATGCGTATGGTGCTGTCTTTTTCCAAGTCGAGGCGGATTGTCATTTCTGCGTATGTGTTTTGTCTGGTGCTGTTGGATAAGAAATTGCCGAGCGAGTATGCCAGCAGATGCTTTTCTCCTGTAATGCTGTCGGTGCGGATTTCTATCGGTTCCACAACATGCGGATGCCCGCCAATGATATGTGTTACGCCTTTTTCGAATAGCCAGTCAGCCAATTTCTTTTGAGAAATGTCAGGGTCTAACATGTATTCTATTCCCCAGTGCATGAAGGCAATAATTGCATCTGGTTCAATGCTTTTTGCCTTTTCGATGTCAATTGAAATTTTTGCTGTATCGATGCGGTTGACTATGTTTGGTGCGTGGACTGTTGCTCCATTTATTGCGTAAGTATAATTGAGCATGGCGATGCGGAATCCGTTTTTCTCGACCAGTAGGGGATAGTTTCGTTCGAAAGATGCTGTATCCAAATATGTTCCTAGATGTTGTATTCCAACAGAATCCATCACGTGTATGGTGCGTTCAAGTCCTCTCTGTCGTCTGTCGCAGGTGTGGTTGTTGGCTGTAAGCATAATGTCGAATCCGGCGGCCTTGCAATCGACAAGAAACTTGTCTGGAGAGCAGAAATTGGGATAGCCATGGTAGGGTGGACCGTCCAGTGTTGTCTCGAAGTTGGCAACGGCGATGTCGGCCGATTCAATTTCATGCTTTACATATTGGAAACACTCGCTGTAGTCGTAGGTGCCGTCATCTTGCAGTGCCATCTTGAATTGTAGGTCGTGCTGCATAAGGTCGCCAGCAAACAAAAGCGAGAGGCGGTATGTGGTATCTTTGGTCGGGATTTCTTCCGCAATGGTATCCGTTTCTGGTGGCGGTGGTGTTTCAGAGGTTTGCTTTTGCTTGCAACTAATTGCTAATGCGATGATTAGCAATATGACAAGTAAAATCTTTGTATGGTTATATCTGTGCTTCATTGTTGAGTCGCGCCGTGGCACGGCAGTACAATTTTTGTTTCTATTGGCTTTCAGCCTTCAAGCCTTTAAGCTTTAGTCTTTTAGCCTTCAAGCCTTTAAGTCTGTTCGCCTTTCTAGAACATCATTCCGCCTGGGCGTTTCTTCATATCCTGCATAAACTTGTAAACCTGTGCGTTATACTCGGCGACAGTCATTGTCTTGGTTTTCTTCTTGTACTTTGGCTTGTCGATTTTCACAGGTGTGTCGCTCATGGTGATGGTTTTTGCTGCATAAATCTGTCCTCCGCCGTAGAGGTCAATCTGGAGAATCATGCCAGGAAGTCCGTAATATACATCTGGACCGTAGGGGATAGGCATGTCGAGGGCAAACCAAGCCGTAATTTCCTGTCCCATAATGGTGTCGTTGTAGGTTGCGCTCATGCAGATGTGTCCAGCTACTTCCTTCATTGCGTTGGTGACTTTCCATTTCTTTTTAGGGATGCTGTCGTCAACGATGCTAAGCTTGCCCATCATGCGGATGACATAGCAGATTTTGTTCTTGTCCCTATTGCTGTATATCGTGTGCTCTTCTGCAGCGCCGCCCCATCTGTCCGTTGTTTCCTCTACGACAGGTTCGTAGAGTGTTTCCGATGGTGAAAATTTCAGTACAGCTTTCGACTTCCTGAATTTCCATTCATTTTTCCATGAGTATGTGTCCATCTTTCTGTCGGGCATAAACCACTGCATCATCTTTTCCACATCGGTGGTTATTTCGTATTCGATTGTACCCGATGTCTGCTGTGCGCTTGCAAAACTTGCTGCAAGTGCGATTATCGCTGTCAGTATGATTGTTCGTTTCATATTTTTTTTGTTTTAGGTTTGGACGATGCATGCATCGTCCTTTACTTCTATTTCTTTACTTTTTCTCCTTTTTTTAGAAATCCATCATGTCAACTCCGCGTCTGCCTTTATCCTGGAAGCCCTTCATGTTGTATGAGAAGGTAAGCATGTAGTATCTCGATAGGGTTGGCGATTCGCGGTAGTAAACAGTGTTGGAATATGCATACTGGGCAATCGAAACGCTCTGGTTCATAAGGTCGCAAGCTGCGAGACGAAGTTCGAACTTGTTGCCCTTGCCAAGGTACTGCTTTATTGAAACATTCAGGATGTGCATATCTGGATTGTTGGTAAACTCGTTGTTCAAGTATTTGTTGTACATGTAGTTGGCTTCCAAGTATGTACGACCGAACATCTGCCATTTTATTGATGTGCCGACATTGTAGTTCGTGGTCTTGTTGTTGTTGAAGTAGTTTTCCGACTTGTAGGTAGTAGTTGTGTAGCCGTAGCGACCGTTTATTCTCCAAGTAAGTTTGTCCGAAAGGTTTATCTGGAATGTGATATTCGGGTAGAACGAATTGCTCTGCGACAAGTTTTCGACACCATTGATGAAAATCGGGTTCTGGTCGTAGCCGTAGCGGAAGCCTAAGTGGGTTGTAAATTTTGACTTTACGATAGGAAGTTCCAGATGTATATTAGCACCTGCTTCGTGTCCGCCGTGTACAATTTCCGGGGTGCGAACATTCCTGTATCCAAGACCATCCACATATTCGATTTTTTGGTTGTAGGTTATAAGGTCTGGCTGGTACGAATAGTCAAGACTTACGAATGCTCCCATAAATGACGCTCTGTTGTGATAGCCGAACATTGCACTTGTGTTGTGAGAACTTGTGTATGAAAGGTTTGGATTTCCATTTACTACATACAGAGGGTCCATATTGGTTGAAATCGGTTGCAAGTAGGTGAAATCTGGCTCTTCAATGTCATACGAGTAATCAAATGACATCCAGATGTTGTTTGGCGATTCCCAGTTCAATTCGAAGTAGGGGATAAGGCTTCCGTAGTTGCGTCGGAGCGGGTCGCCATCGACATTTGCGCGGGTGTATTTGCCGTTCTGCTGTAAGTTCTTGTATGCTGCACCTGCGTTGATATACAATCCGTTGAATGAATATGCAAATGCAACTCCGAGACGATTGTAGAAGAGGTCGCGCTGCGAAATTAGCGACAGCGAATCAATGGCGGCATTAGACTGAAGTTCGTCCTGTGCTTCGTGCGAAAGCTTTTCTGTGTTCATCGCGAAGTTGTAGAAAGTGCTGAATGTGAATCGCTTGCCTATAGGTTCAACATACATTACGCTAGATTTCAGATTGTTGGTGTTTTTGTTCTGCGACGAAGCAACCTTTATGCGCTCGTCTGGTGTTGTGGCATTGAAGAATTCGTTCAGATTCTCCTCGTTTTCCTTTTCCAGCGCTATTGTGTTGTTGTTTTCAGCACTGATGGAGAACGAGCGTTTGGGCTTCATGAACTTGTGGTTGTAAATCACAAGTGCATTGGTGTTTATGTTGTTGACTTTGTAGTCGCTGATTTCTGAATATTGATTAATAAGGTCGAGATTGCCACCTTGGTACAAGGCGAAATTGTTGTCGTTGTTTCTGTTTCCAGTGAACCTTACATTGATTCTACCGATTATGTAGTCGAGGGAGTCTATTTTCTCCTCGAGGCGAGCCGACAACGAGTGCGAAAAAATCTTATGGGCATTGTAGGAAGTGTCGGTCTTGAAGTACGAGGTGTCGGTAAGCATTGTCTTCTGGTTGGCAAAAATGTCGGCGGTAGAATTAATCTGATTATAGGTGTAGTTGGTGTAAAGAATAGTCTTGCCGTCGTCGTAGTTGAAGTTTACACCACCGCCGTAGTTTTGTGCGAAGCCGTTGCCGTCCCAATATAGGTTGCTGCCGAATCCGCCCCACCATCCACCGTTGCCGAATCCGAAGTCGCCATTGTCGTGGGTAAATGCGCTCGAACCCTTGAATTCCTGCATGTCTTCCCAGTCGGTACGGGTGGAGTTGATGTCGTTGCCGTAGCCGATAACCGAAAGCTGGTACTTGTCGTTGAAGCGGTTGAAACTGCCCTTGGCAAGCCACGGGATGAAGTTGCCGTCGCCCCAGCCAGCGCCAACGCTTGCCTTGCCGAAGTAGCCCTTCTTGTATTCCTGCTTCAGTTCGAGGTTCATAACCTTGTTCTGAGTGCCGTCCTTCACGCCGGTAAGCTTTTCCTGCTCCGACTTGTCGTTGTAAACCTGCACCTTTGAAACGGCTTCTGCATCAATGTTCTGCGTAACCATCTTGGGGTCGTCACCGAAAAAGTTCTTGCCATCAACATAGACCTTGCTGACATCCTTGCCCATCGACTTTATTCCGCCGTCGGCATCAACTTCAATGCCTGGAAGTTTCTTCAGCAGGTCTTCTACGGTAGAGCCAGGTGCAACCTTGAAAGTTGCGGCGTTGTATTCCACGGTATCACCTTTAAATAATAGCGGAGCCTGAGCTTCGTGTACAACGACTTCCATTAGCACTTCGGCAATAGGCGACAACTTGAGGTTGCCGAGGTTTATACTCTTGCCGTCGGTCTTCTTTATGTGCTTCTGGTAGGGCGTGTAGGTGATGTGCGAAATCTTAAGCAGATAGTCGCGGTTCTTCACATTCTTGAACACGAAATGCCCGTCGGAACCAGAAATTGCATATTCGAGCAGGGTAGAGTCTGACTCGTTAAGAAGCATAACGGTTGCGTATGGAACTTCTTCTCCTGTGTCGGATTCGATAAGGTTTCCGGAAATTTCAATATTCTGCGCAGAAATTCTTGCTACGCAAATTGCTGATATGAATAATAAAGTGATAAGCCGCTTCATATATCGTATGTTTTTATTGGCACAAAAATATAATTAATTTTTTGTGGAAAATGTACCATAATGAGTTTTATGTAAACTTTAACATAGGAAATCAGGACAAAAAAAGGGGAACGAATGTCCCCCTACTTGATTTTGAGAATGTGATCTTATTCTTCTTTCCACTTGAAAACAACAGGCTCAACAGTCAGCCCTGCTTTGCGCAAATGACTGATAACACCTTGTTCGCCAGGTAAGTGTGCGGCACCTACAGCGCAGAAAAGTGATTGTTTCTTGGCTATTTTCAGGAAATTCTTTGCCATTCCGCTGTTGCGGTTAATTAGGAATGCCTGATTGAACTCTGCTGGCAACGAAGGGTCTGAACTCATTTCCAATGCCTTGTCTAAGTTGAATGTAAGGTAAGCGTCGAGAAGGTCGGCAAACTGTTCTTCTTCCTTGTTGTTGCCATCCGAGGTTGTGTCCTTAATGCCGTCCATAAGCATTTTCACTTGGTCTTCGAGGCTGATTGCGTCAATTGCATTTATCTGGTCCATGAACTTTTCCACGCCATAGCACGATTTACCTGCTTTACGGGCATTCTGCAGGAAATATAGGTCGAGAGCTGTTTCCATATCCTGCTTCATTCCTGCCTGCATCATTGCACTGCTTACAAAGAATGGTTTCATCTTGTTGTAGAGCAGTAGGCTTGCACCAGTAGCGGCGGTAAATGCGCTGTCGAGCAACTTGTAGTCTTCAGCCGACATTATGGTTTTCAGTGTCTTGCCATCCTTCATAAGTGTTGCTTCCTGCGATTCCTTGGGGTCGATTTCGTCCATCAGGATTTCCATTGCAAAGGCATCGCACGAGTTGAATGCATCGGTAACGGTGTTGTCGAAGGCGAAAACGCGCTTGTCCTGAATGTGGATTGTGCCGTACAGATACGACGGACTTTTGATTTTTTTGCCTGTAACTTTCCATAAAATGGACTGTGAGAAGCAGAAACTTGCTGCTAAAGCTAATGCTAAGAGTAAAAATATTTTTTTCATCTGACTTTTGAATTTTGTGAACGATGCAAAAATAATAAAAGTTGTAAATTTGCGCTCAATTTTTTTGCGATGACAGAACTTGAAGGCAATAAGGTAAAAGGTTATGTGTGCGGATGCCTGTCGGCAATCTGCTATGGCGTAAATCCGCTGTTCTCTCTGCCAGTGATGGAGCGAGGAGTGGGGGTGGACTCCATTCTGTTCTATAGGTACGCGATGGCTGCCGTTGCGCTTGCCATTCTTATGCTTGTCAAGAAAATTGATTTCCGTCTCAAGGCAAAGGAACTTATTGCCGTTGTGATAATGGGAACTTTGTTCTGCTCGTCGTCCATCTTTTTGTTCGAGAGCTACCGCATGATGCCTGCGGGAATCGCATCTACAATACTTTTTGTCTATCCGGTACTTACGGCAATAATAATGGCAGTATTCTTCAAGGAGAAAATCCGCTGGTTTACAGTGGTTTCGCTTGCTTTGTCGTTTGGAGGACTTATGTTGCTCTATAAGGGAGATGACTCTGGTTCGGTGACTTTGATGGGTATTTTCTTCGTGGTGATGTCGTCACTGACTTACGCCATATATATAGTAGGTGTAAACCGTTCTGCATTGAAGGAAATGAATAGTGTCAAGTTGTCGTTTTATGCCATTGTGGTAGGAACATTCGTGCTGTTTTTCTTTCGTTTGGGCTGTGGAACGCAGTTGCAGGCTGTTCCCGATGGTTTCTCGTGGCTTTGCCTTGCAGGATTGGGCATTCTCCCGACAACAATATCGCTTATAGCTTTGGCGGTGTCAATCAGGAATATAGGCTCTACGCCAGCGGCAATTCTCGGTGTGCTTGAACCTGCTACTGCGGTATTTTTCGGATGCATTGTTTTTGGTGAACCATTTACAATATCGCTTGTTTTCGGTTTCATAACCATAATGGTAGCAGTGCTGCTGATAATCCTGGCTCCGAAATATTTTGGGAAGAAAGGATAACGGGCAAAATTCCTTGAAAGCTGATATTTGCAAAATGAGGAAATAATATAAAAAAATACATTCTTTTTGTTGTGCTTTTTGTGAATGTTTGTGTTTGTTTTTAAGAGATTGGTATTTAGTGTATTATGTTGAAATATTTAAATTTTATTCGGTAATTTGGCGTATTTTTGTTCGGTAATTTGGCTGTGTTCTGTTCGGCAATTTGGCCGACTAAAAAATGCTGTGTCTTAATTTTTCAAGCATCCGAGAGGCACAACGATAACACCGTCTTCGCGGCGGTAAGCGTAGTTGCCGACACCTACTAGAACCATAAGGAATGATGGTTTTCGCATTCTGTCAGTGTCGATTTTGCTTTCAAGTTTTTTTAGTGTTGTAGCACCTTCTTCTATAAGGTTGTCGCCGCCGAGTTTTATTTCAATGAGACCATATTTTCCATTGGCGAGGTGTACAACTGCATCGCATTCAAGACCATTCTTGTCGCGGTAGTGATATACTTGTCCGTCGAGGTAGTCAGCAAATACTCGCAGGTCGCGAACCGCTAATGTTTCGAATAGCAGACCGAAGGTCTTTAAGTCGTTGATTAAGTCCGACGGACCTATCCTTAATGCGGCTGCCG
>JAEEGJ010025195.1_pt1 | contig 12225 bp, 10 predicted proteins | sample 8958761 | NCBI WGS metagenome assembly JAEEGJ01 (sample SAMN16246546, study PRJNA631951) | gut metagenome | biome: gut microbiome; feature: rumen; material: RS-attached | host: Bos | place: Iran: Karaj | collected 2018-10 | reverse complement strand
CATATTGCACCAGCAAGGATTACTGTTCTAATAATAACTTTCTTAACATTGATACCGATGTATTTAGCGGTATTTTGGCTACCACCGACAACGGATAATTCATAACCGTGTTTTGAATATTTTAAATATGTCCAAATAGCAGCGGCCGCTAAAGCAACAATGATAATGTTAAACACATAACTGTTATTGAAGAATTCGATAACTGGAAGCCAACCAGCGTGACTGTCTGTATTTAAAGGATTGATAGTACCAGAACCACTATTGGCATTGAATTTAATGAATGACGCCACGATACCAGCGGCTAAATAGTTCATCATTAATGTGAACAATGTTTCATTGGTATTTAAATACGCTTTGAAAATAGCAGGGATAACAGCCCAAGCTACAGCGAATATAACTGCGAATAATAATTCAATGATAATTGCCAAAACAAGAGGGACGTGTGGTGCAATAAAGTATAAACCGATGACTGCGCCTAAAGCGCCCATCAAGCATTGACCTTCAGCGCCGATGTTCCAATACTTCATCTTGAAAACAGGAGTTAAGGCTACTGCAACAAGTAACATCAATGCTGTATTCCAAAGAAGTGTCATGAAAATACGTGGTGTGGAGAATGTTCCTTTGAACACGTATGAATAATATTGACCAAAGCTACCAGGAGCGGCAGCGTTGGAAATTAATCCACATAGTAAGAAGGCAAATAAGATAGAAACACTGACGATGATAACTTTTTGCCAAAGCTTAACGTTAACACGGCGAGAAATTCTAATAAATTTTTCTCTAGCGACTCTTTCGCTCATATTATTGAACCTCCCCATGTCTTGTCATCATTTCACCAATTTGATCCTTGGTTACTTCTCTAGCGTTAACAATGCCGCTGACCTCGCCATCACAGAGGACCATGACACGGTCGCATAACGCTAATAAAACGTCTAAGTCTTCGCCGACATATATGACAGCGATCCCATCACATTTTTGTTTTTCTAATAAGTTATAAATCAAATATGAAGAGTTGATGTCTAAGCCACGAACTGGATAAGCCGCCATAAACACTTTAGGTGCTAGAGCAATTTCTCTACCAACTAAGACTTTTTGAACGTTACCACCAGATAATTTAGAAACATTCGTGGATGCACTTGGTGTGACAATATTTAATTCTTCAATAATCTTTTGTGTTAATTTTTTAGGTCTTTCTCTGTCTAAGAAAATCCAGTGACCATGACGATAACTACGTAACATCATGTTATCGATTAAGTTCATGCTACCAACTAAGCCCATACCTAGTCTATCTTCAGGAACGAAGCTTAATCTAATGCCTAATTCTCTGATTTGTAATGGATTCTTGCCTTTTAACGGAACGATTTCGTCTTCGTTAAATAAGACTTTTCCTTCATTGACCATCTCGGTAATTTCTTTATTTTTCATGCCCTTGAAATTAATTGGATTTCCATCTGGATCATGGAAAGCACCTTGGGCTGCTAATTCTTTAATTCTTCTTAATGTCTTATGGAAGAAGGTTGCAGGTTTGTTCTCTTTTGGGTTACGTAAGATAACTTCACCAGAATCAATTGGTCTTAAACCTTGAATGGCTTCGAGTAATTCTTTTTGGCCACTTCCAGAAATACCCGCAATACCTAAGATTTCACCACTTTTAGCAGTGAATGAAACGTTCTTAACCGCTACACGTCCATCATCGTTTTTAACTGAGATGTTATTTACGAATAAACGATCTTCAACATTTTTAGGTTCGCTTCTTTCGATTTCTAAATCAACTTTTTCACCGACCATCATATCGGTTAATTCTTTGATATTAGTTTTGCTTGTTTCAACGGTTGAAATATGGCGACCTTTTCTAAAGATAGCAACGCGATCGCTGATTTCCATAACTTCGTTAAGTTTATGAGTAATGATAACAATGGATTTACCATCGTTTTTCATATTTTTAATAACATTAAATAAGTGCGCTGTTTCTTGTGGAGTTAGAACCGCTGTTGGCTCATCAAGAATTAATATATCTGCGTTTCTATATAACGCTTTGATAATTTCTAATGTTTGTTTTTCACTAACGGTCATGTTGTAGACCTTTTTATTTGGATCTAATTCAAAACCATATTTGTCACACATATCCTTGATACATTTAGCGGCTTCTTTAACGTTAAATGATTTATTACCTTCACCATTTTTGTTAATGATGTTTTTGTAGTCTTTTTTACTTAATCCTACTAAAACATTTTCTGCAGCCGTAAAAATGTCTACCAATTTGAAATGTTGGTGAACCATACCAATACCAAGCGATAGTGCATCGTGTGGCGATTTAATAGATACCTGCTCGCCATTCATATAAATACTGCCTTCCTCTTGAGTGTAAATGCCGGAAATGATGTTCATCGCGGTTGTTTTTCCGGAACCGTTTTCACCCAATATTGAAAGGATCTCGCCTTTATATAAATCGAGATTGACATCCTTGTTAGCAATAATACTACCGAATGTCTTTGTGATACCTTTTAGTTCTAATACTTTAATGCTGTCTGTTGTCATAAAAAGAAAAGGGGGCAAAAAGTAACTTTCACCCCCGTGTTAATTTAAATTATTCGCCGAACTTGACGTTTAAGTTGGTGATACCATCAATGAGGACATCGAATGAAGGAGCACTTCTGAATTCGGATTCATGATAGTAACCATCTTTTAATAAATCGATATTGGATGGCATATTGCCCCATGTGGCATCGCCTGGTTTCATATTTTCAGCGGATGGAGCTTGACCACCAACGGTGAATTTGGATGTATCGAAGACGTGACGTGTGCCAGCGACTAATTCTGCTTTAACAGAATCTAAGACGGCTTGTGTGCCTTCGGCACAGTTAGCAGAAGCGGCATCGATTTCAACGGAACCATCTTTTAAAGAACCGGTGAAGTCATTTTCAACGTTGATCTTTTTGCCTTCTTTACGAGCTTGAACGTAGTTATTGATAACGTGTTCATAGTATGGTTGCCAGTTAATTCTGGAAGAAATTAAGTAGGTGTTTGGACCATCACTTAATGTGGAACCATTGTAGGAAACGTTTGGAACTTTTGGATTGGCAGATTCACAGGCTGTTGGAGCACCATGGCTGTCAGCGTGTTGAGAAATGAGTTTGCAACCACGGCTGATTAATTCGGTAGCGATTGAGTTTTCAACGGATTCGCTGTACCAAGAACCACTGTATTTGACTTCCATTGTGGCATTTGGGACAACACTTCTAACACCGAGGAAGAAGGATGTGAAACCGGAAATGATTTCGGCATATGTGAATGCGCCGACATAACCGACTTTGGCATTTTCAGCGGAGACGTTAGCACCGTTGCCTTCACCATACATAGCGGCTAATTTTAAACCACCGGCAACACCAGCGAGGTAACGACCTTCGTAAATGGAAGCAAAGGCATCACCGAAGTTGTTTCTATTTGTTGCGGCACCTTGTGTACCTGTAGCGTGGCAGAATAAGACATTCTTGTAAGCTTTAGCAGCTTCAATCATGTAGGATTCGTGACCGAATGAGTCAGCGAAGACGATATTACAACCTAATTCCGCCATTTCAGAGGCTTTGTCGTAGCATGGTTGACCTTCGTCAATGTCTTCAGCAACTGTGAGTTGGAAACCAAGTTTCTTTTGAGCTTCTTTCATAGCAACGATGAAGTTGTTGTCGTATGTGCTGTAATCGCCGTGTAAGCAGATAAGACCGACTTTAACTTTTGAAGCGTCGAAGTCTGGTTCTGGTTTGAGGCTGTCACCACCACAAGCGGATAAACAAACTGATGATAATGCTAATAATGCAAGTAAGCGTATTTTTTTCATTTTTGTTTTTCTCCTCCCAATAATTTTCTAAAAAATAAAAATGAGCTTCCGTTAATTGGAAGCCTCTACTTAGAAATCAATGCCGAAATACACCAACGGTAATTTCGTCGATCAATTTTTCGTAGTGCTAGATTATACGGTCTAGCGTAGAGACTTCCCTCCAATTAGGGAATTATACGAAGTCAAAAGAACAAGTCCTTTGACGCCTTCATTATTATCTAATTAAATACAAAAGTAAACCCCAAAAAATGAGAAGTTATCAACGATAAAAAGAAAAAAGTCGCGTGTTATATTTAATCAAGGATTTACACGCGACAATTATTTTCAAAATTGTTGAAATTTTATTAATACGCTTCGACTGGAACGATTGATAAAACTGGGTATTTTTCGAGAATTTTTCTACCTTTTAGTGGAGTTAATTCGATATAGAACATTACACCTGCGACAGTAGCGCCACTTCTTTCAACAAGCTCACATAATGCTTTGGCAGATCCGCCTGTTGCAAGGAGGTCATCGACCACTAAAACTCTTTCTCCTGGTTTGATGGAATCTTCAGAAACAACAAGAGTAGCAGTGCCATATTCTAAGTTATAAGAAACACAATTTCCTGGTCTTGGAAGCTTGCCTGGTTTTCTTGCCATGACAACACCCTTTTTGGTCATTAATCCAAGGGTTGGTCCGAACAAAAAGCCTCTGGCTTCTGGACAAACAATCTTATCAAATTGAATGTTATTTTCCTTTAATTCATCGACCATCACATCGAATACTTTTTGTAAGTAATCTGGGTTTTCGAATACTGGTACGATATCCTTAAAAATGATCCCTGGTTTTGGGAATCCAGGCACGTCTCTAATATATTTGTCCGCTTGGGCAATAACTTCTTCTTTTTTTGTCATGGTAATTACCTCTCAACAACACTTTATTTTATCTCAAAAGTGGTGGTGCGATAAATATTTTTCTGACTCCTTGTATGCACTCGATTGTGACACATTTGCGAGATAGTTACACTTTGAAAAATTTCTGAAAAAAATGTTTTGCAATATCATATGTATGTGTTAATCTTGTAGGCAAGAATTGCGTATGGGAAAGTTGTGTAGAAGAACTGAAAATCTCCAATCTCTAGGGGGTTTCTTCCCTCTTCAAAGCCGTTCTGTCGCTATTCGTTATTGTTAATTGGCCCGCTTGTTGTCGGGTCTTTTTTTTGCTAGAAAGGAGAAACATTATGGCAAAGACAAACATTATCTACAATGTAGAAGACAAGCCAGGTTGGGGAAAGACCGTCGTCTTCGCATTACAACAACTTTTAGCTATCCTTGCTGCTACAATTGCTGTTCCTGCAATTATCAACAGCAACGCGGGTACAAACATGAGTCAATCAGCTGCATTATTCGGCGCTGGTGTTGGCACACTCGTTTACTTATTATTCACAAAATTCAAAAGTCCAGTCTTCTTGGGAAGCTCCTTTGCTTTCTTAGGAAGTATGTTCGCTGCCTTTGGTGGTGCAGCATCTATGGCGATCGGTTATCTCGGTCTTATCATTGGTGCTATCTTAGGTGGTTTAGTTTACGTTATTATCGCTATAGTCGTTAAATTCGTTGGAACAAAATGGATTGATAAAATCATGCCAGCCGTTGTCATCGGCCCAACAGTTGCTATTATCGGTTTATCATTAGCATCCAATGCTGTTGGTGATTTAGTCCACGGTGCTGTGTATGATGCCGCAAACTCTGTATGGATTATGAATCTTAACAGTAGCTTGTCACTCATCTGTGGTTTAATTACATTACTCACTACAGTTTTAATTTCTGTTTACGCAAAGAAATTCTTAAAGATGATTCCATTCGTCATTGGTATCTTAGCTGGCTATGCCGTTGCCGCTGCTTTAACAGGTATCGGTTGGGCCGCTAATGTTGATGACATGAAACTTGTTAACTTTGAATTATTCAAAGATATGCAATGGTATCCAAGATTTACATTCATCGAAGCATTTAATGGCTTCAAAGATTTCAGTGGTGTTGGTGACTTCTTTGCCTACTTCGCTACAATCGTAGTTGCTTATGTCCCAGTTGCGTTCGTTGTCTTCGCAGAACACATTGCTGACCACAAGAACTTAAGCTCCATCATTGATAGAGACCTCTTAAAAGAACCAGGCTTACACAGAACATTACTTGGTGATGGTGTTGGCTCAATGGCTGGTGCCTTCTTCGGTGGCTGCCCAAATACAACTTATGGTGAATCCGTTGGTACAGTTGCTATTTCAGGTAACGCTTCTATCAGAACAATTGTCGTTACAGCTGCTATGGCCATTGTCTTATCATTCGTTGCTCCATTCTCCACATTCTTGGCTACAATTCCAAACTGTGTCATGGGCGGTGTCTGTATCGCCTTATACGGCTTCATCGCTGTCTCTGGCTTAAAGATGATTCAATCTTCAGACTTAGGCGACAACAGAAACTTATTCGTTGTTTCCATCATCTTAATCCTTGGTGTTGGTGGCTTAAAGATTGCCTACGGAAAGATCACAATTACCGCTGTTGCTTGTGCCTTAATCCTTGGTATCATCGTCAATGTTCTTGTCCGCTTAGGTCGCAAAAAAGAACAACCAGCTGAAGAATCCGAAGAACCAAAAGAGGAATAAATAATGTCAATTGATATTTCTAAATACAAAAACGCAGTTGTTTTGAATCACCCATTAATTACACACAAAATCACTCAATTAAGGGATAAAGATACAAAAACAAATCAATTCCGTTTATTAGTTAAGGAAATTGCAATCCTTGAAGGATATGAAGCACTTAGACACCTTCCAACACACAATGTTGAAATTGTGACACCAGTTGAAAAAACAGTTCAACCAGTGGTGGATCGTAAATCATTATGCTTCGTCCCAATCCTTAGAGCCGGCTTAGGCATGGCAGATGGTATGGCAGAACTCGTTCCTGGTGCCATTTCTGGACATATTGGTTTGTACAGAAATGAAGAAACACACGAACCTGTTGAATACTACTGCAAATTACCAGCGGACATTTCTGAAAAAGACGTTTATTTAGTCGACCCAATGCTCGCGACTGGTGGCTCTGCTATTGATGCAGTTAGAATGCTTAAAAAGCATGGCGCTAAAAAAATTACATTCATTTGTATTATTGCAGCACCTGAAGGTGTTAAAATGTTTTGTGAAGCTTATCCAGATGTTCCATTGTACATCGGTGCATTGGACCGCTGCTTAAACGAAAATGCCTATATCTGCCCAGGTTTAGGCGATTGTGGTGACCGTATCTTTGGTACAACCAACGGCACAACAAGTGATAAGTAATCTTATCCGAATACATATTCAATAATTAGAATTCCTTTCAGTTGAAAGAGGGAAAGAAAGTTATGACAAACAAAGAAAAAACAGTAATCTTCTCTTTGACATCTTGTGAAGACTTAGCGAACAAGGTGTGCGAAGAACTGGGTATGAAGAAGAGTTGCGCGATCGTGAGAAGATTCGCAGACAACGAAATTTTTACCCGCCCATGTCCTGATACGGATGTCAAAAACAAAGACGTAATTGTCATCCATTCAACATGTCAACCAGTTAATGACAAATTAATGGAGCTATTAATCTTCATTGATGCTTGCCATAGAGGCGAAGCCAGATCTATCACCGCGATCATTCCATATTTCGGATATGTGAGACAAGATAGAACAATTGACTTCGGCGATCCAATTAGTGCAAAACTCGTTGCTAATTGTTTAAAAGCTGCGGGCTGTGACAGAGTTATCTCTGTTGACTACCACAGTGGTGCGATGGAACCATTCTTCGAAGGAATGGAATGCAAAGAACTATATTCTTCATCAGTCTTTGCTAGGTATTATCGCGAACGCATTAAGAAATTTAGAATCTCTCTAAGTGACATCGTCATTGTTTCTCCTGATAAAGGTGGCTTAGAAAGAGCAAGACATTTATCTAAAGCGTTAGGCGATTTACCAATCGCAGTGCTTAACAAGTATCGTCCAGAGCCAAATAAAGCAGTCATTACCAACATTAAAGGCGAACCAGTTGCAGGAAAATACTGTTTGATGATTGATGATATCATCGATACAGGTGGCACAATTATTGCCGCCTCTAAAGAACTTCTTAAAAACGAAGCAAAAGGTATCTTAATCTGTGCATGTCATGGCATCTTTTCCAAGAACGCTCTCGCGAAACTATATAGATGTGGCATCTTAGATATCGCAATTAGCGATTCTATTCCACAAGAAGAAGACGTGGTTTCCATCGTCTCTCTAGCCCCAGTTATTGCTAGATACATTGACGAGCACTTCTAATTAAAAATAAACAAAAACAAATACACGGTCCCAGTGGATCGTGTTTTTGTATAAATAGATTTAGAGTCTATCGATTTTCGTAAATCTATCTATCGTTTTTGTGTTTAAAAAATATTAAAATACATTTGGCCATTAAAGGAGGAACTTGCTATGAAAGAATTAGAAGAAGTTAAAAAAATCCTTTCTGATGACGAAGAAATCAAAGAAAGTTTCAAACCAAATAAGAAAAGATTTGTCCTTATTAACATTATCGCTTCACTTTTTTTCTTTATCCTTATCTTCGGTGGTATCTTTACCATTGGTATTTTAGGATTACTTGATATAATCAAATTCACAAACGAAGCAGGTGAAAGAGATGCAGCTGGGCCTATTATGTTTTTGGTGTTTTCTGCGCCATTCTTTTTAATTAGCTTATTATCTATTCTCGGATATGCAGTCCGTTATAGAAGAACAATCTACGTTGTTACTAACAATAGATTAATTATTAGATCTGGTTTCATTGGTGTTGATTACAAATCAATTGAACTTAAATACGTCGGTTTAGTTAATGTTAGAGTGGACTTCTTAGATAAAATTTGTGGTGGTAACACAGGCACGATTACATTTGGTAGCCCTGCTATTCCGATGAACGGACAAAACAACTCTAATGGAGCATTTTGCTTCAAATGTGTTGATAACCCATATGAAGTTTATAAGATAGTTAAAGGTTACGTTTCCGATAACAATTAAAAGTGCAAAGAATAAAGAAAAGTGGCAAAAGCCACTTTTTATTTTTCATAATGTGTTCACATCGCATGGACAATTACTGTCTTGTTTGCATCGAGTACTCTATAAACAATTCGATGCTGTATGTTGATTCTTCTAGAATAATAACCTTTTAAGTTTCCTACCAGTTTTTCATAGGACGGAGGAACTTGATATGGGTTGACGGACAATACATTCAATAGTTTTTTAGCTTTTTCTGCAAGACCGGCTTGTTTAAGCAATTGCTTGTCTTTTTCTGCCTCTTTTGAAAATTTAACTTGCCACATATTACCACTCTTCGTTTGGATCGTAGGTGGTCATTGAATCAATATCTTCCTTTTCTCCTTTTTTGATTTTTTCTAGAAGTCCTGGTTGGGAAACTAAATAAATGGTTTCAAGCATTGAATTGTATTCTTCTTCTGAAACAATAACGGCGTTGCCTTTTTTGGTGTTTACAGTGATTGTTTCGTTATACTCGATCACCTTATCGATTGAGTTGAATAGGTCTTTTCTCAATACAGAAATGTTTGTAATTGGCATTTATTTTTTCTCCTTTCTTACCTATATTATGCCAAAATATACGTACATAATCAAGTACAAGTGTACAATATAACGTACGTAAATTTGAATTGTTTTAATAATTTGAAAAATGTTAAAAAACATTTAACAAGACACCGATGTTAGAATATACTTAAAGAGTGTTTTTTCTAATAAGAAAAGACTTAAAGGAGATACTTTATGAAATACGATGTCGCGATTGTCGGAGCTGGTCCAAGCGGATATTTTTGCGCTTACGAATTAGTCCAAAAGAATCCAAATCTTAAAGTTATTCTCCTTGATAAAGGCTTATCTATTGAACGCAGGCATTGTCCTGTTTTAGAACATAAATTAACAAGATGCCCAAAGAACGCTAAAGGGTATCAAGAATGCTTTCCAGCATGCTCTATTACCAATGGTTTTGGTGGTGCGGGCGCTTATTCTGATGGCAAATTTAATATCACCTCTGAATTCGGTGGTTGGTTACAAGACTACATCGATCAAGATGTCTTAATGGATTTAATCCGTTATGTCGATAAGATCAACCTTGACCATGGTGCTACACCAGTCATTACTGATCCATATACTCCGGAAGTTAGGGATATTGAAAGAAGAGCGATGTCTGTCGGCCTAAAACTTTTGCATAGCAAAGTAAGACACTTAGGTACCGAAGAAAATCTCAAGATTTTAACAAGAATTTATTTTGATTTAAAAGATAAAGTTGATTGCCGTTTCTCAACTGCCGTTAAAGACGTTATTGTTGAAAATAACGAAGTTAAAGGCATCATTACTGATAAAGACGAAAGAATTGATGCTAGCTACGTCTTACTAGCGGTTGGTCGTGAAGGCAGTGCTTGGTTAACTGACTTATTTGAAAAGTTTGGTGTTGAAATGACTCAAAACCAAGTCGATATTGGTGTCCGTGTTGAATGTCCAAACATGGTCATGGAAGAAATTAATAAAAACTTATACGAAGGTAAGTTCATTTTCAAAGCATCCACAGGTAGCACTGTTAGAACATTCTGCTCTAACCCAGGTGGTCACGTCGTTATGGAAAACTATGAAGGTGTTGTTAATGTTAATGGTCACTCCTATAATGACCCAAAACTTTCTAGTGAAAACACAAACTTTGCTTTATTGGTGACTCATCACTTTGAAGAGCCATTCAAGAAGCCAAACGAATACGCTTTAAAAGTCTCGTCTTTAGCTAACCAATTAGCGTGCGGTTCCGTACTCGTACAACGCTTTGGTGATATAAAACAAGGCAGACGTAGCACAGTTAAGCGCATTAATGAAGGCTTCGTTAGACCAACTCTTAAAGAAGCTGTTCCGGGTGACTTAGCCTTATGCTTACCACAAAAAACAATGCAAGCGATTATCGAAATGATTCAAGTATTGGATCACATCACTCCAGGTATCGCTACTGAACATACATTACTCTATGGTGTCGAAGCAAAATACTACTCCGCTCACCCACAAATTGATAACAAACTTGAAGTTAAAGATATTAAGAACCTCTATGTTGGTGGCGATGGTGCTGGCTTAACAAGAGGATTAGCCCAAGCTGGTGCCTGTGGTGTCTATATTGCTAGAAACATCCTTGAGAAAATCGAAAAGGATAGAAAATAAAGGAGAAACAATTTATGAGATGTGTTGGTGTGACATCTAGGGGAATCAGGCTTCCCGTCTTAAAAACTGGTGACGACTTAGCGAACATTGTTGTCGATTCAGTTTTAAAAGCCTCAGAAAATGAAGGATTCAAATTCCATGATCGCGATGTTGTCGCAATCACCGAAAGTATCGTCGCTCGCTGCCAAGGCAATTATGCCTCAGTCGATAATATTGCTGACGATATTAAAAAGAAAACCGGTGGCGACGAATTAGCGGTCATTTTTCCTATTTTAAGTAGAAATAGATTCGCTATCTTGCTTAAAGGTATCGCAAGAGGCGTCAAAAAAGTTTACTTAATGCTTTCTTACCCAAGTGATGAAGTTGGTAATGCTTTAATTACCGCTGATCAAGTTTATGAAGCAGGTATTAATCCATATAGTGATGTCTTAACATTAGAAAAATATCGTGAATTATTTGGTTATAGAGTCCATGAATTTACTGGTGTTGACTATGTTGATTACTATAAAAAGCTAATTGAAGAACAAGGCGCTGAAGCCGTTATCATCTTTGCTAACCGCGCTGAAGCAATCTTAAATTACACAAAGAAAATCTTAGCGTGTGATATTCATACACGTTTTGCCACAAAGCGTTTATTAAAAGACAAGGGTGCGGAATTAGTTTTAGCCCTTGATGATATTTTAACCGCTCCAGTTAATGGTTCTGGTTATAACGAAAAATACGGTTTATTAGGCACCAATAAAGCCACTGAAGAAACCGTTAAATTATTCCCAAGAGATGGTCAATCTTTAGTGGAAGGTGTGCAAGCTGATTTATTAGAAAAGACCGGCAAACACTTTGAAGTCATGGTGTATGGTGATGGTGCATTTAAAGATCCTCAAGGTAAGATTTGGGAATTAGCGGACCCAGTTGTTTCTCCTTTCCACACCGTGGGCTTAAAAGGTACACCAAACGAATTAAAACTCAAATATTTAGCAGATAACGCCTATAAAGGCTTAACCGGTAAAGCACTCGCTGATGCGATTAAAGAAGATATTAAGGCTAAAGAAAAAGACCTCGTTGGTAAAATGGCTAGCGAAGGCACAACCCCAAGACAAATTACTGACTTATTAGGTTCTTTATGTGACTTAACAAGTGGTTCTGGTGATAAAGGTACCCCAGTTGTCTTA
>JAEEGJ010025194.1_pt1 | contig 12225 bp, 14 predicted proteins | sample 8958761 | NCBI WGS metagenome assembly JAEEGJ01 (sample SAMN16246546, study PRJNA631951) | gut metagenome | biome: gut microbiome; feature: rumen; material: RS-attached | host: Bos | place: Iran: Karaj | collected 2018-10 | reverse complement strand
GACCACTTTATGATTGTCAAAAAATCCAACAAAGCGACAACAAAGAATCCATTATCGGGTAATAAAAATTTGTACCGTTTAAAATGGGGTGTTTTCAATCGCCATTGATTGTCAAGGACTTACATAATTACAAAGGAGTTCCATATGGAATGGACTTGGATTTTTCGGGAATAATATTGGACTCGCGAGGGTGTATGGAATGCATTTCTCGAAAAAAAGATCATGGAGAGCCGTCCTGATGACCATCCCCGATAATCATAAGATGGCTCAAAACGTATCAGATTCCCCGTCCCCTGATACACTGATACATTCATTTTCTTTACGTTTTTGAGATGCATCTGCCATAAAGACTCGAAAAGTCCGAAATAGATTTAAATGGAAGATACTATTTTCAAAAACGGGCGAGGATGCGTTGTCTTCATCCTCACCCGTTTCGACGTTAGTTAGATTCTTTGCCTATATGGTACAATTGATGGTTCCAATTCTTCATAAAACTATATTATAAGCAAGGCACCATGTACAGTGGTATGTAGAGATAGTCTCCGTCCTCTTTTACGTCACCAGTATGAACGATATAAGCTTGCGCAAGATGCGTGGTGTATTTCTTGATGCATTTCTCTAACGAAATGGTAGTGAATCCGGTTGATGACTTCACCTCGATGGGAGAAATATTATGACGGCTTGTTATCTTGCTTTTTGCAATAAGGAAATCTATTTCCATTCGGTCCTCTTTGTTCTCACGGGAAGGATTGGAATAGAAAAACAGTTTGCAACCATTAGCCACGAGCATCTGGGCCACGATGTTCTCCAACAGCATACCTGCATTGATTTCCAACTTGTCTTTAAGGATTTTTTGATAAAGTTGTTCGGAGATAATTCCTCGTTCGTCAAAGGCATGACTGATCATCAGACCCGTGTCATTCATGTAGCATTTCAGTGAGTTGTTTCGTTGTTTGAGACCCAATCCGATGCTGGGTTCGGGAGTGTTAAAAGCCAAGTTCACCAAATTTGCATCTCTCAGCCAATAGAAAGAACTGTCGTAGTCACGGAAGCGGGCATCCTTGTTTAGGTCCGACAGTTGAAACTTATGCTCGTGAAGCTGAAGCTGACCTGGGATGGCTTCGTAAATGGCCTTCACCTTGGGCGTGTGAACACCGGCATACTGGTCGATACAGTTGTTGTAGAGGTTGAGAATCTGGCGCTTCATCCTGTCTACATCCTCGAAAGAGCGGGTGTCCAAGTATTCCAGAATGGCTTGTGGCATACCACCGATAATCATATAGAGACGGAAATAATCCATGATTTTACGGTGCATCGATTGGCCTACAGGTTCTTTGGCAGCGAATTTCATCCGGACAAAGTCCATTAAAGATTCTTCGTTCATCGCCCAAAGGAACTCCTCGAAATCCATGGGATGCATCACAATGCTTTCTTCCTCCGAAGGTACAAGATAGTCCTCTTTCTTCTCCCCCTTCTTCCGTTTCTTTTTCGTGCTCATCTTCATTCCCAGCAAGGATCCAGTTTCCAGATAGTCATACCGTCCATCCTCCACTAAATATTTGACCGCAGCTCGGGCAGCCGGACAAAACTCAATTTCATCGAAAACGATGATGGATTCGCGGGGATACAACTTGGTGGAGAAATAGGTGCTCAGATAGGTGAAGAGCATGTCGAGATTGTCCTTGTAATTCTTGAAGAGATCTTTGATGTCATCGCCCACCTTGAAGAAATCTATCAAGATATAGCTTTTGTATTCTCTTTGGGCAAACTCTTTTACAATATAGCTCTTGCCTACACGACGGGCACCTTCTATCATCATGGCAGACTTGCCTTTACGCTTGCTTTTCCACAGAAGCAATTGGTCGTAAATCTTTCTTTTCATCACGAAATCAAAGTTTAATAGTTTGATAAATTACACGTAATCAAGGTTGTTTGAACTTTGTTTTCTACACGAAATCAAGGACAAAATTACGTTTTTTTTTTTGAATCGCAATGCTATTTGTGTTTTTTTGACAATAGGGTAGTTAAACAATCTTAACCAAATCTTAAACTTTGTTGCCTCTCCACCGCATCATAAATGTCAAAAAATTCAACAAGACGACACCTAAGAATCCATTATCGGGAAATAAAAAGTTATACTTCGTATGAAAACAGGCTGCACCTTAGGAAAGAAAAACTTTGTTTTTACTTTCCATTCGGTTTGCACTGTTTTTGTACCGTTTAAAATGGAGTATTTTCAATCGGCATTGATTATCAGAGACTTACATAATTTCAAGGTGGTTCCATATGAATTCCACATGGATGAAAATCGTCATAAACGAATCGATACCGAATTATCATTTCCCCTTTGTTTATGGGCTTTTATGAGGGGCGAGGTACAATGACGGTACAAGAAGGCCGTTTAGAGAGAGGTCGGTTCATCAATTGAATTGACAAATATAGCCCGACAACAGTATGGTGTTACTGTTGCCAGGCTGATGAAAATGAAGAATCGTATTGCTTATTTGAATTTGAGGGCAGAAAGCAGTTCGGTGAGTTTTGCGATGACAGCAGCATCGTCGGGAGCATTCATACCACTGGGCTTGGGCAGGAACACCCTTGCCGTGCCTTTATCGCCAAGGTCGGCATACAGAACGATGCTTTTGCCATCAGGTTGCCAACCACCCTGGAAGGACACGTCGCCCACCTTGATGGGGTCGATAGCTTTCAGCTTGGCGATGTCCGACTGACGAGCATCAAACGTGATGTTGGCATCATGGTTGATTTTAATCTCATAGGTAGGTGTCACACCGGCTTTGGTGCGGAAACTGATTTCATGGTTCTTCTGCAAATACTCAGGTTTGCCATTGATCTCAAAATCCTCGGGTGTGGCCATGCTGAAAGCATCAGTGCTCAGCGTGTTAGCATCCTCTTCCTCTACCACTTGCTCCGTAGCCTGCTCGCCCTCGGAGGTAGTCTCGCCACCAGCAGCGTTTTCTGTTTTACCTCCACACGATACCATCAATGCTGCTACAGCGACGATGGCGAAACTGAAAATAGTCTTTTTCATAACTGTTAAATAATTAGTTGTTAGTAAATTTAAATTATGGGTTGTTATTCGAATTTCTCTCGGCTCTTATTTCATCAATGTATTCATTGAATTTCCTGTCAATTATCTCCTCTATTTTGGCCTCTATCTTCTTACCCAAAACACTCTCCATCTGGTGTAGATGCTCATGATAACACGTGGCATATTCCATGGCAGCATTTTGGTGTTTGACATTTGGCATAAATCTGATTTTGACGGGGCAAAGGTAGGGCACAAATGCACTTCTTCTCTTATCATTTCGTGAAATTTTCTTATCATTTCGTCAAATTGGCAAAATAATCCACATAAAATCGGAATAATCATTGATTTTTATATTTCTATATACAAATTATCCAGAATTAAATTAGATAGGAAAAACGATTTTTTGATGACTATTTCTTCGATTTCATCAACAACAATGAATGAATTAGTCTCATTAATCATTTCCCCTAACAAAAGAGTTTAATTATCTGGGTAAAAGACTTCCATCCTCCGACGAAACTTGTAGTTTTCTTCTTTGTCAAGGATATATTCTGCTTCGCTGTATTTCATCTCCATGATATTGATGATATTGTCTGCCCGTTCCAGTATCATATCAATTTGGGGCTTCTATGTGGGTTATATGAAACAGCACAGCCTCCATGAGCATTACATGGAGGCTGCACTGTGAAGTGAATGATGAAGTCTTGCAATTGGTCTTAGCCGTAATCGTTGTTATTATCCCTCAGCAAAGATTTTGAGTGTATTATATTCATGAAACAGATCTTTTTTGTTTTATTTGCGTTTTCAGAGAATGAATCAAAATCTCCGTTCCCGCTGTTCCAAGGCTTTCACTCATCAACATATTGGTTGACTTCATCATACGGAACGATGTTGCCGTCTTTGTCGACTCCGATATAGAAAGGTACGGCATTGAACTGAAACTTGTCATTGAGCAAGAGCCAGTCCTCATTCGATACGTAGATGTGCTCACCTTTGATGTTGTTTTTTTCCAACCACGGTTCTGCATAGTCGCGTGGACTGGTCTTCTCGTTGCAGACATAGAGGAAGCGGACGGGCTTGTCTTTCAACTGCTCCACTTTCTCGCGCTCGTCAAGCATTTTGCGCCGGCAAGGAGCACAACTCATGTCCCAGAAATCGACAAAAAGGCCATTACCCTTGTAAGGCTCAATGACGCGCTTGAAGACGGCATCGGCCTGAGGATTGCTGGATGTGGCAACCGTTGCCTTGCCCTCGTGCTCTTTCACATACTGGCGGAAACGGTCAACGGCATGATAGGCCACAATGGGATTGCTGATGAGTGACATGGCGGCAGCAAAGCAGGCTGCCACATTGTCGGGGTTGGAGTCCTCGTCGATATGGTCTTCACGGAATACATTCTGGCAAAGCACCATCTGTTGAAGGAAACCGACGCGCTTGAGGCCGTAGCGCGAAGTGATGGCACTGGATGCCATCTGATAGTAGTTGGCCATGGTAAGCAGCGTGTCCTGTCGCATGGCGAGCAGACGGCGGTGCTGATTGGCATTATAGTCGCGTGGCAGTACTTTCCACGTCTTGTAGGTGATGTCGTCGGCGTTGTCATCGTCGCGGACGCTTAGGCCTAACCTGTTGTGCATCATGCTGATATCAGTCATGATGTAAACTCCTGCGTAATTGATTAGAAATGAAGGGTCTTTTGTGACAAGCAACATGGCGGGATTGTCCAACAGTCATCTTTCGCGGCCGGCCAGAAAATCGTAGTAGCCGCCCAGGTCTTCAATCTTGAAATTATAGAAATTGCCTCCTTCAGTCATGTTGTGGCGGAAATTCTCCATGATAGCCATGAGCAGTTCGCCCAGCAGACTGGCGCCCATCACCTCCTTGACGTAGGCGTTGGTGCCGGCAGGCAGAGGCAGACGGTCGGCTTCCATGTCGGCGATGACGGTGTCCATCAGTTTCACCATATCGCTTTTCCATTTGGGAATATCCTCCGTCGCCAGGCCGTTGATGAACAGCCGCTTGCCACCGAAGTAGTGCCTTCTCACTTCTGGCCATAAGCGGTTGATGCCGGCACTCGTGCCGTGCCCGCCGATGGTCACACCCTCGTATTCGTCTTGCGCGGCGTCCTTCGTCACTTCCACCGTGTCGCCCACAGCCAGGAATACGTCAGAGATGCCCAATGCCAGTACGCTCTGCGAATGAGGCAAGTGTATGCTACCCTCGAACGTGCCGTCTGGGGCTACGGGGATAGTATATATCAGTTCCTTGTCCATGAACAAATCATAGGCGCGAACGGAAACGATATTCCATTTGTCTTCTGGTTTGTTCAAGATTCGTCCCTTTAATACTGCTGTTCCTCTGTGGAATTGGTATTCGTCGATGGCCAGCGCTGTCATTGTAAAGCAAGCGAGCAGAATGGTAATGATAGTTTTCTTGTTCATTGTTGTTTTTGTTTTTTTCGGGCAAAGGCATGGGGCGCATCACTGTGCCCCATGCCATGTCCCGGGGAATTGATGAATCAAAATCTGTTGATGTTAGTTGTCTTTCTTCGGTTCCATTCCTTTGAGATAGACCCTATCTCCGTTGATATAACTCTTCAGTTTCTGCCAGTCGCGGGGAACCCAGAGTTCACCCTTGTTGTTGAGGGTGAGGATGTGGAAATTGCCGTCTTCATCGCACATACAACTGAGATAGAACTCTCTGTCGTCTTTAAAAATGTGCCCTTTGACGATGTCCTTGAGATTCAAATAGGGGAAGCGCTGGGTGTAATTATAGGAATAGGTCTGCCTGGGGTGACTGTTCACGTAATCGTATGCCAGCGAATCGAGTTGCCGATAGAGGGCTTCTGCCTCGTCTTTATGCTGAGACGGGATGAAATAGTGAATGCCGGTAGTCAGTCCTGTATGCTTGTTGTCGCCGTAATCGCTCTGGCGAGTAGTCCAAAATACGAAATCGTCGTCGTTCTTAAAGCCTTCGTCGTGGCGCCAATACACCGGATATGTCTTCGCCCCCTTCAGTGTTTTCAACCGTTTCAGAACAGGCTGAATGTGTGAGTTGAAAGCAATGGTGTCAAAGGGTTGCATGTCGTTCCATGTGATGCCGGTAGGTATGGAATAATAGTGGTTGTAGTTGCCTGCCTCTTCTGTTCCCCCAAACCATTCGCTGTATCCTTTATGATAGTCGAACAAGGCGGCTTCTCGGGCTGTGCCAAAAATCACGAGATTGTTGAGGCGCGAAGACTGGAGCGTGTCGTTTTCGCCCAGGAATGCCAAGGAGTAACTGATGGTATCCACGCCGTTCTTGTGATATTCGTACATGTAGTTCTCCGAGGCGTCCTTGCCCAAAATGGCGAAGGTGATGCGGATGGAGTCGAGGATGTTGTCAAAATACTGGCGACGCAAGGCATTTATACTGTCGTATTCGTGGATGACCCTTTGCTTTTCTTCCTCGCTTATGTCCTCCGAAAAAGAGGCTGCTTGCAGATTGACCATGCTGGGATAGGCATGCATCATATGTGTGATACTGCCGTCTATGGCATTTGTCTGCTTGTGGCTGACGCCGATGCCTTGCTGCTGAAGGAATTCATCCAACTGCTTGAGCCGCTGGTTGGGCTGTCCCTGTGCTGTGACAGTGAGTAAAGTCAGCAACATGGTGAATATATACTTCTTCATGATTCTGTTTATGCTGTATTTAGGGGTTGTTGATTAACATTGAGATTTCTTGATGAAGCCGTTCTCCGCGAGTACGGATGTTCTGCGCCTGTGCTGCTGCCAGAAGGAATGGGTCTTCCATGGAGGAACTGAAAACAGGTGCCGTGTCGTGACCGTCGGGATGGCTGGCAGGTTCGGTGCTTTCCTGCTTTGGCGCTGCCTCTGCAAGCATGGGCTTTTCCTGAGGGCTTCTTCTCTTGACGGCCTTTCTGTGTTTCTTCGCCGACTGTGGTGCCGGCTGCGTTTCGGCCAATTGCTCATCACTCTTTTCTTCAACGATAGACGGTGAGATAGACGGTGAGATTGGCGGGGAAGCGGTCTGTGGGGTGTTATGCTCCACCGCCTTTGCCACAACGGGCTTTTCCTCTGCTTGGTTCTGTCTGTAATGGAATGTCAAAAGCAGGAGCACGCATGCGGCAGCAATAGCAGCGAGCCACGTGAGAGCGACAATCTTTGGCTTCTCCCTAACCGTCTTGGGAAGCATCCTTGTCTTTTCGCTGTCGCCATTGTCATGATGTCCTGACGTTTCGGCTTCCAACTCAATGTCTACCTCGCCATTGTCGAAAAGCGCGAACATTTCTTTATATTCCGTCCACTCTTCGTCTACCTCATGCGTACGGAAGTACTGTGCCAGCACTTGTTCCTCGGCAAGGCTTGTCTCGCCAGCCATGAACTTGTTGAGCAACTGGGTTATTTCCTGTTTGTCGCACTGTTTTTTCATCGTTGATTCCTCCTCTTCAGTTTGTTTAGCAATTCGTTTCTTGCCCGTGAGAGCAACGTAGAGACAGACTTAGGGCGTATGCCTAAGATTTCGGCAATCTCGTCTACTTCCCGGCGTTCCAATTGGCGCATTTTCAGTACCGTCGCCGATGTGGAAGGCAGGTGGTCTATCTGCTCTGCCAGCCATTGCTCCAGTTCCGTATATTCAAGCCGGTCGTGGAACGTGTCCTCATCTGCAATCGGGATGGCATTGTCAATCTCCTGGTGCTGATGCGATGTGCGCCATCTGTCGATACACAAGTGCCGGGCGGTAATGGTCGCAGAGGCTTTCAGGTGGGCAGCATTGGTGAACTGTTCGTGCAGGCTCCATAGCCGAAGCATCACGTCTTGCGCAATGTCTTCGGCGTCATACTCGGAGTACCCGAACTTCTCTGCTGCCGACACGGCCTTTGTCCGCGTCTCGTTGGCCAGATATTTGAAATCTTCTTGCGTCATTACACTTCTATAACGAACAACCGAATACAAATTAAACAAGAAATGGTCACTTTTTATCATTTTCCTTCTATTTTCTTTCTTTCAGGTGTGAAATATTTTACAAAACTCTGCGAAAAGTGGTTGAAAAACCAAGATTTCGTAGGACTCCCAAACTTGGGCTATGGTTAAATAGTCCCTAACCAAATCTTCAACTATGATGCTCTTCGGCCGCTTCGTCAATGCTGCAAAATACAACAAAGGTGCTCAAAAAGATGCTGTGACATTTTATACTTCGTATGAGAACAAGTGGCATCTCTGGAAGAGAAAAATAGCGTTATCGCTTCCCATTCGTTATTTTCATAATTGTAATAAATACACGCATATTTATTTCAAATTGTTGCATAAACCTTAAATTATGCATGATTTTGTTGCAAAATCGGTTATTTTTATGCAAATATGTTAATTAAATGCAAAATATGGCCTATAGGAGAACAATATATGTGAATTCTTACTATATTTGTACATCTCAAACATTAAAATCTCAAATGATGGATAATGGTAAACTGCAAATCTTGCAAGACTGCCTTGATGAGTATATGATACGCACGGGCAGACATGAAATCGACGAGATAGAGGCCAACTTGGCTTTGGCCCACGCCGGTTTGCTGAACGATGAAGACCAGCACCCTGGTCGTCCGCTGAGGGAGATTCTCATACGTTTGCGCGATTCCAATCATTTGCCACAGAACATCAAGCAGATGTATGGCTTGTGGAAAATCAAACTGTCGCGCACCATAGCGAAATACCCTCTCATTCTGCAATTCTGAACAAACCCTTCTATGCGCGCCCGGCAACATCCGCCATGTCTACCAAATTGAATGGTTGCGTGGCGGATGTTGCTTCCTTTTCTGGGGTTTTAACTCCCGTAAGTGGAGCGATGGCGGCTGCTTGTTGATGAACTTTGCAAATAAACGAGAGTAAAATCGTTAATAATCAATAAACCTGTCCGTGGTTGGTTAAAATAGATTAAACGCTTTCAATATTCTTGTCACTTATCCGTCTTATAGATGACAGATTTTGAGATATCCATTTTTTTTAACGTTAACGTCACAAATTTTACTATTAAGATTTAGAAGAGTATGAGAAGAAATGTATTAATGTTGACTTTGGCGGCCGTGGTGCTGCTGATGTCGAGTTGTGCCAGCAAGAAAGACCTGCTCAATTGCCAGACGGAGAACCGACAGTTGATGGGCAACTATCAGGATGCCAAGGAACAGTTGGCCGCCAGCAACGCGCGCGTGCAGAGTTTGGAGGAGCAACTGGCACAGGCCAGAGAGCAACTGCAACAGGCCAAAGAGACTTACACCCGTCTGCAACAGTCGCTCGACCAGAGTCTGAGCAACGCCAGTCAGAATAACGTGAGCATTGAAAAGTTGGTAGACCAGATCAATGAGTCAAACCAGTATATCCGCCACCTGGTAGAGGTGAAGAGCAAGAGCGACTCGCTCAACATGGTGCTGACCAATAACCTTACCCGCTCGCTGAGCAAGGAAGAGATGAAGGAGGTTGATATCCAGGTGCTCAAAGGTGTGGTGTATATCTCGCTCGCCGACAATATGCTCTACAAGAGCGGAAGTTATGAAATCAACAGCCGTGCCCGTGAGACTTTGAGCAAGATTGCCAAGATCATTGTCGACTATAGCGACTACGACGTGCTCGTGGAGGGTAACACTGACGATGTGCCCATCACCCGTGAGAATATCCGCAACAACTGGGACCTCAGTTGTCTGCGTGCTTCAAGCGTTGTGCAGTATCTCCAGAACAACTTCGGTGTAGACCCCAAACGCCTCACGGCAGGTGGAAGGGGTGAGTACAACCCGCTCACCAGCAACGACAGCGAACTGGGACGTCAGCGCAACCGCCGCACACAGATTATCATTACGCCGAAACTCGACCAGTTCATGGAACTCATCGACGAGGCACCTGCCGACAGCCAGCAGTAATATCTCTTGGGCTGAATCATATAGTTCCCCATTTCCAATGCCTGGAAATGGGGAACTTTTTTGTCAGAATACCGATAATTCAGATGGTATTAGTCAAACACCATCCATCAGCGCACACTTTCCACCATCCTCGTCGTGCCGTCTTTCCCCCTCACCAGGAATCGGTGCTTGCGCTCATTCACAAAGGGATAGTTGAGAAACTGCTGGAACGACAAGATGGGGGTGCCGTCTATCGAAAGGATGACGTCGCCCTCGCGCAGTCCGTTGGCATACTGCTCGCTCTTCTCCCATATCAGTGCTACCATCGGGCGGCCGTTCATCGGCAAGAAGGCAATGTCGGTCTGCTCGTTGCTCACATAGCACGACATGGTGTCGTCGAAAGGTTGGAAGATGAGTTCTTTGCGGCGGGGGTTGATGATGATGTTGCCGTAGTTGAGAATGCCCGCGCCGATGCGGGAGTTGCCCTGGGTGGTGAGCGTGTGGTAGTCGTGGAAAGTGAAGAAGTCCCATTGCACGGCATCAAGCCACAGAAACGCCACCTCGCCCGGCTTCTCGGCCCCGAAGGTGCCTATGGAGCGGCGTCCGTAGCCCACGCCTTCCACCTGCGTCTGGAAATCAGGAAACTGTTCCATGAAGGTTTGCCAACTCTTCCTCGACATCTCATACAGGCGGCGGCTGCCGGTGTCGAAACGGGCCTCGTCGATGCAGTAGTGATAAATACCCACCTTGATATTGGGCACCCATCTCACCAGACGGTATTTGGTGGAGTAGCCCGGTTCGAAATCAAAGTATTTGTAGTTGTCGGTGAGCACCAGCACGCTGTTCTCCACGTCGATTTTCGCCGTGAGGCCTTTGTTGAAGAGGTCGAAGCCTATCACCGCGTCGAAGGCGGTGCGGCGCTGGCTGGAGGGGATGTAAGAGCCGGCATAGCCTCTGACCACCAAGTCGCCAATTTGAAAGTCGGGGTATTGCACCACCTCAATCTTGCTCGTGTGGCCGTTGGCGTCGTGAGAGGTGATGGTGCCCAACTTCCTGGTATAGGGAAAGTCGCTGCTGCTGTAGACGATGCCCTGGCTCGAGCCGGTGTCAAGACAAAATCTGTATTCTTTACCGCGTATGGTGGCACGCAAGTAGATTTGGTCGTTGTCGAACTCGATGGGGATACTGTCTACAAAATTTTTCTTCGAAATGGTGAATTTGGTGTTGTAACTATACGATTGGGCATGTGCTGTCATGCACATTATTAATATATATAATGCGCCCCAACACATCCGCCAGAGATAGTTACTGCCTTTCATGCCCCAAAAATACAGTTTTTTTTCCATAACAGCAACATCATTTGCTTTTTTTGCCGTTCATTTCGTTTTTTCTGATAGGGTGGGAGTGTGCTTTTCTATGGCTTTTCCGTGTGCAGGTCGCCGTCTGGCAGCGTATGTTATTAGTAAAATGGTTCATTTTGTCAAGAAACGCGAAAACTTTCATGTTTTCCTGAAATTTTTCCCTGGAAAGTTTGGCGGTTTCCCCCGTTGTTCGTACCTTTGCATCCGCTTTTCGGGGTTAGCGCCCCGATTTGCGTCAACAAGAAGCGTTCTTTGAGAGATTTACATGGAAGACAAGTAGTACAAGAAGCAGCGCCGCGCTGTCCCCTCGGGGCATGGTGTGGCGTGGGTAGAAGATACGAGCCGTCAATATACTTTTTAGTATACTAAGGTGCTTTTTTGAACGAGATAGACGAGGCGTCCTGAAACAGAGACAAGACGGCCCTCCGGGGCCAGTCGCGATACATCATTTTACAATGGAGAGTTTGATCCTGGCTCAGGATGAACGCTAGCTACAGGCTTAACACATGCAAGTCGAGGGGCAGCATGGGGATGGCTTGCCATTCCCGATGGCGACCGGCGCACGGGTGAGTAACGCGTATCCAACCTGCCCGCAACCGCGGAATAGCCCGCCGAAAGGCGGATTAATGCCGCATGAGCTCGCGTGAGGGCATCAACCCGCGAGCAAAGGTTCGTTCCGGTTGCGGATGGGGATGCGTCCGATTAGGCAGCAGGCGGGGCAACGGCCCACCTGGCCTACGATCGGTAGGGGTTCTGAGAGGAAGGTCCCCCACATTGGAACTGAGACACGGTCCAAACTCCTACGGGAGGCAGCAGTGAGGAATATTGGTCAATGGGCGCGAGCCTGAACCAGCCAAGTAGCGTGCAGGACGACGGCCCTATGGGTTGTAAACTGCTTTTATGCGGGGATAAAGTGAGGGACGTGTCCCTTT
>JAEEGJ010025191.1_pt1 | contig 12227 bp, 10 predicted proteins | sample 8958761 | NCBI WGS metagenome assembly JAEEGJ01 (sample SAMN16246546, study PRJNA631951) | gut metagenome | biome: gut microbiome; feature: rumen; material: RS-attached | host: Bos | place: Iran: Karaj | collected 2018-10 | reverse complement strand
GGTGATCAGAGCCGAACTTGGAGTTATTGAGCGCAATAATCATTCAATGGTTGTTACATATGTGCCGGTATCTCAGGATGCCGCAATAGCCGAATCGTCAGGTAAGGATTTCAGATTTGTCAATAATACGGATTATCCGGTATATATAGAAGGATATACCACGGATGAGAAGCGCATCGTATTCAATATATACGGTAAAGAGACAAGACCTGAGGGAAGAACTGTGGAATTTGAGACCAATATCATAGATACCATAGTTCCGGAAGGCGAGAAGATTGTACCTTCAAGTGCATATCCCATAGGATATTCATCGGTACAGTCGGCACACACGGGATATAAGGCGGAACTGATCAAGATCATCAAGGAGAATGGCGTCGAGGTCAGCAGGGAAGTATTTAACAAGAGCTCATATAATGCGGTTCCGAGAACTGCAGTTATTGGAATATCGTCCAACAATCCGGACGCTGTAGCACAGATAAAGGAGGCCATCGCGACCGGCAGCATCGATTATGTGAGAGGGATCGCCGGAGCATGGGCAGCGGCAGCGGTTCTTCCGGCAGCGGATGTCACCCCTTAACAGGCGGATCAGGGCAGATTTATTACATGAAGATAGGAAAAGTATCAGAGAATATAATAAAGAGATCCGTACTTAAGGTTCTTGATAAAAAAAGCGCAGCCCCCACGTCGGACTGCGCTCTTTTTACAGGATATGTGGCCAATGAGCTTTCCGGAAAGAGCGGAACACATGCCTTGATACGTGCAGTAAACAGGGCGGTGGAATCGGGATATAAGCCGATCGAAGCATCGGTTAATGTCACCATGCCGGAATATCTCAGAGAAAAAAGACTTAAGGAAATCATGTCATCCGTTGCCGGTACAGCGGGTCATTATGATATATCAATCACTTCCGGACATAGTGAAACTGTAGAGGGGCTTAAGTATCCGATAGTAACAGTGACACTGATGGCACAAAGGACCGGATACCATACCGGTATAACCTGTGCAGAAGCGGGTATGGGAATAGTTATGACCAAGTGGGCGGCACTCTCGGGAACTGCTTGGATCGCCTCGCAACATGGTAAGGCTCCGGCAGAGAGATTCCCATCATTTCTTATGGAAGATGCGCTTTACTTGGACAATTTCATCAGTGTGACTGATGAGGCGCTAGTTGCAGCCGGATGTGGCAATGTAAGCATGTATGCATGCTCTGACGGCGGTGTATTTGCGGGCTTATGGAAGTTGGCCGACAGGGCGGGACTGGGACTTGCCGTGGAGCTAAGATCGATTCCGATAAGACAGGAGACCGTCGAACTGTGTGAATTCTATGATATCAATCCGTATATGCTTAAAAGTGACGGAGCTTTACTGATCGCGACTTTTGATCCGGAAGCACTTATAAAGGCCCTTACGGATAAGGAGATACCGAGTGCACTTATAGGTCATCTTACAGAGGGCAAAGACAGAGTGATACTATCCGGTGAAGATCGCAGATTTTTGGAAGAACCTTCACAGGATGAACAAGTAAAGGTTTTATGTTATAATGTTGCAGATAAGAAACAGGCATAGATTTTTAAATGGAGGATCAGTATGAGAGAGCAGATACTCAGAATATTGGAAAAAAACAGCAGGATCGGTGTAGATGAGCTTGCCATACGCATCGGTGCGGAAGAGATAGATGTCGCGAATGAGATCAAGGCCATGGAAGAAGAGGGAGTGATATGCGGATATCATACTCTGATCGATTGGGAGAAGACATCTCTTGAGACTGTATCGGCTCTTATTGAAGTTACCGTTACTCCTCAGAGAGGACAGGGCTTCGATGTGATCGCTGAGCGCATATATAATTATCCGGAGGTACAGGCTGTATATCTTATGTCCAGTGGGTATGACCTCCTTGTCAACATGGAAGGCAAGACCCTTAAGGAAGTGGCAAGCTTTGTTTCGGATAAGCTTTCGACACTTGAATCGGTTGTCGGTACGGCGACGCACTTTGTACTTAAGAAGTACAAGGATCATGGAACCATTCTGGCCAAGAAGAATAAAGATGAAAGGGAGAAATTTGTATTATGAGAGATCCGCTTTCAACTACCACTGTTTCGCTTAAGCCTTCGGGAATTAGAAAATTTTTTGATGTTGTCAATGAGATGCCGGATGCCATATCGCTCGGTGTCGGAGAGCCTGATTTTGATACTCCCTGGCATATCCGTGAGGAGGGTATTTTTTCACTTGAAAAGGGACGCACATTCTATACATCCAATTCCGGTCTGATGGAACTCAGAAAGGAGACCACGGCATATTTAAGCCGCCGATTTAAGGTTGAGTACATTCCGGAAAAAGAGGTACTTATCACGGTTGGCGGTTCGGAAGGAATAGATATGGCATTTCGTGCCATGATCAATCCCGGTGATGAGGTTATAATCCCTCAACCGAGTTACGTATCATACGAACCATGTGCGCTTCTTGCGGGCGCGAAGCCGGTCATTATAGATCTTAAGGCGGAGAATGATTTCAGACTGACCGCGGATGAATTAAAAGCAGCGATCACTGATAAGACCAAGATCCTGGTCCTTCCGTTCCCTAACAATCCTACGGGAGCCGTAATGGAACTTAAGGATCTGGAGGCTATTGTTCCTATCATTGTCGAGAATGACATTTATGTACTTTCGGATGAGATTTATGCGGAACTCACCTATACTGACAAGGGCCATGTATCCATTGCATCACTTCCGGGTATGAAGGAGAGGACTATTCTTATCAACGGCTTCTCCAAAGCATATGCCATGACGGGATGGAGATTGGGTTATGCCTGCGGACCGGCTAATATCATTGCTCAGATGACCAAGATACACCAGTATGCCATCATGTGTGCGCCTACCACAAGCCAGTACGCTGCTGTCGAAGCATTACGCAACGGCGACGATGATGTGAGCCAGATGAGAGATGCTTATAATCAGCGAAGAAGATTCCTGATCAATACATTTGAAAGATTGGGACTTCCGTGTTTTGAACCGTTTGGTGCATTCTACATCTTCCCGTGTATCAAGGAATTCGGTATGACGAGTGATGAATTTGCCACAAGACTTCTCATGGAAGAAAAAGTTGCAGTCGTTCCCGGCACGGCATTCGGTGACAGCGGGGAAGGATTCTTAAGGATTTCATATGCATATTCCCTGGAAGCTCTTAAGGAAGCATTGGGAAGGATAGAGCCATTTATCGGAAGATTAAGGAATAACGGATAGTGGCTGATACAGATAAGATTGCAGAGTTTAAAAACATACAGGAAAAAGTCAAGCAGAGGCCCCTTAATCGAAGGAAGCTTTTAAGACGTACCATTATCACCGCATCCATGGCGGTGATATTTGGTGTATTGGCATGTATTACGTTTCTGGTTCTTGAACCGGTCTTTTCCAATATATTGCATCCTGAAGAGGAACCGGAGATCGTCGAGATACCGGATGATACTGAGGATGAGATCAATCCGGAGGACATGATGCTTGAGGAGCAGCAGCCCGAGCCTTCCATTCAGATCATTGAAAAGACGGAAGACATAGATCCGATGGATATCTACAAGAGGCAGTATAACGATATGTACAGAGTCGCTAATGAGGCGATGAAGTCAATGGTCACTGTGGTAAGTGTCAATAAAGACACCGACTGGTTTGACAATCAGTATGAGAGTAAGGGCAATTCTTCAGGTCTGTATGTGGCAGACAACGGAAAAGAGATACTTATCCTCTGCAGAATGGATGCCATTGAGAATGCGGAAGATATCAACGTCACTCTGTATGACGGTGTGACTGTAGGCGGAACGATAAAAGAATCAGACAGTAATACGGGACTTGCGGTGATCGCTGTTCAAAAGACGGATGTGGATGCCACCACGCTTGACAGGATCGTACCGGCAAAGCTTGGAAGTTCGAGATCAACAGGTATCATAGCCTCCCCGGTAATAGCAATAGGAAGACCCTTTGGCAATACGGAATCCGTAGGTTACGGAGTGATCACTTCCAAGGGTAATATGATCAGTAAGACGGATCAGAATTATGAACGTCTTACGACGGATATATACGGAAGCAGCGAGGCAACAGGAATTCTCATCAATTTAAGTGGGGAAGTACTTGGGATAATAGACCAGAGTTATAATGATGAGGGAACTAAGAATCTTATCTCGGCATTGGGAATATCCGGACTTAAGCAGACTGTTGAACGTATGTCCAACGGCAGACCCAGAGCATGTCTTGGCATAATCGGACAGGATGTATCCAAAGAAGCCAATGAGATAGGCGGTGTCCCATATGGAGCATATGTTACGGGGATAGTTATGGATTCTCCGGCGATGAACGCGGGTATACAAAGCGGAGATGTTCTGATCAGTGTAGATAATACCGAGATCAGACAGTATTCTGATTTTACCGATTCAATAGAAGACAAATTCCCGGGAAGTATAGTCTTTGTGACACTTATGAGACAGTCGGGTGATGAATACAGGGATATTACATTTGAAGTTACTTTGGAGGAGATCAGATGAGATATTTAAAAGATCTTACGGAAGGAAGCAGAATAGGAGATATATATCTTATCAAGAGCAGGACATCTGCGGTTACAAAAAACGGCAAGAGTTATCTTAATGTGACTTTGCAGGATAAAACAGGTACCATGGATGCAAAGGTATGGGAGCCTAACAGTGCGGGAATAGATGAATTCACTGAGAAGGACTATGTTGAGATAGTCGGAGATGTCAATCTTTTTAACGGTGCATTGCAGGTCAACGTAAAAAGAGCAAGGAAAGCGCACGAAGGTGAATATGATCCCAGGGAATATCTTCCGGTAAGTGATAAAGATCCGGAAAAGATGTATGCGGAATTGCTGGAGATAATTGAGAATACGAAGAATGAATATTTAAAAGCCCTGCTGAGAGCATTTTTCGTTGAAGATAAGGAATTCATCGCAAGATTTAAGTTCTCTTCGGCAGCCAAGACGGTTCATCATGCATTTGTCGGCGGGCTTCTTGAGCATACGTTGAGCGTTACAAAGAATTGCCTGTTTTTTTCAGAACAGTATCCCAAACTTAATAAGGATCTGTTGGTTACGGCCGCGATCTGCCACGATATAGGCAAGACAAGAGAGCTTTCTGCTTTCCCGGATAATGAATATACGGATGACGGATGCCTGTTAGGTCACATTGTCATGGGTTCCGAGATGGTTAGCGAGAAGATCAGGAGTATTGACGGTTTCCCTGTGGTGCTTGAAAGTGAACTTAAGCATTGCATATTGGCTCATCACGGAGAATATGAATTCGGATCTCCCAAAAAGCCGGCATTGATGGAAGCGGTAGCACTCAACTACGCGGATGATATTGATGCCAAGATGGAGACATTCAGAGGACTTTTGGATAAGAGCCTTAATCCTATGGAATGGCAGGGATATAACAAATTGCTTGATTCCAATATCAGAGGAACAAGAATGGAATGAGGATTAAGATGTACAATAAAAATGATAGTGTAACTGTCAGGATCACGGATATAGGTAATAACGGAGAGGGTATAGGCAAGATTGAGGGCTATACCCTTTTTGTCAAAGATGCGGTGATCGGTGATACGGTAAAGGTGAGTATTATGAAGGCCAAAAAGAATTATGCCTATGCTCATCTTGATGAGATAATATCGCCGTCTGATAAGAGAATTGAACCGATGTGCCCTAAGGCAAAGGCCTGCGGGGGATGTCAGCTGCAGGCGCTTAAGTACGGTGAGCAGCTTAAGTACAAAACTGATAAAGTAAAAAACGATCTTATCAGGATTGGAGGATTTGACGCAAAACTAATCGACAGTGTTATGGAACCCATAATCGGAATGGATGATGCTTTTCCAGTAAGATACAGAGGTAAAGCGCAGTTTCCCGTGGGAAGGGACAGAGAAGGCAATATCGTTACCGGTTTTTATGCGGGACACAGTCATAGCATAATACCGATTGATGATTGTGTGATCGGTGCGAAGGAATATGCAAAGATTACCGGGATCATAAGGGATCACATGAAACATTATGATATAGCGCCCTACGATGAGAATTCCGGAACGGGACTTGTAAGGCATATCCTTATACGTAAGGGATATAAGACCGGTGAGTTGATGGTCTGTCTTGTTCTTAACAGAGGAAAGAGCAGTAATGGAATATATCTTACGGGACAGGACGAACTGATCAAAGAACTTGGCAAAATAAATAATATGACATCGGTGTCAGTTAATCTCAATACCCATAATACCAATGTGATAATGGGTGATGAGACATATACCATATGGGGATCGGATGTCATACATGATGTCATCGAAACGGTAGATGCGGACGAAAGGGCGATTACCTATAGTATATCTCCTTTGTCGTTTTATCAGGTCAATCCGAAGCAGACAGACAGATTGTATTCCAAGGTGCTTCAATATGCAGGATTGACAGGAAAAGAGACTGTATGGGATCTTTATTGCGGGACAGGGACGATATCTTTGTTTTTGGCCGGAAGCGCAGCTCATGTTTATGGGGTGGAGATCGTTCCGGATGCGATAAAGGATGCGATCCGCAATGCAAAGGATAACGGAATAGACAATGTCTCATTTTATGTAGGCAAGGCTGAGGATATATATCTGGATGGCAGTGATACGGCATCTGAAGGAGGAATACTGTTATCCGACAGACCGGATGTTATAGTGGTAGATCCTCCGAGAAAAGGGTGCGATCAGGTGTTGATCAATACAATGTTGTCTGCCGCACCCGGTAAGATTGTCTATGTGAGTTGTGATCCTGCAACATTATCCCGCGATCTTAAGATTTTGTGTGATGGAGGATATGAACTTAAGGCTGTGACTCCGACTGATATGTTTCCACATTGCGTACACATAGAAAACTGTTGTCTGCTTACACGAACGAGTGCTTAACATTGTCAGAATATGGGTGATTTGATATAATTCCAATGATGTCTGTGTTGGGAAATTTATGCAAATATGAACCAGAAAGTATTATCCGTATTGGAATTTAATAAAATAGTAGACAGGCTGTCCGAAGAAGCGACTTCTCCTTTAGGAAAGGAGAAGGCTTTGAAACTGCAGCCTTTTTCTGCTCTCGCACAGATAAAACAGGCTCAAAAGGGTACAGCCGATGCCTTGTCAAGACTGTTAAGAGGAGACAGCATATCATTCGGTTCCAACATTCCCCTGGCACAGTGCCTTAAGTCGCTTGAGATAGGTGCCGTATTATCGGCAGGAGAGTTGCTAAAGATCGGTTCTTTTTTGGAAAATGCAGAAAGGGTCCGTTCTTATGGAAGCAGGAAAGACGAGGATGAAAAGGGCGATTCACTTACTCCGCTATTTGAGGAATTGGCCGTGTTTCCTGCGATTGCCTCAGATATTCGCAGATGTATCATTTCAGAGGATGAGATAGCGGATGATGCATCCCCGGGACTTAAGTCCGTAAGACGGGAGATATCTCTGTCGGGTGAGAAGATACATAAGCAGCTTAATGGGATACTGGGCGGAAGTCTGCGTACTTATCTTCAGGATGCCGTTATCACTCAGAGAGACGGAAGATACTGTATTCCGGTCAAGTCCGAATACAGAAGCCAGATCCCGGGCATCATTCATGATCAGTCTGCTACGGGATCTACAGTCTTCATTGAACCGCAGGCTGTAGTTGAACTTAACAACAGGATAAGACAGCTTCATCTGGATGAGCAGAAGGAGATTGAGATCATATTAAGGGATCTGAGTGCATCGGTCGGAATAGAGAGAGAAGCGATAGCCAACGATCAGAGACTGATGACGGAATTGGATTTTGCTTTTGCCAAAGGAAGATTGGCGTTGGCACAGAATGCAACGGAACCCGTATTCAATGACGGACATGTCATCAATATCCGTAAGGGAAGACATCCGCTGCTTGATAAAGATAAGGTGGTCCCGATAGATATAAGGCTTGGTGAAGATTTTGATCTGCTGGTAATAACGGGACCCAATACCGGTGGTAAGACGGTTTCGCTTAAGACTGTAGGCCTGCTTACCCTTATGGGTCAGGCCGGACTTCATATTCCGGCGGCGGATCGATCAGTTCTTTCCGTATTTAAAAAAGTCTACGCGGATATAGGGGATGAGCAGAGTATAGAGCAGAGTCTTTCGACTTTTTCGTCTCACATGAAGAATATAGTTGCCATACTTAAGAATGCCGATGAAGACAGCTTATGTCTTTTTGATGAGCTGGGTGCCGGGACGGATCCCACGGAAGGAGCGGCATTGGCTATAGCCATACTTGATCATCTGCACAGGCGTAAGATCAGAACAATGGCTACCACTCATTACAGCGAATTGAAGATATATGCGCTTACTACCGATCAGGTGGAAAACGGAAGCTGTGAATTTGATGTTGCCACGTTATCGCCCACGTACAGGCTGTTAATAGGTATTCCCGGTAAGAGTAATGCATTTGCGATATCCAAGCGCCTAGGACTCAGAGAGGATATAATCGAGGATGCCAAAGGGCGTATCACAAAGGATCAAGAGAATTTTGAGGATATCATATCGGATCTTGAGAACAGCAGAAGGACCATTGAGAAAGAACGTGAGGAGATAGCGGACTATAAAGCCAAGATCAAATCACATCAGGATGCGCTGGAGAAAAAGAGAGACAAGATAGATGACAGCAGGGAAGCGATCTTAAGAAAGGCAAGAGAAGAGGCGGCTGATATCCTGCGCGATGCCAAAGAAGTTGCAGATGAGACGATAAGGACATTTCAACTGGCAGGTCCCGATGCGTCGATACGTGACCTTGAAAAGGCAAGAGACAGAATCAGGAACAAACAGAAAGAGAACTCGGATGGTCTTTCGCTTAAGAAGGACGACAAGTCTGTAAAGCAGGTAAAGCCTGAGGAATTAACTCTTGGGATGAACGTTAAGATCAGATCATTGGGGATGAGCGGAACTGTCAGCTCGCTTCCGGATGATAAAGGATATCTGTTTGTTCAGTGCGGTATTATGAGAACAAAAGCCAATGTATCCGATCTTACCATCTTAAAATCAGAAGAGCAGAGTGATACCAAGAAAGGAAAATCTGACAGGAATGTGACAGGACTTGGCAGGATAAAGTCAGGTAAGTCCATGTCCGTCATGTCGGAGATCAATCTTTTGGGTAAGACCGTGGATGAAGCGCTGTATGAGCTGGACAAGTATCTGGACGATGCATATCTTGCACATTATCCGAGCGTGAGGATTGTTCACGGCAAAGGTACCGGAGCTTTGCGACAGGCAGTACAGAACAAGCTAAGAAAGACTAAATATATAGAAAGTTACAGACAGGGTGAATTCGGAGAAGGTGACGCGGGTGTCACAATTGCCAAGTTTCGAGAATGACATGTCGTGGAGGGATTAAATGGCAGTAAAACAGAAGATAATGATCGTTGATGATGACAATAATATTGCGGAACTTATCAGCCTCTATCTTACCAAGGAATGCTTTGAGACAGCGATATTTGAAGACGGTGAATCGGCACTGATCGGGTTTGATACTTTTGCTCCCAATCTTGTGCTTCTTGATCTTATGCTTCCGGGAATTGACGGATATCAAGTATGCCGTGAGATAAGAGCCAAGAGTTCAACTCCGATCATAATGCTTTCGGCTAAAGGTGAGGTATTCGATAAGGTGCTTGGATTGGAATTGGGCGCGGATGACTATATGGAGAAGCCCTTTGATACCAAAGAACTTGTGGCCAGAGTAAAGGCGGTTCTTCGCCGATACAAGCCTTCGCCGGAAGTAGTGGAGGAGTCCCGTGTCAAATGCGTTGAGTATCCTGATCTTGTTATCAATCAGACCAATTACTCTGTTATCTACATGGGCAGAAATGTGGATATGCCGCCCAAGGAACTTGAGTTGCTGTTCTTTTTGGCATCGTCACCAAATCACGTATTTACCAGAGAGCAGCTTCTGGATCAGATCTGGGGATATGAGTATATAGGTGACACAAGAACTGTCGATGTTCACATCAAGAGACTCAGGGAAAAACTGGGTGATCATGAACACTGGCGTATCACCACGATCTGGGGTATCGGCTATAAATTTGAGACTATTTAACTGGTATTATGCGAAAGACGTTATATCTTAAGTTCATACTGGCATATCTTATCTTTGGAGTGTTCAGTTTTATCATGGTGGCTACTTTTGCTTCCAACATGACCATGGAGCAACTCAAGAGGGAAAAGGCTGAGATTCTGTATAAAGAGGCAACTCTTATTGCGAATACTTACGCCGCCGATCTGTATACCAATGATATCAGTCTGGATACGGTCAAGCATGAACTTGATGCGCTTGATGTATACCTCGATTCGGTGATATGGATCATTAATCCTTCCGGAAGAATGGTAATAGATTCTTCCAGACCGCTTAATCTTGAGGAAGAGATAATCATCGACGGTTTTGATCCGACGATCATGAGTGGAGCGTATTATACGACAGGCGATTTTTTTGGAAGCTTTCCGGATGAGAAGTTGTCGGTGCTTGCACCGATCACTGTAGGATACAAGGTGCGTGGTTATGTGGCCATTCATACGTCCATGACATCCATGCTTAAAAGTAAGGAGAGTCTGTTATCCATTTCGTACATTCTTATGGTATTGATCCTCTTGCTTTCAATGATCATCCTGATCTTTTTTACGGAATTTGTATATGTTCCGCTTCGCAGAATCACGGATGCCACGGAACAGTATGCATCAGGCAACATGCATTATGAATTTGCGGTCGATTCGGATGATGAGATAGGTTATCTTGCCGCAGCGCTGCAGTATATGGCCAGTGAGATCTCGAAAGCCGAGGATAATCAGAAAAAGTTTGTTGCCAATGTTTCTCATGATTTCAGGTCACCGCTTACATCAATAAAGGGATATCTTGAAGCCATGCTGGACGGAACGATCCCTCCCGAAATGCATGAAAAATATCTCGGGATCCTGTTAAATGAGACTGAGAGACTGACAAAGCTTACCAATTCGCTTCTTACGCTTAACAATCTCAATGTAAGAGGGGTTGTGCTGGATAAGAGTGTGTTCGATATCAACCAGGTGATACGGGATACTGTTGCATCTGCCGAGGTCCAGCTCATGGCTAAGGACATACAGTTGGAACTCATACTTACGGGCGATGAAATGCCGGTTGAAGCAGATATGGGAAAGATACAGCAGGTGCTGTATAATCTTTTGGATAATGCGATCAAGTTCTCTCACCACGGTGGATATATAAGGATAGAGACGACTGAGAAGCACAGCAAGGTATTTGTTTCTGTTAAGGACAACGGTATCGGAATACCCAAGGACAGTCTTAAACTCATATGGGATCGTTTCTATAAGACGGATCTGTCCAGAGGCAAGGATAAAAAAGGAACGGGATTGGGTCTTTCCATCGCCAAAGAGATCATATCGGCCCATAACGAACACATCAACGTGATCTCCACGGAGGGAGTGGGTACAGAGTTTATATTCTCGCTTCCGATAGTTGATGATGATGAGGAGTTCTGACAGACCGATTTAATCGTTTTTTTATAAAAAATTTACTTGCCCAATTGCGTACAGTATAGTATGATATGTCGTGATAACAGTTAACCAATGGAGGGTTTTAGTATGGATTCTAGAGAGATTTTGTGTAAGTTAAGGGAAGATACAGGTATGAACAGAAGACAGTTCTCTGATTATTTTGGTATCCCGTACAGGACCATACAGGACTGGGAACTCGGCAATCGTAAGATGCCGGAATATCTGCTCCGTCTTATGTTATACAAGGCCAATATGGAGAAGCTGGTTAAGTCTGAGAAGTAATATGCGTTCTTTTGAAAGATTATCAATGAGGATATGCAGCATAGTGTGCATATCCTTATCTTTATTATGCATGGGGTGCGGTTCTGCCGGTACGCCACATATCATCGTGCATGAGGAAGAACTGGATCTCGGACTTAGTAAGGAAGCGGATATTATCTTCTTGGCCGATACACATATATCCCTGTGTGATGACAGAGATCCGGCTCTTATCACAAAAGCTTTGGAGAGATATGAGGCTTTTGTGACATCGGATGGAATGCATGCGGATGATATATTTAAGGAAGAGATGGCATATGTTAAGGGACAATCGCCGGATCTGCTGATCCTTGGAGGAGATGTAATAGACTCGGCAATGTATGCATCTGTTGATTTTCTAAAGGATCAGATAGGAAGTCTTAA
>JAEEGJ010025187.1_pt1 | contig 12228 bp, 8 predicted proteins | sample 8958761 | NCBI WGS metagenome assembly JAEEGJ01 (sample SAMN16246546, study PRJNA631951) | gut metagenome | biome: gut microbiome; feature: rumen; material: RS-attached | host: Bos | place: Iran: Karaj | collected 2018-10 | reverse complement strand
CGGAGTTCTGCAATGTTGTGACCGTCGGCCACGTCAATCACGCGGAAGCCCCATGCTTCGTACTGCTTCTTGAAGTCGTGGCTCATCACGTCTTCAACCTTGCAGGACAGCTGCACCTGGTTGGCGTCGTAGAAGAAAATGAGGTTAGAAAGTTTGAGGTGACCGGCAATACGGCCCACGCCGTAAGCGATTTCTTCTTCGAGACCGCCGTCAGACACGAGGCAGACCACCTTGTGCTGCAGAATATCGCCAAAGCGTTCAACCATGAAGCGTTCGGCAATAGCGTTACCGAGAGCTACGGCATGACCGATACCGAGCGGGCCCGAGGAGTTTTCGATGCCGAGGGCGACTTCGACTTCGGGGTGACCTGGAGTGCGGGAGCCGAGCTGGCGGAAATTCTTGAGGTCATCCATCGAGAGGTTGCCGAGCATGGCAAGTTCGCCGTACAGGAGCGCGGACATGTGGCCCGGGTCCATAAAGAAGCGGTCGCGGGCTTCCCAATAGGGGTTTTCGGGATCAAAACGGAGAAATTCCGAATACAGGAGCGTAATGGCGTCTGCTGCGCCCATGGCTCCACCCGGGTGTCCGGACTTTGCCTTCTGCACCATGGCAGCGGAAAGGATTCGAATGTTGTCAGCCGCTTTTGTAACCAACGCGTCTTGCACTTTTTTAACCTCTCTTTAGAATTTGCGACCCAAATTTAACTTTTTTTGGCCAATCTCTCAAGGTAACCCATCAGAAAACACCTTATAATCTCCTTATAATTAATGGAACTTAGTGAAAAATGTTTTACCAAATCAGTGGGAATATACGGCCGTTTTATATCTATTTTTGGGGCAGGAAAAACAAAGGTCTCTTAACATGCTAAAAAATATTTACAAAACAGCTTTAGTAACCTTGGCAGGTCTCGTCGGTACCGCAAACGCTCTTGAGATTCGCCCTCTCACCGAAATTCTCTTCCCCACAAAAGTGAACCTCGCTTACGATAAGGGCGGCAACAAGGCAGACATCAAGTGGGAAACTGGTCTTGTATTTATGATTGGCTCCGAAATCCTCGTCTCCCCCGAAAACATTCCTATCCGATTCGGTGGTGGCTTGGGCTATAAGAGCGCCCAGCAAAAGGGCAGCACCGTCGTAACGCCGGCAACCGTTCCTCTGTGGGGTACCATTTCTTACGACCCGATCAAGGACAAGTACGCCGTTTCTCCGTACATTGTCGCACGCGCCGGTACACTCGCTCCGCTTTCTAGCAACGGCAACTGGTGGGAACTCCCCCTCAACTTTGTCGTCCAGGGTGGTGTCGGTGTCATTTTGCCGTTCAACATCGGCCTCGAAGTCAACTACGACTACACTTCTCTCCTCAAGTCCTACAAGAGCATGGACACCAAGGTCAGGGCATCGTCCGGCCGCGTAGGCGTTATGCTTTCTTACGGTTTCAACCTTTCTGGCGACAAGAAGCCGGCTGAAGAAAAATCCGAAAACCCCTACAGCATGGACGCTTTCCAGAACACTGAATCCAACGAACCGGAACCGCAGCAGGAATCCTCCGGTTTTGACTACTCCGGCGGAGCTTACGACTCTTCTGAACCGGACACCACGGCAACGACCTCTGAAACTGATTACGGCTACGGCGCTTCCGAAGAAACTCCGGCTGAAGACACCACTGCCAGCGAATCTACCGAATCCGAATCCACGGAACCTGTAGCAGAAGAGCCCGCCGCCGAAGAGCCGGCTGCAGAACCCGAAGCTGTCGCGGAACCCGAACCGGAACCTGAACCGGCTGCAGAACCCGCTCCGGAACCGGAACCCAAGCCCGCTGTCAAGAAGTCTTCCAAGAAGTCCAGCAAGAAGTCTAAAAAGTCTTCCAAGAAATCTTCGAAGAAGTCCAGCAAAAAGAGCAAAAAGAAGAAGTAAAATCTAATTCTCTTAAATAAACATAAAACTCGTCCCCAAAGGACGAGTTTTTTTAGAATTTCAACAACACTGACTTTTGATTTTCAATTTTCAATATTATAGGGCTAGACTGTATTCGAAGTATTTTTCCAGCAGCCCCCTTTTGAATCAGCTTTCCATTCAAATCAAATACAAAATACTTTTTGCCTTGTAGCGAATTGGGAATGCGGACCAAACCATTCTCAACAATTATTTTTTCGTCAGAAAAGGATCTTGATAAAACAGGAACATTTGTTCCGCAAGTTTTATCCCTCATTTTTACCAATTCCGTAGGGTACGAGCCAGCCGGATAATGGATTGCATAAAACAGATTCGTCTCATATTCGTAAATAATGCCGGATTCATCAGCCAAATCTCTATTAAGGGCTTCAGCCAAGGGAGTAACCAAGCTATCGGCTTCCTCATATGTCAAGTTCAACATTCCACACTGTTGCCAATGGAGAAATTCATCCCTGAACACATCGCCTGCACTATGCGTCGCTATAGTAAGGCTGAACAAATCTATGTAATTCACATTATCTACACCTCTAAGACGACGCTTTCCTCTATGGATAAATACGTTGGTATCAAGGAAGGCTTTTTCGGCTTGTAATTCACGTTTATTACATCGGTATCCATCTTCTAACCATTCCGATAAAGTATCAGCAATTACAACATAGCACCCTGAAGAAAAGGAATACTTTCCTGCCCAGATAGTTGAATCGGGAAAAAAGATTTCAAATTGCTCATGTATATTAAAGTCACAACCTGCTGCAAATGAATACGCAGCCAAAAATAAAATTGTTTTCGCCACTTTTTTCATATTTGACCTTCCTCCATTTTTAAGATTTTTCCACTAGCCATATATTCCAACCGTTCTTGTTCAGGTTCAAAAGGAACATTCACTAATTTAGAATACTGATGTACTACGATTTCATTTGCATAAAATTGTCCATACAAATATTTCTTATTTGTTTGTCCTAATATAACTTTTGCATTTGGAGCAATTATAGTTCCATAAATATTGGATTCAAAGAAAACTTTTTCAGAGCCAGAATAAAGTAATTTAAAATGTCTTGCAACAGATTCATAGTTAAAATCTTTATATCCTTTATAAAAGAAATTTGTTCTCCAAAGGACGAGTTTTTTTAGAATTTCAACAACACTGACTTTTGATTTTCAATTTTCAATATTGCAGGGCTAGACTGTATTCGAAGTATTTTTCCAGTAGCCCCCTTTTGAATCAGCTTTCCATTCAAATCAAATACAAAATACTTTTTGCCTTGTAGCGAATTGGGAATGCGGACCAAACCATTCTCAACAATTATTTTTTCGTCAGAAAAGGATCTTGATAAAACAGGAACATTTGTTCCGCAAGTTTTATCCCTCATTTTTACCAATTCCGTAGGGTACGAGCCAGCCGGATAATGGATTGCATAAAACAGATTCGTCTCATATTCGTAAATAATGCCGGATTCATCAGCCAAATCTCTATTAAGGGCTTCAGCCAAGGGAGTAACCAAGCTATAGGCTTCCTCATATGTCAAGTTCAACATTCCACACTGTTGCCAATGGAGAAATTCATCCCTGAACACATCGCCAACACTATGCGTTGCTGTATTGAGGTCAAATAAATCGATATAATTTACACCTCGACGATAATCCTTGTCTCTATGGATAAATACGTTGGTGTCAAGGAAAGCTTTTTCGCCCTGTAATTCACGTTTACTACATCTGTATCCATCTTCTAACCATTCCGATAAAGTATCAGCAATTACAACATAGCACCCAGAAGAAAAGGAATACTTTCCTGCCCAGATAGTTGAATCGGTAAAAAAGATTTCAAATTGATTCAAGCCAAAGCCACAATCAGCAGCCAATGAATACACGGCCAATAATAAAATTGTTTTCGCCATTTTTTTCATACTTATAAAAGGCTACCGAAAGGATCTCATTTGAAATCTATATAAAAAACCTTATTTCAGACAAAAAAAACACCCATCACCATTAAAAACATGCAAAAAACTCGCCTTCATTATTTATATTTATAAAATGAAAGCTTTCATTATTGGACTTTTGAAGAATCTCGCCCATCCGGGAACCATTATCGGCCTTGTCGTATCAATTGCAATTCCGTTCCTGATTTACCTAGGTCCCAATATCGGGCACAAAGATACCATCAAGAATCTTGACCTGTACCTGCCGCTCCCGCTATTTATCGTTCAGCTGATTGCAGCGATTGTCATTTTCGCCCTTTTGCATAAAGATTTCAGGGAATGGATCAAGGGCATTCTGCCCGAAAAGAAGATTTCTATCCTGATGCTCGCCTTTACCGCGGCGATTACGATTTTCGCTGGCACCCAGATTGAAGCCCGCCACCGCGTGCAAAGCGACGAAAGCGTGTTCATGTCGGTTGCCCAGAATATGTATTACAACCAGGAATCGGGCACCTGCAACCAGGGATACTTCGATAACGGCAAACTGAATTGCGTCGGCAAGTCGAACAGTTTCAAGACCAAGGGCCTCGCCTTCCTTTACCTGCTCGGCATGCCGCTCCTGGGCAACAACCTGCACTGGATTTTCCACATGGAGCTCCTGATGCTCCCGCTGGCGGTGCTCCTGATGTTCCTTGCGATTGTCGCCTGGACAAGGATGCCGCTCCTCGCTTTCTTTGCCGCACTCCTTACAGCATTACAGCCCACGGTGCTTTTCCAGTTCCGCGCAATGTCAGTGGAACCGCTCTACATTTTCCTTTCCGCCCTTTCGCTATTGATTTTCAAGTGGGCCTACGACCGCAATACCATTAAGCACTGGGCTTTGTTGGCACTCTCGCTGGCCTTCTTTGCACAGACCCGCCAAGAAACGGTCTTCTGCCTCCTCGCCTTCATCGTGTTCGCCCTCCCCAAGATTCTGGACAGCAAGGGCCCTAAGGCCCCCGTATTCTTCGTGACGCTGTCGCTGTTCTCGGTTCCGGCACTCCTCACCATCAGTTACTTCCAGGGATTCGGATTCCAGGGCGGCGAATTCGAAGCCCACGGTCATTTCCTTGAAGACCTCGCCCGCAACTGGGCCGAAATGACCAAGCCGCTCACCAAGAACGGCGAACTCGAAAACCCCTTCCTCACCTACTTTAATTACCTGTTCGCCATCGGCGCCATTTACTTGTTGGTCCGCGCCATTTGGGGTGCCAAGAAGAAGGAATACTTCTACCTCGAAATTCTCGCCTTCTTGCTCTTGTACCACATTCAGACGTACGTGATTCTCGAAAACGTTTCGGGCGATTTCAGCATCCAGATTAACCAGCGCTACAGCCTGGTCATGTTGCCGTCGATGGCATTTGTCGGCGCGCTCCCGGTAACCCACTTGGTAAAGCTGCTGATTGATTCCATGAGCGGCAAAGACACCAAGCAAAACGCGATGACGACCGCCCTGGTCACTCTTGTTGCAGGCCTTATCTTTACCGGTTGGACGTTCCACTACAAAGAAGACTTCAACAAGAACATCATGTACAACCGTAACCACCTGACCATCGAAGAATACGAAATTCTGAGTTGGCTCAAGGAACAGCCGAAAAAGGAACGCATGTTCATTTACGGCCGCCCCTGGCATTTTATCGGTTACGGGGTATCGTCTATCCATTACGACCGCGCACGCCAAATGAGCACGCTTGACCTCAAGAAACTCATCGACAAGTACAAAGGCGAAGTCTACTACATTCGCGGTCTTGACTGCTGGGATAGCCAGACTTACCACAAGAAGGCCGTGGAACACCGCATTGCCACCACCTGCGACGTGTTTGAACGCGACATGGACCTGGAAGGCGTCAAGAACATCCTGATTACCAACAACTACTGGGTGCAAATCGCCAAGTTCAACGGCCGCAAGGAATTCAACCCGCAAAACATTATTGCCGTAAGCGATCTTGAATTAAGAACCGCCTCTGAGGATTCCACCAAGCAATCGCTCTTCTACCGATTCAACCTGAACGAAACCGCCGCCGTTGCAAACCAATGGGACTACACCATTCTTTTCGATGGCGACACCATTGCACACGGCGCTTACTCTAACGGAAGCTTTAGCGGAAGCATCGCTAATGACAAGTTAAAGTCCGGCTACAACCAGATGGAATTCGTGGTGCAGAATCGCGAAAACGGCAAACTCATGGCCGACATCCAGAAGTTCTACTTTAACAATGCCGAAGGCGCCGTGCAGCTGACAGAATTGCCCTACGTGAGCCACAAGCAGGCTTGGGGCAAGCTCCACAAGAACACTTCGCTTGAAGGCAATACGTTCAAGGTCGGTGGCAAGCTCTACAACGACGGCTTTGGCACACACGCCTCTTCCGAAACGGTATTCAATATCGAAGGCAAGTACAAGACTTTCAAGATGGGTTACGGCCTTGACGAAGAATCGCTCTGCAGCGACGGTGTGCAATTGCAAATCATCGCCGACGGCAACGTGATTCACGACAGCGGCCGATTCGCACTCGGCAATTTAAAGGTTGCCGAAGTGAGCGTCGAAAACGTGAAGACGCTTATCATCAAGACCAACTCTTACGAAGACATGGACTGCGATCACGTCGACATCATCAACCCCGCGCTTATTCCCTAGGTAAATCATGCTGTTATCTGTAATCATTCCTGTTTTTAACGAAGAAGAAATCGTCGCCGAAACCTACCGCGTTCTTGAAGAAGAACTCAAGAATATCGAGCACGAACTCATCTTTGTAAACGATGGTTCCAAGGACAAGACCCGCGAAATCGTAGAATCGCTTTTGCCCCAGAATCCGAACAACAAGATAATCAACTTCAGCCGCAATTTCGGCCACCAGGCAGCCTTCAGCGCAGGCCTCGACCATTCTACAGGCGACGCAGTCGTCATTATCGACGGCGACTTGCAAGACCCGCCGAGCCTGATTCACGAAATGCTCGAAAAGTGGCGAGAAGGTTACCAGGTCGTTTACGCCCAGCGCAACAAGCGCAAAGGCGAAACCATTTTCAAGCGCTTTACCGCCTTCTGTTTCTACCGCCTGATCGGCAAGCTCACGAGCATTGATATTCCGCCTGACACCGGCGACTTCCGCCTGATGGACCGTTGCGTGGTGAACCAGCTGACCAACCTGCCCGAACGCAGCCGATTCTTGCGCGGGCTCGTCTGCTGGGTCGGCTTCAAGAAGATTGGCGTCAAGTACGACCGTGCCGAACGTACCGCAGGCACCTCCAAGTATCCGCTCAAGAAGATGGTGCGACTCGCCCTCGACGGCATCACCGGTTTCAGTTCCGCACCGCTCAAGATTAGTTTCTACGCTGGATTGTTCGCGACCATCGTCGGTCTCGGCGTGTTGATTTGGTCGATTCTCGAAAAGTTCCTCAGCCCTGCCACAACCGTTCCCGGCTGGGCATCGCTCATGACCGCCATCGTATTCTTCGGCGGCATCCAGCTGATGTCTATTGGCATTATGGGCGAATACATCGGCCGCATTTACGACGAAGTCAAACAGCGTCCGCTTTATATTGAAGACAAGAAGTAAACAGTGATTAGTGATGAGGAATGTGAAATGAGAAATGCATGACGAAACATTTCACATTTCACATTGAAATTGATTGCAAGAAGTTAAAAGGTTTTTATGCGCAACAAATTATTCGTTATGAGTGCCGCTAGCGGCGCAGGCAAGACCACCCTCAAGGATTTGGTCATCAAGGATTTTCCGGACATCAAGTATTCCATTTCGGCCACCACGCGCAAGCCCCGCGAAGGCGAAATTGACGGCGTCCATTATTTCTTCAAGACCAAGGAAGAATTCGAAAAGCTCATCAAGGAAGACGGCCTGATCGAATGGAACGAAGTTCACGGCAATTACTACGGCACGCCCAAGAGCTTTGTCGAAAAGACTCTCGCCGAAGGCAACCGCGTGATTTTCGACCTCGACGTTTTTGGCAAGGTGAACTTTGACAAGGTCTACCCCGACGCTACAGGCATCCTGATTTTGCCGCCCAGCGAAGAAGAACTTGAAAAGCGCCTGCGCGGTCGCGGTACCGATTCCGAAGATGTGATTCAGCTCCGCCTGAAGAACGCCAAGAAAGAAATGGAATTCGCCAAGACGCAAGGCAAGTACGAATACGTCATCATCAACGATGACTTGCAGCGCGCTGCCAACGAACTCCGCGAGATTTTAAAGAAGAAAGACTAAAGCTTGATGCTCGCCCGTTTGAGGCGGTCATTCAAGGCCATACCGACTCCGACATTCGGAATCGGGTCCACCAGAATCAAGTCGTACTTGGGGTCATCCAAGTCATGCATGTAGGCGTACAGCTTGGCTGTCGCCTCTAGCATATCGCCCGATTCCGACAGATTCAGCGTTGCAGGAATAACGCCGGGGCGATTGCCGAAGGCAATCCGCACGCAGTGTTCCGGCAGCGTAAAGCCGGCAGGGATTTCGCCATAGAGCAGCGGAACCTGCGGGCGGTAGTGCGTATCGCACTGCCCCGGCGCCGCCATCGCTTGCCCAGGTTTAGAGGTAGACTCCTTAATCTTCACATCACCGATGACTTTTGCAATCATCTCGGGCGTAATCGCACCCGGTCTAAGCACCGTCGGCTCGCCCACTAAAGAGACAATCGTACTTTCTACGCCCACGTTGCAAGGGCCGCCATCCACGATTCCTGCAAGGCCACGATCGGCCAGCTGTGCCGCCACATGTTCGGCCGTCGTCGGGCTCACATGCTTGAACAGGTTCGCACTAGGGGCAGCGAGCGGCACGCCCGCCTTCCAGATAATTTCTTGCGCCACCGGGTGCGACGGGAACCTCACCGCCACAGACGGGAGCCCGCTAGTGCACAAATCCGGAATGCATTCCTTCTTGGGCAGAATCATAGTCATCGGGCCCGGCCAATAGGCCTTCGCCAGCGCATACGCCGCTTCGGGAATATTTTCGGCAATGTCAGCCAACTGCGAAATCTCGCAAATGTGAACAATCAGCGGGTCAAAAGTCGGGCGTTCCTTGATCGCAAAAATCTGCGCCAGGGCCGACGGCAAATAAGCATTACCCGCAAGGCCATAAACAGTCTCGGTCGGAATCGCAACCACCTGTCCATCATGGAGCAGGCGCGCGGCATCGTCAATACTTGTCCAAGGAGGAAATTGCATGATAGCCCAAAAATAAAAAAATCGCGAGACATGCTCGCGATCAAAAATTGATAAAAGGAGATCCCGGCTCTACGGCCGGGAAGACATCGAAGGCCTAAGCTTCTGCCGGAGCAGCAGCCGGTGCTTCTTCCTTGTCCTTGCGGCCAAAGGCAAACACCTTGTCGCAAGCGGAATTGAAGCGCTGCCAAGTCTTTTCGGACTGTTCGCGCGGCACGGCACCCACTTCCTTCCACAGACGGCGCAAGTGCTTCACCTTGTTCATGGAGGCACCGACAGTCTGTTCGTTCAAGTCCGTCAGCAAGTCTTCGGCCTGTTCGCAGAGCAACAGCTTCTTCTGCAAGTTGTTCTGGCGAGCCTGTTCCTGAATGTCGAGCTGATCGCGACGGCGGGTAAAGAAGTCATCGCAAGCTTCGCGGAACTTCTTGTACAAGTCCATGTCATCCAGGCCGCAGAATCCAAGTTCGCGCCATTCCTTCTGGAGTTCGCGAACGGCGTCGGCAAGCTGGTTAGAGCCAGCGCTTTCGGCAAACTGGCGGACCTTTTCGATCATGGCGTTCTTCTTTTCCTTAATCACGTCGAGGCCCTGGGCCAAGGTCGAATCGGCGTGAGCGAGGCGTTCGAGAATCTTGTTGTAAACCGTGTTGTAGCGGTTGCTGATAGTCTCGATGGCTTCCTTCGGAACCATGCCAATGGCCTTCCATTCCGCTTCGACAGCCTTCAGTTCGTCAAGCGTACCCTGGGCTGCGGCTTCCATGGCTTCGAGCTTGTCGCACAAAGCGTTCTTGGCATCCAGATTCTTCTGCTTCGAGGCGTCCATTTCTTCGAAATGGGCGCGTTTCTTTTCGAAGAAACTGTCGCATGCCGTGCGGAAACGAGTCCAGATTTCATCGGACTTGCTCTTCGGCACAGGACCAACAGCCTTCCAGGATTCCTGCAACTGTTTTAATTTGTTCGAAGTGGCATTCCAATCGTTGGATTCCTTGAGAGCTTCGGCTTCCATGCAGAGAGCCACCTTCTTTTCGTAGTTGGCTTCGCGGTTTTCGTCTTCCTGCTTCAAGTTTTCCTTGTGCTGGGCATAGTAGGCAGTCGTTGCAGCCTTAAAGCGTTCGGTAAGGGCGGCCACATTTTCTTTCGGCACCATGCCGATGGCCTTCCACTGTTCCTGGATTTCCTGCATGGCCTTGTACTTGTCCTTCCAGAACATTTCCGTGTTCTTGACAAGTTCTTCGATCTTGGCGCAAAGGGCTTCCTTGTCGGCCAAGTTCTTCTGGCGTTCCGCATTCATCTCTTCGATAAAGCCGGCGCAGTTTTCCTTGATCTTTTCGTAGTTGCTCTGGAAGTGGTCACGGTATTCCTGCAGCTTGGCGGCAGAGATAGGTCCGATTTCTTTCCAGCGGTTCGTAATATCCTTGAGCTTGGCAAGAACGGCCTGGCTACCCGGTTCCTTGGTCAATGCATCCATTTCAAGGAGCAGGTCGTCGCGGTCCTTTTCGTTATGCCAGTTTTCCCACTGCTGCATTTCCTGGAAGCGTGCAGTAGCGGCCTTGTATTCCTGCCACAAGTCGTGGTACTTGAACTTGTTTTCACCCACGATTTCTTTCCACTGCTGGTAGAATTCGCGAACCTTCTTGTTCAAGTCGCGGAAGTCTTCGTTTTCGTCGAGAGCCTTCACCTTTTCGATAATAGCCTTGAGCTTTTCGGAATTGGCTTCGAAACGCTTCTGCGAATCTTCTTCGTAAGCAGAAATCTTGTTAGAGAGCGTATTGCGAAGTGCATTGTAAGACTGCAGCATCGGGTCTTCGCCTTCCAACAGCGTAAGCTTTTCCCATTCGCGCACAATGGCATGCAAATGCTTCTTGGTCATGTCGTTCACGTCGGTATCTGCCAAGGCCTTAAGGCGTTCCAGCAGTTCCGGTCGCACCGATTCGTCGGTCGCTTCGGGCACGTCAACAACGACTTCTTTAACCTTACGCAAATCCTGCACCTTGAAGGTGGCGTTATTGTAACGCTTGGTCCAAGCGGAATCCATCAGGGACTTGCTTTCGGCGCATTCAGCGAGAATGGCGTCCACGCGTTCAGCGTTGTCAGCCACCTTGTTTTCAGAAATCAAGGTTTCAAGTTCTTCGAGAGCTGCCGTGAGAGAAGCAATCTTGGCCTGCTTTTCGGCTTCGGCCTTTTCGGCTGCGATACGTGCGGCATCCGCTTCGTCGCAGAACTTCTTGAAGCTTGCATAAACTTCGTCGATCGTCGCCTGCTTGTCGCCCATGCCAAGCTTTGCGGCTTCTTCCATCAAAGATTCAAACTGAGACTTGACAGAGAGAGGTTCCTTCTGTGCTGCCAAGAAATGAGCTTGCTGTACAAGAGCTTCGCGCTTGCTTGCCAAGAGTTCGGCCGCCTTTTTACCGTTGTCTTCAGCATCTTTTCTTGCGCGGATTCTTTCGCTTGCAGCCTTGCGTACTTCGGGCTGTCTGGAGCTCTTTGCGATATCCTGGAGCAAGGAGTCGGAGGTCACCTTGCGTGCAGCCGTCATCGCGATATCTTCGTCCAGGTCGCGGTTAGCGGCAAGGGCCAAGATCGACTGCTTGGTACAAATCTTTACGAGTTCTGCACGGACGAGACCTGCGGTGTTCACACCCTTGAGCAAGTCTTCGGCATAGTGCGTATCCTTAACATCTTGCAGATAAGCGAGATCCTCGGCACTCGGTTGAGCCTCGTTTTTAAGCTTTTTGACAACTTCTTCCAAATAACGAGTCTTAGCCGTACGCTTCACTTCTTCGTCGGAATCGCGTTCCGAAATCTTTTTCAGGGTAGCAATGATGGACAACTTCTTTACGGCAGCAATCCTGACAGAAGCATCGGTATCGGACTCGGCAACACGTTCCAGGACATCCTGGTTGTCCGCACCCAATTCGGCGATTGCTTCCAGTCGCTTTTCGGGGTTGGAATTTTGCCACTTCGGTTTAAAGGCGTCAAATAAGCTCATAGAGATCTCCAATAGTATGGCAACTCCCAAAGGGGAATTACATACTATAATCTAACAAAAAAAGTTTTTTGAAACAAAAAAGATTGTAAAATAGGCGCTTTTTGCGGTATTAACTATCTTTTAGCCCGTGACAAAACGAATCCCAAAACTTAGCGCCCCGGAAGAGG
>JAEEGJ010025181.1_pt1 | contig 12231 bp, 10 predicted proteins | sample 8958761 | NCBI WGS metagenome assembly JAEEGJ01 (sample SAMN16246546, study PRJNA631951) | gut metagenome | biome: gut microbiome; feature: rumen; material: RS-attached | host: Bos | place: Iran: Karaj | collected 2018-10 | reverse complement strand
GACCAGGACGGGAATGTGGTGAAGTCGGAGGACTTCATCGGGAAGGGCCGTAAGACCATCGTGTACTTCTATCCGAAGGACAATACGTCGGGGTGCACGGCGGAGGCGTGCTCGATGCGGGACAATTATGCCGCGCTCACGGCCGCCGGGTACAATGTCGTCGGTGTGAGCAAGGACAGTGTCAAATCCCACGCGGGCTTCCGGTCCAAGTACGACCTTCCCTTCACGCTGCTGGCCGATACGACCACGCAGATGCTGCAGGACTTCGGCGCCTGGGGCGAGAAGAAGATGTACGGGAAGACCACCATGGGCACGCTCCGGCGGACCTTTATTTTCGATGAGAACGGCATCCTGGAGCGGATCATCGAGAAGGTCGATACCAAGAACGCGGCGACGCAAATCCTTGACGTGTAATGAATTCTATCGGAAATCTCCTGTGGCTCCTGCTGGGGGGCATCATCGTGGCCATCATCTATTGGATCGTGGGCCTGCTGATGTGCATCACCATCATCGGCATACCCTTCGGCGTCCAGCTGTTCAAGCTGGGAAGCTACGCGTTGTGGCCCTTCGGACATGAACTGGTGGACCGTCCCGGCGAGCCGGGTTGCCTGTCCATCGTCATGAACTTGATCTGGATCCTTCTGGGCTGGTGGGAAATCGCCATCATCCATCTGGTCTGCGGCCTTATCTTCTGCATCACCATTGTCGGCCTTCCCTTCGGCATCCAGCATTTCAAGCTGGCCCTGAACTCCATCTTCCCCTTCGGGAAGGAGGTCCGCCGGAAAGCCTGACCTACCTTTCATGACAAAATAAGGGGCCGGCACCCGGTAGCCGACCCCCGTTTTGCCAATATGTTCTACCAACCCATCTAATTTTTCCAGCCGGGATTCTGGGTTAAGCCGTCGGATTCCGTGTTAAGGTCGATGTAGGTCTGGGGGATGGGCCAGAGGTCCCACTCGATTTCGCCGGTGAAGTCGGCCCAGCGGCGGACCTGCCAGCCGGATTCGGCGTCGCTGCGCGCGGAGTACATGCCATAGTCGTAGATGCGGTGTTTCCACTCGGCGGGCTTCATCCGGAGAAAGGTCGCCCATCGGAATTCTTCGTAGAGGAGTTCGCGGGCGCGTTCGTCCAGGATGGTCTCGAGGGTGATGCTGCCGAAGGGCTTGGCTCCGGCGCGTTCGCGGACCTGGTTCAGGGCCTGGGTGGCACCGGCGACGTCACCGCCGCGGAGCTTGGCTTCGGCCAGGAGCAGGGCGGCCTCGGCGCTGCGGACCGCGTACTGGTGCCGATAGAAGTACACGTACGGGCCGGCGCTCGTGGGCTGCTGCATGTCGTAATCCCAGGCGTCCAGCGGGGTTTCCTTGTAGAAGATGGGGAAGTAGGTGGTCGCCTTGTTGGGATCGGTGTTGTCGGTCTCTTCCCAGCCGCATTTCGTTCCGTAGAGCGAGTGGGTGGGGTCGGTGCAGATGAAGCGGGTGCGCACGGTGATGTCTTCCTCGTACCGCATGTCGTAGTCGGTGTTGTTGTTGAGGTCACCTTTCCAGACATAGTAGGCGGCCCAGTTGGTGGGGCAGTACTGTCCCCAGCCGGTTCCTCCGTTGATGGCGGGATAGAGCTTGCCGCCGTATTCGGGAGAGACGGTCACCCATGGACCTGCGCCGGCACCTTCTTCGATGTGCGCGCTGTTCCATTTGCGGCTCTTCAGGGAGGGGGAAAGGCCGTAAGTGTTGAACCGGCGGCCCTTGTACTGGGCGTATGCCGCGTAGTTGGGCGCGCTTTCCACCACCCATACGGCCTCGGTGTTTTCCGGGCGGATGACATTGGCCGATACGAAGAGGTCGGTGTACACGGTTCCGTCCAGGTCTTCGTTGGGAATGTCGAAGTTCTTGCCGGTGGCGCCGGGCAGCCGGACGCCGAAGCGGTTTTTCATCATCGGCCGGTTCGTGAGCACTTCCTGGGCATATCTGGCCGATTCCGTGAAGTCTTCCTTCTTGTCGTTTTCGGCTACGCCCAGGCCCAGGTAGGCCTCGGAAAGGAAGAAGGCGGCGGCCCACTTGCTGGCGCGTCCGCTCTCCTCCTGAGGCAGGGTGGCGGGAAGCTTGTCGTAAGCGGCCTTGAGGTCGTCGATGGCGGCTTGGTAGGTCTCGGCGCGGGTGGCGCGGTCATAGCCGAAGCTGGGGACCTCGGAATACTCGAGCACGATCGGAACGCCGCCGTACAGCTCGGCCAGACGCATATAGCTGACGCCGCGCAGGAAGAGGGCCTCGGCCTTCACGCGGGCCATCGCGCCCTCGGAGGTCCATTCGACCTTGTCCATCTGGCTGATGGCCAGGTTGGAGTAGGAGATGATCTTGTAGAACTTGTCCCAGAACTCCTTGGCGACTTTGTTCTCGGTGGACCAGGCTCCCTTGATGTTGCTCATGTGGGAGGCTGCGCCCAGCTGGTATTTTCCGTCGAAGATGTCGGTGCCGGCGGTCTTGTCGAAGCGGATGCCCATGCCGGACTCGTTGGGGAAGGCCAGTTCGCCCATGTCGTAATAGCCGGTGAGGATGGTATTGACCACCTGGTCGCTGGTCTCGAAGGCGTTCAGGGTGGTGACGCGGTCCTTCACCTTCTCCGTGAGGAATTCATTGTCGCTCACGCACCCGGATGCGATGACCGCCAGCAGGGAACCGGCCAGTATGATACTCTTTTTCATTGTCTTCAGAATTAAGGATTAGAAGGTTACGTTGACGCCGACGGTGAAGGCGCGCGGCATGCCCACCGTGTAGCCGTTGGGCATTTCGGGATCGGCCATTCTCCATTTGGGAGCGTAGCAGAAGAGGTTCCTTCCGGAAAGGGTGAGCTTCGCGTTGGAGAGACCGACCTTCTGGGCCAGGGGCCTCAGGCTGTAGGACAGCGACAGGTCCTGGAGACGGATGTAGCCGTACGGATTGAACACGGCATACCTGGGCTCGTTGTAGGTGGCGTGCGGACAGTCGGTGTCGGTGCGTTCGGCGTAGTAGAACGGGATGTTGAGGGCGTTGCCTTCGGTGGTGTTGAAGGTCTTGTAGGCGTCGGTGTTGTTACGCAGGCCGTAACCGTTGCCGCTGAAGACGCCCAGGACGAGCATATATAACTGGAAGTCCTTATATCTGAGGGTGTTGGCCCAGGACAGGCGGAAGTTCTCGTCGGTGCAGCCTATGACGCGTTTGTCACTGGCGCCGGGGTTCTCGGTGTATCCGCCGTCGGCGGTATAGAAGACGGCTTCGCCGGGGTTGGCGATGCTGCCGTCCTTGTCGATGTAAGCGACCTCGTAGTTATAGATGACGCTGAGCGGGTGGCCCAGGAGGAGGCCGTTGGCCGTATCGTCCTGGCCGTCACCATAGAGGTCCACGAGCTTGTTGCGGTTCAGGGTGAACACGAAGTCGGAGGTCCAGCCGAAGTCCCTCTTCTTGATGTTCTGGGTGGTGGCGTTGATCTCGACACCGCGGTTGTCCACCTGTCCCATCGTCGCTTTCTGCTTGGTGACGCCGGCGTTCATCACGGGGATGTTGCGGTCGAAGATCTGGTCGGTCGTCTTGGAATAGTAGGCGTTCAGGTCGATATGGATCCGGCCCTTGAGGAAGTCTCCTTCGAAGCCGCCGTTCCAGGAAACGGTTGTCTGCCAGCCCAGCGTGGGGTTGCCCAGGGTGCTGATCTTCTGGCCCCAATAGATCTGTTCGTTGGAGTAAAAGGGAATGCCGCCGTCCTTGGCGAGATCCACGGTGGAAAGGGTGCCGTAAGGGTTCAGGGTCTGGGCACCGTTCTTGCCCCAGGAGAACTTGAGCTTGAGCATGTCGATCCAGCCCGCGTTCCGCATGAAGGGCTCGTTGGAAATGGTCCAGGCAGCGCCGACGGCAGGGAAGTTACCCCACTTGGAATCGGCACCGAAGACGGAGGAACCGTCCCGACGGAAGGATGCGTTGAAGTGATAGGTGTCCTTGAAGGAATAAATCACGCGCGCGAGATAACCTACGTCGGTATGCAGGGAATAGGTGGGGCTGGTGTAGTTCTTGGTGTCGGCGTTCGAGAGGCCGTGCCAGCCCAGAAGGGTGTTGCCGGCGGTAGTGAAGCCGGTGCCGGTCATGGAGTAGTCGGAGGAGTGGGCGCTGTCACGGGTATAGACCAGGGAAGCGCTCACGGAGTGCTCGCCGAAGCGGCGGATGTAAGAGAGGATATTGTCCACTACCCAGTCCTTGTGCGAACGGACGGAGATGGAGCCGTTGGCGTCCTTGAGGCTGAAGTATTCGGGATTCTGGCCGATGCCCTCGAAGTCGTCTTCGCCCAGCAGGGCCACGTAGTAGTTCTCGTGACGGAAGCTCATGTTTTCCGTGTTGCGCTGTCCGTAGGAAGCGTTGATGCGGAAGTTGAGGCCTTCGATCCCGGGGAAGTTGATGCTCAGGAAACCGCCCAGGTTGAGGTTCTTGTAGCGGTTTTCCTTCTCTCCGCCGTATTCGACGGGCCACAGCGGGTTGTAGCGGGATCCGGAGATGCCGTCGGTATAGTAGCGCAGGCGCCCGTCGGGGAGGGTGGCCATGCCGTAAGGGGAGAGGCAGTACAGGTCGTAGCGGATGGAGGCGCGGTTGGAGTCGTCCAGGGTCTGGGCGTAGGCCATGTTCACGCCCGCTTCCATGTACTTGGAAATCTTGGTGGAAAGGTTCAGGGACACGTTGTTACGGACGAAATGGTCACCGACGACGGTGCCTTTCTGATTGGAGTGGCCGAGGCCCACGAAATAGTTGGAATTCCGGGTGCGGCCGCTGAAGTTCACGTTGTAGTTCTGGGTCCATCCGGTCTGCAGGCACATGTCATACCAGTCGGTGACCACGCCGTTCTTGTAGTTCTCGTCCTCCATGAGCGTCATGAAGTTGATGTCGTCGAACCCGCTGGTCTTTCCCTGCCGGGCGTTCCTGTAGATGATATAGTCGGACGGGCTCAGCACCTTGGGAACATAGGTGGGCCTGGAGAACTGCTGCGTGGTGCTGAAAGTGATGGTCGGTTTCCCTTCCTGGCCTTTCTTGCTGGTGATCATGATGACGCCGTTCGCGGCCTTGGAGCCGTAGGCGGCCAGGGAAGTGGCATCCTTCAGGACGCTCACCTGGTCGATGGACTGCGGGTCGATATCCTCGATGTGACCGGGGAAAATGACGCCGTCCAGGACGATGAGGGGGGCGGTGGAGGTGGCGTTGATGGACTTCTTACCGCGCACGAGGATGCTGGCGTTCTGGCCCAGCGTGCTCTGCTCGGCCCCGATGATGACGCCGGACAGACGGCCGCGGAGCAGGTCGGAGGCGGTGGAGAGGCCCATGTCGGAGATGGGGGAATCGGCCATCTTCACCACGTCCACGGAACCGGTGAAGTTCTTGGCGCGGGTGGTACCGTAACCGATGATCACCACGTCGTCCAGCAGCTCCTGGGAGACCCGCAGGGTGACGGTGAGGCTGGTGCGGTTGCCCACGGCCTCTTCCACGTCGTCGAAGCCGATGCTGGTGATCACCAGGACGGCGTTCGCGGGACAGTTGATCTGGAAACGGCCCTCGGTGTCGGTGGCGACGCCGGTGGACGTTCCTTTCAGCATGACGGCGGCGCCGATGACGCCCTCGCCGGACTCATCGATCACCGTACCGCTTACGGTGCGCGTCTGCGCGTAGGCGCTCCCGCATAGCAGGGCCGCTACCACAGACAGGCAGATCAAGGAAATAACTTTTCGCATAAGGTTGATTGAGTTAATAGTTGGTAGTGTTTTCAGACTACATGGCCTTATGCAAAAGTAGCGGTTTTCTATCGACCTGACCGCAGATTACGGCCACCCATTAGGGCGGCATTTGTTCTCAATGAGGGGCTGGTTTGTACTTTGCCAGCTCTTCCACCATTTTCTCCCTGTGATTGATGAAAAGTTCCGTAACTCGGTAACTCTCAGTTTGCTCGTAATCGACATAATGTATCCCGTCGCCGTCGAACTGGATGATGTCGGCGTCGGGCAGGGCGAGGAGGATGGGGGAGTGCGTGACGATGATGTATTGCGCCCCGTCGCGGGCCATCTCGGCGATGCGGGAGAAGAGGGATAACTGTCGATTCGGGGACAGCGCGGCCTCGGGCTCGTCCATCAGGTACAGGCCGGGGCGGGTGAAGGCGGTGATGAAGTTGAGGAAGCTCTCGCCGTGAGACTGCTCATGGAGGGTGCGGTCTCCGTACATCGGCCCGCAATCCCTCTCATATTCAATGGTTTTCGTCGACAGATTATAGAAACTCTCGGCCCGCAGGAAGAACCCTCGGTTCTCTTTCCGGAGCCCCTTCCCGACCGTCATCGCCCGGCACAGCTCCGAATAGTCGTCATGGGTGGAAAACCGGTAATTGATCGACCCTCCCTCCGGATTGAACCCATACGCGATCGCAATCGCCTCCAGGAGGGTCGATTTCCCCGTCCCGTTCTCGCCCACGAAGAACGTCACCGGCTTCCGGAACTGCAGCCTCTCCAGCAGCCCGATCGCCGGAATCCGCGTCAAATACGAATCCTGCCCAACCTTGTTCCAGTCGATGGAGATGTAGTCGATGTACATAACGATACAAAGATGGCAAAAATAACGTATCTTTGAGAATATGAAAAGGATCTTTTTTACCATGCTCCTCGCCCTTGCCGCCCTGAGCGCCAGGGCGCAGGCCGAGGGCGACTCGTTCCAACTCTTCAAGAAGGGGGGACATTATCTGTTTGAGGCGCCTGTCAATGGGAAGGAGGGGGCTACCATTTTGGTGGAGTCGGGGATTCCCGCTTTGCTGATGGATTCGGCCTATGTGTTCGAGAGCGGGGTTTTGGAGGGGATGGAACTGGTCGATACCAGGAGGAAGCAGCACTTGAATCTCGGCGGGGATGAGTTCGTGATTACGCATCGAGCCCATGGAACGGTGAAGATCGGCAGTAACTCGTCCTTCCGCGGTGACATCTTCGTGCTGGAGGGGTACAAGGAAAGATATACCAAGTACTATGAGGTGGCGCTGCCGGTGATGTATCTGCACAATGACTTGGACGGGGGAAGCCGCATCATCGACCTGGACCTCGGCGACCAGCGCATGTCGATGCTGAGCCGGGCGTCGCTGAAAGCTCGAGTATCAGCGTATTCCAAGAGCCGGATGAACACGAAAACCTACCTGGGCATGCCGGCTGTCAAGACGACGCTCCTCCTGGACGACGGCACGAAAACGCGCAGGCTGAAAGGGAATTACATCATCGATTTCGGCAACGCGGAGTTCCTTTTCCTCCGCCGGCAGAGCAAGAATGTCCAGCGCTTTCTCGAAAAGAATTCCGACCTGGATCTTCACGATGCACTTAACCCGCAGGGCAAGGTTGTGGCTCAACTGGCTTTCTCCAAACAGAGTGACATCTGCGGCGTCCGTTTCCCGGATGCGGTGGTCTTATTCTCCCGGAACTTACCGCATTTTACGTCGGAAGGCAACATCGGCCTTAAATTCTTTGAGTCTGTCGATGCCATCCTGGACTTCGACAAGTCGGCCGTGTATATGAAAAAGGCGGAGGATTAGTTCTATAGATCGATGGAAACGGTTTCCAGCAGGGGAGAAGCGGACAGATCCTGCGGGTTTGTGCCGAGGGTGTCTTGAGGAACGGGCATTCCCAGCTTCTCGAAGAGGGATTCCCAATAGGCGGGCAAGGAGCCGTCGGGCGCCAGGAAGTTCATCGGGTTCGCCTCGAAAAGAGGACTCCCGTCCGGACGGCGATATGCGTCGAAGACCAGTTCCGAGCAATAATGGGCGCCGTTTTCAGGGAGGAAAGTGAGGTCATAAGGCTCTCCCAGGAAGGCGCGGGCGTTATCGACATAAAGGGAAACCCCGCTTGTATCCCGCAGGCGCTTGACTAGGAAGACGGCTTCCGGGTTGTTCCGGAGCAGGGTGTCCAGGGGGTACCGGCTTACGCCCCTCCTGGGGGTTGCGTCGATGACCCACTGACGGCCGGCAGCATCGACCTCGACGATGGCGACGTGCGTCAGACTTCCGGTTGCGGAGACGATGGCCTCGTCCATGGATCCCGAATCTCCCCGGGTCCCGACGAACAGGAGATCTCCGGTCCGGAGCCCCTTTCCGGCAGGCTGGCATGCTCCGGCGATGAGAGCGAAGATAAGACCGATTTTTCCCAGCCGCATACTACTCCACGTGAAACTTGCCATCATCGTCCAGAACGATGATATCGCCCTCATTGACAGTAATAAAGCCGTCATCTGTCATCAGCGACAGCATCGTAATTCCCATGCAGAAATACGGCGACAAAACCTTGTCTCCGCAGAGCGCTTTCACTTCGTCGAAATTGGTGCCGGTATAGGTGAGTCTTGTCATCGGTATCTGTTGCTTTGCTGCAAAGATACTTCAAAATTTATAGACTCGGAAGGTGAATGTCTGGGCCCCGATCAAGCCGGTACCATCGACAAGGAAAGGAGGAGTTCCCGGTGTTTCATATTTATCGGATGATTTCCTCAATCTTGTCCGCCAGTTCCTGCCCATGGAGGCCGCGGGCGACGACGGTGCCGTCCGGGGCGATCAGGACGTTATCGGGGATTCCTTCGACACCGTACAGTTCGCCGGCCACGGCTTGGCCGTCCTTCATGCCGTAGAGGTGGGTCCAGGGCATTTCCCAGTCGGTGATGGCGGCTGTCCAGGCTTCTTTTTCGCGGTCAAAGGAAATGCCCACGATTTCCAATCCCTTGTCATGATACAGTTGGTAAGCCATGACGATATTGGGCGCTTCGGCCTTGCAGGGAGCGCACCAGGAAGCCCAGAAATCGACCAGGACCCATTTGCCCTTTCCAACGAACTCGCTCAGTTTGTGCTCTTTACCGTCCGGATCGAGGCCTTCATAATCCAGGAATTTCTCTCCGACGACTGATGCGTTACGCTCCGCCCGCGCTTTCCGCGCGGCATCAGCGGCCGCCATCCGGTTCTTCAGGTTCACGACGACAGGATGCTTGGCCACGCGCGGATTAGCGGAAAGCAGTTCCTCCAGTTTGTCCTCTCCCGCCTTTTTGTTCCAGTCGTCCGCAGCGGAAACAAGGGAGGGAAGCTGTTCGACGAATGCAACGGGGATGAGGTTGTCCTTGTTCTCATCGACCATCCCTACAAAGAAATTGGCGTAGGCCCTGATCTTTGCGTCGTATTTCGGCGTCCATTCTTCCGCCTGTGCCATCTGCTCTTCCTCCGGCAGGGACGTGAATGCGTCGATGAAATTCATGTAATCGGCGTATTCTGCTTTGTTCCTTCTGTCGCACTCCGACAGCTTCGTGTTGAGCGCGGAGCCGGTCAGGATGCCGTCGGCGATGTTTACCTGCACCTGCGCACCGTCGTTGAAGAACCGGATTTGTCCGTCCACACCGACGACCGTGATGGCCAGGAGGGCGTCCTCATCGGCATTTCCCTTCAGGGTGAAAGATCCGCCGGCGACGACGGTACTGTCGATAGGGGTCCTGGTCGCCTGGTCGACCAGGTAAACCTTCGCACCGTCCTTGGGGGCGTTGCTTCCTTTCACTTCATACTGAATGTTTTTGCCGTAGCAGGCGAGCGCTCCTGTCAGAGACAACGCGAGCGCGAGAAACAATCCTTTTTTCATCTTTGCTTGTGTTTTTGGCAAAGATAAGGATTATTTCCGTATCTCCTAACAAAATTAGGAGAATTCCGTTAATATTTCGTAAAATGCTGCTAGAAGAACTTCACGACCTCGTCCAGAGGACGATGGGCGGGAGTGCTGGGATCCTGGGCGCGGTAGCCGAGGGCGATGACGGCCATGACCGCCTCTTCCTCCGGGATGTCGAACAGGGCGCGGAGCTTGTCCGCTTCGCGCATGCCCATGATCAGGGTGTCAAAACCCATCGCACGGGCCTTCAGGACGAGGTAGGCGTTGCTGAGGCCGTTGTCATAGGCGCCCCAGAAGTCACCCGCGTCGTTGGCCGGCATCCCGCGGAAGAAACCGGATTTCCCCTTCTCGAAGGTGGAGACGATGAAGACGGGAGCGTTGATCACCCGGTCTTTGTTGCCTCCGATCATTTCCAGCACCGCGTCGTGCTTTTCCTGGCTCATGGCCACGTAGTACTTGGATGGCTGCATGTTGGCCCAGGACGGAGCGTTCTGCGTGGCGGCGAACAGTTCGCGCACCTGCGCTTCGCTGATGGTCCTGCCGGGTTCGTAGGCCCGGATGCTCCGCCGGGAGGCGAAGACTTCGTCCAGGGTGGGGGAGGTGGCCGCCTCCTGACCCTTTCCCGCGCATCCGGCAAGGGAAAGCAGGGCGATGAACGCGCTGAAAATGACGATTCGTTTCATGGGGAAAGAAAGTGTTTGTGTTTTGTTTAACGGCTATAGATCTTCACTGTTGATCTCGTCCTGGCGCTGGCAGTTGATGAAGTCCTCATACACGATGTTGAGGGAAGGCTGCTGGTTCATCGGGTTGAAGCTGATCAGCATGTGGATGGTCCCTTCGGGGCAGACGAAGCGGCTGTACCAACGGCCCTTTCCGTTCCTGAAGGCTTCCAGTTCGCGGCCGTCGCCGTCGGCATAGGGGAATTGGAATTCCTGCACCAGTTCTTCCGCCTTACCATATTTATAGGAAAGGCTGCGCAGCAGGGTATAAAAGTCGAGTCTCAGGGACATCCAGTTTTCCGGGGCGTCATAGTTCACGGCGACGCGGCAGACGTTTCCTTCACTGGTGGTCATCACGAATGCGGTGACCGGCTTGGCGGTGAAGCGTCCGCGCAGGGAGGCGCCGAAGTCGTTGTCGTCGATCAGATGGAACTCGTTCTTTTCAAGCTGCTCGATGAAGGCTTTCTTGGAGCCGTCGATGGGGATGTTCTTGAACTTGAGGTGATCCTGGGCGCCGGCCATGACGGTAAGGCACAGTACCGAAAGAAAGAGGACAATCTTTTTCATAGTGGTCGTATAATTGGTTATTTATGATAACAAATATAATAAAAATCCTGAAAATATAACCAAGAGAAAAGAAGAAATTTATTATTCCTCTTTTTCGTTTTATCCGGGCGTATAATTGAAAGTCTTTGACCCAAAAGTGGAAACGCAAGGACACATTGTTCCGTATCTTTGTGCATAAACCACATCTTTTATGAAAAAAATCTTAACCTTGGCCGCTCTGGCCCTTCTCCTTGCCGCGTGCAAGACTGCAGAAAAGCCCAGCCCGATTCTGACCATCGAAGGTGGTCAGGTGCAGGGTGTCGCTACCGACATTGCCGGTGTTACCGCTTACAAAGGCATCCCGTATGCCGCTCCGCCGATCGGAGATCTCCGTTGGAAGGCTCCGCAGCCCGTCGTTCCGTGGGACGGCGTGAAGGTGGCCGACCGTTTCGGTCATCCCGGCTTCCAGGCCGTCCACTATCCCGGCGGTTACACCCTCGAGTGGGGCTATGGTGAAGAGGCTCCCTTCAGCGAGGACTGCCTGTACCTCAATGTCTGGACACCGGCATCGGCCTTGAGAGAAGGCCATCAGGACCTCCCCGTAGCGGTGTGGATCCATGGAGGGTCTTTGGACCATGGATACAGCTACGAGAAAGAGATGGACGGGGTCGCCTGGGCCGGAAGGGGGGTTATCCTGGTTACCATCGCATACAGGCTCGGTGAGATCGGCTTTCCTTCTCCCGACCGTCCGTTGGGATTCAAAGACCAGATTGCGGCGCTCAGATGGGTAAAAAACAACATTTCCGCCTTTGGCGGGAATCCGTCGAGAGTCACTGTGTTCGGACAGAGCGCCGGAGCCATCAGCGTCAAATATATCCTCGCAGACCGGGAGGGGCGCAGTCTGGTTTCCGGAGCGATACTCCAATCCGGCGGAGGCGTTTCCCCGATGGAAATAGGCCTGCCCGAAGGAACCCGCGGAGAAATACTGCGGCAGTCGATCGATGACGGGGCCTTTGACGGCATTCCCTTGATGGTCGGTTTCACGGCGCAGGATCCGGACATCCTCGGGCGCAGCAGTACGCTGGAACTCGCGGATGCCCTTTCCGAGCGGCCTGGGGCAAAGATTTATGTTTACGAGTTCTCCCGCAACCTGCCGGGTGAAAACGACAGCGAAGATGATCCCGGAGCTTTCCACAGTTCGGAACTATGGTATATGTTCGGGACTTTATCGCGCTGTTGGAGGCCATTCTCTGAAGAAGATTATCTCCTGAGTGACAGGATGTTGACACAGTGGACATCCTTTGTCCGCAACTC
>JAEEGJ010025180.1_pt1 | contig 12231 bp, 12 predicted proteins | sample 8958761 | NCBI WGS metagenome assembly JAEEGJ01 (sample SAMN16246546, study PRJNA631951) | gut metagenome | biome: gut microbiome; feature: rumen; material: RS-attached | host: Bos | place: Iran: Karaj | collected 2018-10 | reverse complement strand
CATTTAGTGACTTTCAGATTGAGCTGGATGATATACTGGAAGATATCAGAGAATGGGATATTGTGACGGAAAACCTTGACGGGGATTGTTCGGATGATGAGCTAATCGGATTCTTAAATCGGTATTTTAATGATTTTATCGGCAAAATAGGAAAAAATATCGATAACATCAACGGGACGTTTTTGCTATATATTCTAACCGACATGGATAACTCTGAGATTGATTTTATGGCAATTGACGAACTGTTTATAGAGGATAAGCTTTTTTACGGAAATGAGGAGGATATTGCAGAGGTCTATAATACGGTAAGAGATGGATTAAACACTCTTTCCGCATACCTTGAGGCGCCTAATGACGGCAGTGTTCCCAAGGGGCATATAGAGAGCGTGCTCAGATCGTTTTATCCTATGTTTGATTTCGACTGTTTTTTAACCAACATCATCCCTGAATATATAAATCTTCATGACGGAGAAATATCCTTCCAGTGTTCGGATAATTTTGACAATGCAATCCTTTGCGGGGCATACGGTGTTATAGATGAGGAACTGAGCATACAGGACTGGCATAATTTTTGAATAATGAAATAATATTGAGCCTGAAATATGGCTCGCTGTTTTTTATCGAATATCAACGAATCGTTTACATAACAACAATAAATTGATAATTGATTTCCTGGATTTTTGTCGCTATACTATGCTTGTAAGCTTACAGAAGATAAAACAAGAAACAGTTTATGAGTTGCAAATGATATAGGAGAGTGATGTGGAATGAATATTACAATAGGTGAAAACATAAAGAAATTACGAAATCAAAAAGGCGTTACACAGGAAAGGCTGGCTGAGAGTATTGGGGTTACTCCGCAGGCTATCAGCCGTTGGGAATCTGAATCCGGATATCCGGCAATAGAGTATCTGCCTGATATTGCAAGCTTCTTTGGTATAAGTATTGATGAGCTGCTCGGAATTAAGCTTTCGGAGCGTGAAGCAAGGCGCGAAAGCATTTATACTACTATAGAACATATAGAGGATTGTGGATATAATCCTTCAGCGATAGATCTGCTGAGGGAGGCTCATGCGGAGTTCCCGAGTGATATGAAGATAAGTCTTTCTTTGGCTAAGGCTTTATGCTCTGAAATGTTTGAGGATAATCCCAATACAGCATTTTTGAGGGAAGGTGAGAAAATTCTACGCGACCTTATAAGGCAGTCTGATGATTATGACTTCCGGTTTGAATGTATCAAGAATCTGGCAGTGATCTACAAAAAAGCCTGGAAGGATGAACAGGGCTATGCTGAGATTGTAAAAATGCTCCCCAGCATCTGGTCATGCAGGGAAATGTTTATCGCAGATTTATTTAATGGGGCAAATCAGGATAAGGACGAAATCCGGGATTGTTTATTGACGCTTTCACGCTGCATGACAAATAATCTCCGTGATTATGTGGCGTATGTTCTTCCAAATGAGGAAGATAAGTGGGATACTAAGATAAGTTATTTTGAACGTATAATAGACTTTTTAAAGTTCATATCGGGAATACTGAATGAAGAAAAGGTGGCTGATCTTGCTCGCAACATAGCAATGCTTTACAGGTATATGGCAACATATTATGTTGCTCAAGGGAAAAAAGATGAGACTCTGACCAGTCTTGAAAATATGCTTTTATACCTTGAGAAGGATGTTTATGGTACATCAGATAAAGGACAGGCTCACAATATTGCATGGTATTTCCTGCCATATATGGATCATGAAAGGTATGATCCGGTACGTGAAGAAAAGAGGTTTATTGCTATTAAAGAAAAAATAGAGAAATTGGCTAAGTGAAGAAAGGTGGGGTCTGTGACCCCACCTTTTTAAAACATATTGCAATATACTGTTATTCCCATACTCTGAATTCCATAAAGGAATTCAAGATATTTGTAAGTGAAGATTATTATGGTGACCATATCTTTTTTTTGCTGGTTGGTGTATTTATCAGGATTAAGATCAGGGAAAAATCTCATGAATTGATCGTCCACATAGTCATCTTCTGGGAAATTACAATATGAAAGATAACCATTAAAAGGATTATACCAATGCTCATCCCCATCCCAATTAAAGGAAGCGATTATCCGCTTACATGTTTCTTCGAATCCAAATGATGCAGCCATTTCAGCACAAGTTGAAGTGATTGTTGCGTCATTAATCTTTCTGCCATCAATAATGAGTTCAAAGTTATATTTATGTAGTTTTCTGATTTTTGTTTTGTAGGTGGCAGTTTCTTCGAAAGCGTGTACCTGGGTTTGTGCTGCGAAAGATGCTGCTATGATAAGTACCATGATTGTTGCGATTAATTTGGTTAAGAATGTTTTTCCTGTCATTTGTTTATCCTCCTTAGGTTTGTTTCCTTTGTTGTGTTTATAATATATACCCGGAGGCCCAACATTTCAATATTCAGATATATACCGTTTTGTAGTCTAAACTACAGATGGTATGGGATTTGTAGCTTAAGCAACAAAGTTGCATATTTTTGATGGGGTAGACCCCACATACTTCATTTTTATCGAAGACAGGATTAGGTTTGAAAAAGTTTGAAAATGAAATAGTTATTTGATATAATAATAGAGAATTGTAATAAAGTTTTATTGAGTTAATCTATGACAGGTGGGGTTATATGAATAAGAAGAAGATAACACATCTTGAAATACTATTTGCACTTATTATCGTGATTGCGATAATTTTGATGAATCTGATAGGTACAACAACTATCAGCGATGACTCTGTAAATGTTAATGAGGATGGATTCCCTACAACAGATAAGACTTTCGAAGATTTCAAGGCTCCGGGGACCAGGTTTGGCATTATGACGGGAACCGATTGGGGTATGGAAGTTGCAAAGAGATATCCGGAAGCCGAAATATTCCAGTATGCTACTGCAGCAGATATTTATACCGCTCTGGATACCGGAAAAGTTGATGTGGCTATGGGATTTATTGATCAAAGACCGGATTTAAAGGAATCACATCCTGATCTGGCTTTTATTGAAGAACCGATTGTTACAATGTTTTTTGGCTTCGGAACAAGGAATGATGAAAGAGGCAAGGCGCTTTGTGAAGAACTAAATGCATACTTTTCCAAAATACGTTCAAATGGGGAATATGACAAGCTTAGAGCTAAGTGGGAGGATCCCGAAAGAACCGGAGACGTAATGGGAGATTACCGGTTTACTGGTGAGAAGGGTACATTAAAGATATCTACAGGCGGACTTTGGAATCCAATGACGTTCTATGTCGGTGAGAATCTGACTGGTGAGTTTGTCGAATTGATCAATGGTTTCTGTATGGATGCCGGATATACGCCTGTCATTGAAGCCATGTCCTTTGAGGCCGAAGTAACAGGACTTGCCAGCGGAGAATACGATATAGTTGCCGACTCAATTACGGTAACGGAAGAAAGAACTGATAATATCTGTGTCACGGATGCTCTTCTTTCTGGCAGTACTTATCTTTTGGTTAAAGCCGAACGTTTGCAGAAAGAAGTATCTAAATCCTCAGTCTTTTTTGAAAACCTTGGCAAGAGCATTAAACGAAACTTTATAGATGAAGGTCGATATAAAATGCTCCTTTCCGGATTAGGAGTCACGATTGGTCTTTCACTTATAGCTGGGATTCTCGGAACTGTCTTAGGCGGTTTTATATGTTTCCTTAGAATGAGCAAGAATAGCTTCTGCGCAGCTTTTGCCAGCCTATACATCAGAGTCTTTAGGGGCATACCTGTTCTTGTTTCACTGATGGTTTTGTATTATGTTGTCTTTGGAAACACATCCATGTCCGCATTCTGGGTATCGGCCATTGCCTTTTCCCTTGATTTTTCTGCGTATTGTGCCGAGATATTCAGGAGCGGTATCGAAGCCGTTCCCACGGGACAGGCCAGGGCAGCCAAGGCTCTTGGATTTGAGCCTGTTCATGCATTTCGAAAAGTAGTATGGCCTCAGGCGATGGTTCATATTCTTCCTGTATATAGCGGTCAGTTTATAGCAACTGTAAAACTAACTTCAATAGCAGGGTATATAGCGGTCGTGGATCTGACCAAAGCATCGGATATCATAAGGAGCAGGACATTCGAAGCATTCTTCCCGCTTTTATTTACCGCTTTGGTATATTTCCTGATTTCAGCATTACTTGTATTGGTTTTAAGGTTAATTGAAAATAGAATTACCCCTGGAAGACATCCCATAAACAAAAATATTCTATCTGTGGTTTCTTCTTTTGACGGAGCTATAACTGATATTCAGGACATAACTAATAAATCTGATTCGGGAAAGAAAAAGAATGATGTTATGCTTGAAATCGAGCACCTTAAAAAAAGCTTTGGGGACGTTACGCCGATTAAGGATGTCAGCTGCAAAGTTCAAAAGGGGGACGTTATTTCGATCATTGGCCCGTCAGGAACAGGCAAAAGTACTTTCTTAAATCTTATAAACCGGCTTGAGTTCCCAGATGGGGGGCACATTGTATTTGAAGGAAATGATACATCTGAAAAGACGTATGATTTGAATATAATGCGGGAAAAGGTTGGTATGGTATTCCAGTCATTTAATCTGTTTTCGCATCTTACCGTTATCGAAAATCTTATGCTGGCTCAGACTGAACTACTGAACAGGTCTGAGGAAGAAGCCTGCAGGAAAAGCATAGAACTTTTAAAAATGGTCGGAATGTCCGATAAAGCTCTATGCTTCCCGAGCCAGCTGTCCGGCGGCCAGCAGCAGCGTATAGCTATAGTCAGGACCGTAGCTATGGAACCGCATATGATCTTATTTGATGAGCCTACTTCGGCTTTGGATCCGACTATGGTGGGCGAAGTCCTGTCTGTTATCAGGAAGCTGGCCAGGAATGGAATGACCATGCTGATAGTTACCCATGAGCTGAATTTTGCAAGGGATGTCTCAAACAGGGTATTTTTCATGGATGAGGGTACAATTTATGAAGAAGGTACGCCAGAACAGATATTTAACAGCCCTGCAAAGACAAAGACTCGTCAGTTTATAAAGAAACTGAGTGTATTTGAGACCGATATCATACCTCAAAACTTCGATTATATGAGTATGATGACTCAGCTTGAGCAGTTTGGATATAAGCATATGATTAGTCATAAACTCATACATAATATGCAGGTACTCATTGAAGAACTGTGCGTTAATATCCTGATACCTGATCTGGATAAAGACACGAAAATTTCTGTTCAGTTTGAATATGAGGATTCGAGAGATGGCCTTATCAATATGCTTATTAAATATCCCGGTGTTGAAAAAGATCCTTTTGAAACAGCTATTGGAACATCTGTATCACTCATAAAGCATATATGTAAGGATATAAACTGTTGCTTTAAAGACGGGATGCAAACGATCAGAGGGACGATTTAAGATATCAAGCGGGAATTCTCGGCAATTCAATTACCGTGATGAAAGCGTTTCCTCTTGACAACTGAACACTTATATAAGTATTGTGGCCTTTCGGAAGGTGGACAGACTTTTTTTATTGAAAAATAATATGGGACAAAGGATTATATTAAAAACAGACAGACTGTTTCTTCGTGAAATGAATATGGATGATTTTGGTTCATTGTACAAAGTCCTTGCGGACAAGGATATCATGCAGCATTATCCTTATATTTTTGATGGGAAACGAGTCAGAGACTGGATTGAAAGGAACATGAACCGGTACCGTGAGAATGGTTTTGGCCTGTGGGCTGTATGCCTGAAAGATAACGGAGAGATGATTGGTGACTGTGGATTAACACTTCAGAATATAGAGGGTGAGATGCTCCCCGAGATTGGTTATCACATACGTGCAGACCAGCAACGCAAAGGTTATGCTAAGGAAGCGGCGGCAGCTGTTCGTGACTGGGCATTTACAAACACGGATTATCCGGCACTTTATTCATATTGCAAACATACAAATGTTGGTTCTTACAAAACTGCAGAATCGATTGGGATGCATTTTGAGAAGGAATACCCTGATTCGGACAATGAAATTACTCATGTATCGGTGCTCTTTCGTAGGGAATTTACCGACATATAAAATTATTATTACAAAGATGCAGGGATGAGAGAAATCTTATCCCTGTCTTTCTTTTTCATAAAAGTACTATAGTATGGTAAATTAGAGGCTATGGATAATGAAAAATAGTGAAAAAATAGTGAAAATTTAGTGGAAATTTTAGACGGATTCTGGTATAATATCATCGAGGTGACCAGAGAATGATAAAAGTGGTGTTAACGAATGAGATATTAAAATATATAACTGAAATCGATAAGAACAGATATAAGGTTTCTTCTGTGAAACTACCGAGATCTGTTGCCAGCAAATTGCGTAAAAATTCCAAGAAAAAGAGTTCATATGCATCAAACAAGATAGAAGGGAATCCCCTATCTGAAAAGCAGGTCGACGAGGTCATAGATAGAGATGAAAAAAAGCACTTTTTAAAACCTGAACAGGAAGTGCGTAATTATTTTCTTGCACTTCAGTTTCTGGAAGAGAAATTAAAAAAGAAAGAGCCCTTCTCCAGAAAAATGATATTGGATGTCCAGAAATACGTTGAGAAGGGAGCTTCCAGTGAAAAAATCGGATTAAGAGGAGCCATGCCTCCCGGTGTACTGTTTGCGGTTTATGATTCTCAGACTGGGAATCCTGATTATATTCCCCCAGAATATTGTGATGTACCAGAGCTGTTGGACGAACTGGTAGAATATGTAAATACTACTGATGATCACCCGCTTTTAGTTGCTGCGGTCGTGCATTATCAGATGGTGACAATACACCCGTTTGAAGACGGAAATGGCAGAACTGCACGTCTGCTATCAGGATATATTCTGGATATTAACGGATATGGATTTAACGGCATCGGTTCCTTGGAGGAATACTTTGCATATGACATTAATGAGTATTATGAATCGATACAGATGGGGTTGCCGGTACTTTATTATTCTGGAAGAAATAATCCGCCACATCCGGAAATATGGATTAATTATTTCCTGCGCATGGTACTTCTGTATTCCGAGAAGATTTGTGAGTTGTCAGAAAGTTCCTGCGAGGATGAAATAAGTGGGAGTTTATCATATTTAAAGGGCAAGGAGAAAGAACTGCTTCTGTTTTTAATGAAGAATTATAATGGAGAATTTACTCCAATTGAGGTCAGCCGTGAAATCGGCGTGACAAATAGAACAATAATAAACAGATTATCAGTTTTAGTGAAAAATGGCCTTGTAGAACCCCTGATGGTGAATCAGCGTATCAGATCATATGAGTTAAGTGATTTCGCAAGGGATAATGAAAGAACAATAAAGAAAATGATTTCTTAGATTTTTTTCGGAAAGCAAACATAGGAAGGCGAAGGATAAAAAAATATAATATGAAAAAATTGATGCAACTGTTGTTGCATCCGGATTTGATTGTGCCAAAGAGCAGTGAGAATGTTCCATCAAGCGGTTCACAGAGCCAGTGTATTTTTTGCTCAGACCGATTAACCTTGTTTTCATAACACTGAAATATGGTGAGGACCGTAATCTGTCTGCTGTAGATGGGATCAATAAGTCTGATATTCCGGTTCTTGTCATAAGTGCTGAAAAAGACGGTTATTATGGAGACGGGAAAAGCCCGATTTATGATAAAAAGGACTCTGTAACGAACAGTAAATGTGAGTTTGTTCTTATGGATCAACAAAACCACAATGAGCATTATACTTATTTTCTTACTGATAACGCTATAGAGTACCAAAACAGTGAGCCCCAGGGAATGATCGACAAAGAATTGTACATGGAACATGATAAAAATGTTATGAAGATGATCTGTGATTTTTATGAGCAGAGCAGATAAGAAGTAAGAATGGGAAAATGTTGTAAAATATGGAGAAATTATGAGTGAAGAGTTCGACTGCCATTACGGTGAAGCGGAGTTCAATACGATAAAAGCCGGGATAGGAGCTATAGAAGTTGTATTAACCGGCAGTGATGTCCATGCCAAAGAAAGACTCCTATATTGTCTTGACTGGTATATGGACCCATACTACAAGATGGACCTATCGGCAATACAAGAGCCGTTAATTGAACTCCTTCAAAACGTAGCCGTTAATGAAAGTGACATGGGCATAGTCGATGAAGCTTTTCACTTGCTGGAGGCCTATACGGAAGGCCCTTATGAGATACTTGAAAAGAACATCGACAGAATACCGGAAGAATATAAACCAACAGCGTTATACCTGCTGAATCCAAATAATTGGTAGCTTGTGTCGAAAGAAAGTATCATATTTAATTATGATAATGAGAATGGATGTAAATTTGAATCTCTGATAGAATATGCACCTGCTACGGGACTACCAGAAGGTTCTTTAGACGAGATAATAAATGACGGGCTCGTGGTAATTAAGAACGGGAGCGTCATATCTGGAGAAGATAAATGGCTTGAGTTTGTTAAAAAGGCCGAAGCTAATGAGCCTGCCGAAATAAGGATAGCCCATTATTTTACATTAACCGGCAGAATGGCTAAAAACCTATATGAACTGACTAAAATGGATTACCCGATAGCGTATTTTCATCAGTTAAAGTATGATGGTAAGAATTACATATATACGCCTCTGCAAAAGGTAGAGGGGTCAGAAGAAAAGTATGTTTTCAGACCTGATGATGAATATGATTGGGAAGAAACATACAAGTATCTAAAGCATTATACTGAGAGTGCTCCCAGCGATACAGCATTGTTCAATACTTTCGATAAGTATGTTTTGGTAAATGACGATACTATCACTTGGGAAGATATCTGGAACGGAATGATTAGCAGTGAATTTGGTGCCGGAGTAAAGCATGCAGAGGTATTTAACAAGTATGACTATAAAGATGGTGTAGATCCTGATGAAGTAATACCTGTCGATATCTAACAGGCATTATCCTAATCATCACATATTTCCATTTTGAGAGAGGAGTGGCATATGAATGTATTTGATATTATCGGACCGGTTATGATCGGACCATCCAGCTCTCACACGGCTGGAGCTGTCCGTATAGGACGAGTTGCAAACAAACTGGCTATGGGAAAGATACCGGACAGGGTGGAGATTACTTTATCCGGTTCATTTGCTGAAACATACAAAGGACATGGTACTGATAGGGCATTGCTGGCAGGCATTATGGGATATCACAGCTATTCGCCAGAGATACGTGATGCCATGAAGATAGCTGACGAAAAAGGTATGGGATATAAATTCATCACAGAAAACCTTAAGGATGCACATCCTAATACAGCCCGTATCAAGGTTTTCTTTGGGGCTGCCGAAAGCGTTGTACAGGGTGCAAGTGTTGGTGGCGGCAATATCATAGTCACAGAGATAAACGGGATGAAGGTGCATTTTACCGGTGAAAATAACACATTGCTTATAATGCATAGGGATATGCCTGGAGTAATTGCGAATGTCACAAATCTTATGCACTCAAAATATGAGGGATTAAATATTTCAAGTTTTAATCTGACTCGCGAGAAAAAGGGTGGAGATGCAATCATGACAGTAGAAGTGGATTCTTTGCCTCCGGAAGAACTTATAGGGAATCTCTGTAAAATTGAAAATGTAATGAATGCGATACTTATCAGAAAGCTGTAAAAGATAGTGAGGTATGCAGATGTTCAAATATGACGCAATAATGGAATTGGTTATGGCTGCAGAAGCAGCAAAAGAGAATATAAGCACACTTGTTTTACGCGATCATGCTGAAAGCATGGGTATGACAGAACTCGAGGTCTATGAAAAAATGGAGCTCGATTACATGGTCATGCGTGGGTCCATAGAAGAAGGGTTAAAGAAAAATCTAAAATCTATGTCAGGTCTTACCGGCGGAGAAGGGTATCTTATGAATGAGTATGCCCGGACCGGGAAGTCATTGTGCGGGGATTTTATTTCAAAGGCCATGGCGAGGTCTCTGGCTGTTGCAGGCTGTAATGCAGCAATGGGAAGGATAGTTGCATCCCCCACAGCCGGCAGCTGTGGTATACTCCCGGGGTGTTTGATCTCCATGCAGGATGAAAAGGGTATACCTGAAAAAGATATTATTATGTCAATGTTTACAGCAGGGGCATTTGGCATAGTTATAGCTACAAGGGCAAGTATAGCAGGAGCAAGCGGAGGATGCCAGGCTGAATGTGGAAGTGCAGCGGCCATGGCAGCGGCAGCACTTGTTGAACTTATGGGAGGCACACCTCATCAGTGTGCCGATGCATGTGCTATAGCCATAGCGAACCAGCTCGGACTCGTATGTGATCCTGTGGCAGGGCTTGTCGAGATTCCTTGCATCAAGAGAAACGCTGGTGGAGTAGTAACGGCCTTTTCAAGTGCAGACATGGCCCTCGCCGGTGTAGCACCGAAGATACCTGTGGATGAATGCCTGGATGCAATGAGTGCAGTCGGAGACGCACTGCCCACCGCTCTGAAAGAAACAGCCGGCGGAGGTCTGGCTGCTACACCTACGGGACGAAAACTACAGGAATTTGTATTTGGGAAAATAGATTAATGTATCAACGAGACAATTAGGGCAATAGAAAGGGAAACGCAAATGGCAATACAGAATCCTGATTATAAGTATTACAAACAGCTCGCCGGAACATGGAAGAGTGCTGACGGAACATGCATTGTTACCCTTACGGAAACCGTAGGGATCAATATGGAATACGGCGGTGCTGTTCTTAACGGTAATTATGGTGTCATTCCAACGGGTCCGTTAATGGAGCTTTATCCGCAGGGTGTTATGGAGATGGGCATGATGAATACGCTACGTTCTTCCGATGATATGGTAGCCCGGCGTGACCCGAGCGAGGATATCCAGTTAAAACTCGGTGACAGGTCACTTAAGAACGGCGATCGGATACTATATAACATTGACTTTATCTGGCATGACCTGTCAGACAGGCTCCACGTCGAGCTTAGCAACACTGCTACCGGAGAGAAATCCGGTCTCATGCTTTATCGAGAAACAGCACCCGCAAGAACGGACAGAATTAAGGATGGTGAAGTTCAGTGTGAATGTGGGCAGATATTTTCAGGTAAGTTCTGTCCCAATTGCGGAAAAATGCGTATAGAAACCAATACTTTCACATGCAGCTGCGGGTATACAGGTCCGGTCAGTAATTTCTGCCCCGAATGCGGCAAGCCCCGTCCCGGGTTCAATCCCAGTATCGGTGCCACCCCTGCTGCTGTGACACCGTCTACTGCTTTCGGACCTCTCTATAAAGATACAGCCGTACCTGAAAAGGAGCCCGAGCCTACGGCAGGCTGGACATGCACGGAGTGCGGCGCCAAGCTGCAGACAAGTGTAATATGCTCCAAATGCGGTGCGATGATCAAGACAGAACTGCTTTTCGCAATATCCGAATACACGACTTGCTGCCCTCCCAGGAACGATAGCGTCAGAGTGTGGAAATTCTCTGATACGCAGCTAATAATGCAACATGGCAAGACCCTCCGCTTTATCCCGGCCACGGTCATCGAGCCGGCCATGGAGATAATCAGGAAGTATGAGATCGATAAGTGGGAGGAATATAAAAACAGCTTGAACGGGGTAATGGGCGGCAGTCGGTCTGTCAGTTACTGGGACGGTGAGAAGATGGCAGGTACATCTACAGATCACATGCCGGGTGCGTCAGGTGCATACAGTTCGCTATATGCATTGTTCACGACGACAAGTAACTGCTGACAGATGCGGATGTATAGGCTGAGGTGATGTTTTATGAGCATACAGGCAAAAGGCCGACGGAAAATAATTGTCGATGGCAGAGTCTATGTTTGGTATGTTGCATTGGATTCTGATACTCCTTACAATATTCTGAATGTAGCATCAGAAGATAAGTGCTTGATACTGTCTTGTCCGCTACATACCGACATTGAATATGTAATAAGCAAAGGCAGGGTATTTAAAACCAGAGAAACAAATGGGTGTTGGAACAGGTATTTGTTGCCTTTTCATATTCCTGATGTTATCACCCCAAAATATGTTGAACAATTGATTGATTGGTCAACACAAAACACAGATGCCGTTACTCTAGATGACGTTAATTTCCCTGTATAACGAAAACGAATTCAGATTTTGGGAAGTGTTCTAGTGGCCGGAAAAGCAGCAAATGAAGACAGCTTCAAAATTCCATATGGCTTTGGAATTTTTAGGAAGCTAACCGGATCATATGCTTCAGAAAGGATATTTAAAATATTTTCATGGAAAATT
>JAEEGJ010025178.1_pt1 | contig 12232 bp, 9 predicted proteins | sample 8958761 | NCBI WGS metagenome assembly JAEEGJ01 (sample SAMN16246546, study PRJNA631951) | gut metagenome | biome: gut microbiome; feature: rumen; material: RS-attached | host: Bos | place: Iran: Karaj | collected 2018-10 | reverse complement strand
TCGATGTAGTCGAACTGATAAAGTTCGGACGGCCTCACGTTTGGTTCGGGGACAAACGTGTAGTTCACATAGGGCTCGACAATATGGCGCAGGCGGTCTGCATCGTCCTCGAACATGCCGTAGGCCTTGAAAGACGTCTCCACGCCAAGTTCGTACAGGTTGCGATATTCGGCGTCGCCATCGAAGTATTGCAGAGAGTAGATCGTGTTTGTGCCGACCGTATGCGGGACTTCGCGCAACTCACGCGTCGTCCCGTAGTAAGTGCCGCGGTAGACGGACCGGGGGACGAAGCTGAGGAAGTCGAAGAACTTCAAGGGCAGGTAGATCGCCTGGCGCGAGTCTATTCTCAACGAATCATACGACTCCGCCGGCTTGTTGGTGGACACGCCGTAGTCGGCGTACTCCTTTTGGAGGAAGCCTCCTTCCGTCTGCGATTCGTAGTAGAACGGCGTCTCGCCTATCTGCGTGTTGAGGACGTCCACCCAGGCCTCGGGCATGCGATTGAGCGATTCGTAGAATTCGTTGGCGCGATGGTAGACGCCGAGGCCGGCCGACCATCCCTCGCCCGTGTGGGCGTAGGCGGCGAATGAGTCAGGATGGGTCAGAAGCTTGTATTCGTCCTCGTAGAAGTCGGGAAGGACGTAGCTGTCGGAGTAGTAGCTGGTACGAATCATGAGGTTGTCATTGTCGGAAAGCGCGGAAGAGATGTCGACGAATGCCTTGTAACGAAAATCTTCCGGGGTGTCGGTACCCTTCTCACGGTCATAGTCCTCGTCCATTGGGTTCTCATCGGATATGCCGTAGAAACCAACGGTACCGAAATGGCCATCTCCGATTTCCCTGTCGCCAAAGTGCCAGTCGATGTCCTCCCCCAAGGCGAAACCGCGCGCAGTGCGGTAGTCCATGTGCGTAAGTGAATCCACACTGTCGTAGTGATCGCCGCCGTAGTCCGCGATCTGGCGCTTGTAGGTGGTGAGCAGGTAGCCGCCCCAATCCGTTTCATATCCGGGCTCAAAGCGCCAGCCGAAATGGTCGACAAGGCTCTTCTTCGCGGAGGAAAGATAGAGGAAGGGCATGTCTTCAAAGACGAAGGTGGCTTTTTTGAGAACGACATATTGTTCGGGCAGATAGTAGGCTTGGCGGGCCTTGACGTAGTAGTGGAGGGAGAATTCGTCATTCGTGCATGTCGTGACCTTTACGTCCTCGAGTTCGTACGATCCGTCGCCAAGGCGTTTCGCCTTTTCGGCGATTACGCGGAAGACCGCCGACTGGACATCCAGCCTTGGCGTCACTCCCTCGCCGGTCTTGTAGTTGTATGTCATGCGGTCGGTGCGGGTCACACCCTGACCCTCGCGTACCAGGACGACGTTTCCTTCCGCGACGATCTCCCCGGTGTTCTTGTTGATGCGGATGTGGTCCGCGGTCAACTGCGAGTCGGTATGCCGAATAAGCACGTTGCCGTCTGCCACGACCCATCCATTGGAGGAGGCTGAGAACGAATCGGCTGCGATTTCAACGGGGACCTCCGCTTTGAAAGGCGCTGTGACGGTAAAGCGATCCTCCCCTCTTTCAACGGCGAAGGAGGCCGAAACTGCGCAAAGGGCAAGGCCCAGAATTGATGCAAGTTGTATGTGTCGCGACATCTTGTCTCTCCGAGGTTGCGTCCAGGAAAACAAATCTTTCATATTATACCCCAAAAGCCTTGCGTTTCGCAAAGAAACTGCGCTGACGTTTAATTGGATGTGATTTTTCCCTGTTCGCCCCCCTTTTGAAATATCTGCTTGCAAAAGGGCGGCCAGTTGTAGTAAACTCTTTACATCATTTCGGCGATTGCCGGGTGATATGCTCGGGTGGTGAAATTGGCATACACGTAAGCTTGAGGTGCTTATGGGGAGACCCGTGCGGGTTCGAGTCCCGCCCCGAGCACCATCCTTTTACCCCGTAAAACGTTGATTTTACGGGGTTTGTTTTTTATCCCCCTCTTGTTTTTATCCTTCATTAACCCCCCTTTCCCTGCATTGATTTACATGACTTTTTACATGACTTCCATAAAGCCGAAAAACCCATTTGGCCTTGATTTGAAGGGCTTAAACCGATATTGCTCCCTCGTTTGAGAAGCAAAAAACAAGGCCTGAAAAGTCATGTAAATGGTCATGTAAATCAAGCCTCAAGCGAGGCCGACAGCTTTTCCCCTGAGGCCTCCCGTTTTGGCCCCGTGATTTACATGACTCATGTAAACCGACAAACCACAAAAGCCGCTTGCATACATGCCGAAACAGACGTTCCGCCCTCTCGTCTTTGCGAGAACGAAGCCCTCCCCCTTCGCCGTCTTCGGCCTCATCCTGAGAACGCGCACGGCCCCGCCGTTCAACCTTGCGACGAAAACAACCCAAACCGCGCGCAACCTTTTTTCGCATGGCTACCGCACAGCCTCACGCATACCTCATGCAGCCGAATCCGTCCCCCCGCCCCTCGTCTTGCTGTAATCTTCGCGCCTCCCTCCCGCCGCCCTTTTCGTTGACATTGCCGCCCGGATTGTGAGATACTGTTTATCGAAGCCCCAAGGGAATTGGCCTAGCGGTTCGCCGTGACGAGTCATCATGCCCTTGGGTGTCTTCTTGTTGACAGTCCCGCCGGATTGTGAGATACTATTTTTGCTTGCTTGGGAGTTGCTCTCCGCGTTATCCCCTGCTTGTGGTGTGCGACTTGCGGAGTTATTCGCAGACCTGCCATGACCTCTCCCCTTTCCGTGGGGGGACGAGGTCTTTTTTCGGCCCTTCGCCTGTTGTTATGCGGAAAGGATTTCAAAGCCCCCGTTGCCTTCTGCGGCCAAAGCAGAAACAGGCGAAGGGCTGTTTTGTAAATGTGTTCCTTTCACGAATGCCGCTACACCGCTAGCCGCATCCGCGTTGCTAGGGCGGGGAAGGTCTCAGCCGCCGAAGTCGATTCCGCGCACCTCCGCCCGGAGGTCTTCGACGAAATCGGGAGTGGCGTCTATGCCGTCGCAAATCAGATATGCGGCCTCCCTCGCCTCGTCGGCTGAGTCGAAGCGGATGAAATCTAGTTCGAAGAACCAGAACACGGAGAGCGGCGAGTTGTCCGCGTCCGCATACAGACCTTTCCGGGCGTTGACGCGGTTCAAGGCGTCCGCGATTCGCCTCAAGTTGCGGTACGCGGATCCGCTGATGCGTAGCGTGAGGCCGTCCCCGTCATCCGTGAGGGCGTAGGATGGATTATCCTCGCCGCTTGTCCATGTTTCGCGCCCAGTTTCGGCGCGTTCGTTCGTTGTGTCGTTCATGATATTCTACCTCCATGAAACGAAAGCCCCGCGCAACTTCGGTAGAATACGCCGCCGTGAGGCGACGGGCGAAGAGCGCGGAGCAAGCAAGTTGAATTGTGTCGCGGTATTCTACCTCCGCCAAGTCCACGGCGTCCGCCGCGAACGTGTAGAATCATATCACGTCCGCCGCCGGCGGTGCAAGGTTTTTCCGCCCGTGTCCGTCCCCAGGGCGGAGAATCGCCGCTAGAGGCCCGTAGAGACGTTTAGAGCGCGTCTTTGCGTTTCGGGGTATCTCGGTAGCCCCGCCCCTTGTGCGAGGCCGCAGGGGCGTTTGTGTCCGCAGATTCGACGGCAACAAGCGTCAAGAACTCCTGTACCTCAATCCCTCAATCCCGAAGCGGAGCGGTCAACGCCCGTTTCGCGCGAGCGCGTCACGCGCATACGCGCGCCATACGCATGAGCGCTTACACCCGCGCGCATATGAGATGTCAATGCCTGAATGCTGACTGTCAACGGATTGCATCGTTTTCCCATACGGGCGCGCGTTTTTGGCCTCGCGCGCGCGCACGATTACCGCGCCCCCTTCCCTATCCCCGGCCACTTCAACCGCTTTCCCCATTCTGAGAAATAGGAAATTTCGACCTTGAGTAGTTCAATCGGTTTTGGTACACTTATGTTCGTCTGCAAGATTCATCGTCGGAGTTAAAAACCGCTGCGACGCGCTTTGCGCTGTCTGCGAACCTTGCAGACTTTTTGCATCTACGGAGGCCGCAGGAACGGCACTCTCAAACCGCCGAACGTTCTCTACCCATCCACCCCTTTGCGCATTTTCGCCTTGCGAACTCCCGGACGTGGTTTCGCTGTCCTTTCGTCCGACCAACGGCCCGTTCGTTTGATTCAAAGATTTGTGGCGGCTTCACGTCTCTTCAAGCAAGCCACAAAAGCCTTTGCGCCTCTCCATTGTCCGCCCGAACTCTGCCAGCCAGCCGAGAAAGACGGGAAAGCGAGAAACAAGCCGAGTCCGCCCGTCTCTCTCTTGCCGCTTCCTGAGGACTTAAAAAGGCCTTAAGCTCCGTCCTCAATGCCGACCACTCCCCCGCACTCTGCAAGCCCGTCTCGATTAGGCCATGAAGGGACTTGCCGCCCGAATACGTCACGGAGTGAAGCCGCAACGAGCGGGACAGAACAACCCCGCCGAAAAAGCGGCATTGTTCTTCAAGGCTCATGCCGTCAAATTCAATGACCGCATACCGAGGGCAAGACACGTTGGAATCTGCACGAAAGGAAAGCTTGCCCTCACCCGTGCGGCCCTCTCTGCCCGTAAGGGGATTGACAATCATCTTTTCCCCCGGCATTTCGCCCCCTGCCGCCTTGATCCATTCGGAACAGCGGCGAATGGTTGCCCCAATCCTTCCCGCCGAATCATTCATTCCGACAAACACAAACTCATCTTCCCGAAACGTTCGGACAAGGAAAAGCCTCGTTTGCGCCGCGAGGTCTTCGGGTATCTTTTCGGGGGACAAAGCCGACAGCCACCTGAAGTCCGTGACATGCTCCCCAACTGAAAGCATCTTCCCGACATAAGCCGCCGCCTTTTCCGCATAACCGGGAACGGGCGCGGGAGGCGCGCAGAAGCCTCTAGAAAAGCCGCCGCCATCACGGATGTAGGATTTATCGGCCAATACTCTAGAAACGGCCCTAGTGACCTCTACGCGCTTCATGGGGGGATTGCCCGACCACTCCACAATCTCGGCTATAATGGTTTCGGGGTTCCGCCCCTCGCGCAGACCCGCGCGGACGAGGGGAAGAAGGTTGTTGTTCCTCGCCCCTACCATGCTCGGCAATCGGGTAAGAAGTTCCATGTAGTTTGACGGTCTCTTTCCCATGTCCGCAACCCTCGCAGTTTATTAGTTTCGCACCCTTAAAGGGGTTGCGAAAAACTGTAAACAGCTGTTTGCCAGTTTGTTGTTTTCCCCCTAAATCAGAAAACAAGAAAACTGTCTTTTCCTTACAAGTCCAATTCGGGATTCCTGAATTTCTCAAGTTGCTTTGCAGTCCCGATGAAGCAGGCCTTGGGGTAGGGACGTTCAAACCTTTCAATTCCGAATTCAGGTTTGCGGCACTCGTCAAGACGGGTGACGTTTTCAAGAAGCCATTCCGCCGCAGACTTGGGCACTCCAAATTGAGTCCTGACAAGTCCCGTTAGCTTTGTCCTAGGGGACGGCTCATCCCGCTTGCGGATGAAATCGGCCACCATGACAAGCTTCTTCTCAAGCTCAAGCGGAGAAGCCCCTTTGCGCGGCCCCCCGCCCGACCTAATCCCCGCCCGTGCCTCAAGCTCGGCTTGCCACGCCTCATGTTCGAAGCCTTCGGCCACGGAGTAAAACATCGTTTCGGAATCAAGCACCAGGGCGAAGGGCGGAAGCCTTTTCCCGTTGTTGTTCTTCGCGTGAATCATCTCAACGGGCGGCTTGTCGGTATCGTCGCCCGGACGGAGATTCCAAACGGAACGCGCTTGGGAATAGACGGACTTGTTGTTTTTCCCGAAGTTGCCTCCGTCAAGCCCTCCCGCCTTTGCCATTTCCGCCGTTCCCATGCGGGAATGATTGACAAGAATTATTGCCGTCTTCTCATTCTTCGCGCGGCCAATGCTCCTAATTAGCCGAATGGTCTCCCGCGCATCCGCCTCGCTCAATGCGTCACCCTTCCCCGCTATCGTGTCCCCGAATGGGTCGACAACTATCACGTCAGGACGATGAAGGCAAATTGTGGCCCTCCATTTTTTGACGTTCGCCTCGTCCTTCAGGGAAATGTCGGTATCGTCCGGAGCCTCAAGTGTTGTGAGGTCGATATTGGCAAGCTTCCCCCGCTCGTCAGCCGTCAAAACGGAGGACATCCGCTTTATGTCATACTGCCAACGGGCAAGGCTGTTTTCACTGCCGAGAAACAGCCAGCGAAGCGGACGGCCTAAAACGGGATGATTCCCGAACTTCCGCCCCAACACCTGATTGACGGCAAGATTTAGCATGATGCGGGACTTGCCGATTCCGGGAGGCCCGACAACTTCCATGACTTCGCCGCCGCTCAACGTCAGGCCTCCCCAAATCTCTTCGACTTCGACTTTCGGCATTTGCGCAATCTCCGCGAAGAAGCGAACGGAATAGGGCTTCGGAGCCTCGCCCTCCGTGCTTTCTCCGCCCGATCCATTCGGCAGGGCTTCCGCCTCGCAAACTTCGGCCCACGCTTCTTTGAGGTATTTCGGTTCCTTCGCCGGCGAAACGTCCGTTTGCTCCTGAGAATGGACTTCGGCCAATCCCTCCGCGCCGAGGGCTTCTTCAAGGTCTCCCATGTCTACACCCCCATTTTGATTTTGATTCCGCTCGGAAGGACGATGTTTCCGCCAAGCACGGCGAGGCTTGCGCGCTTGCCAACAAGGCATTCGGGTTTTAGCCGTTGCGTCTTGAACTGCCGCAAGAACTCATCCCGGCATTTCGACGAGCTGAGGACATTCCAACGCATGGCAAGGGCGGCTTTAATCTCGTCTGTCACATCATCCGAGGACATTCTATCCCACTCAAAGGCTTTCCAAGTCTTGTCGGAAACGATGTGGAGAATATCAAGCCTTATGGGAAACGACATCCCCGAAACCACGTCCAAAAGGATGTAGTATTCGTGAAGAAACGATGTGCCAATCAGGCTTGCTTGCGGCCCTCGCTGACACTCCGCTTCGGCGTCCCATTCCATGCCGAGACTGTCAGGCACGGGAAACATGCTCACGATTTCGACTTCCCGCATTCCGTCAGGTGGAAACACCTTGTTGAAGTAGCTTTCATGCTCCACGGCTTTTCCAACCGCCGCGCGCATCTTGCAACCTTGCAACGCCCGTGCCAAACGGGTATAATTGACGGCGTTCTTTTCCGCCCCGTCCCGCTTCTCGCACAAGCTCTTCGGGGCTTCTTTTGTTTTGCGGCGTCTCTCCGCCGTTTTCCTTTCCCGCCTCATGGTTAGGCCTCCTTTTCTTCAAGCCAGTTCATGACGCTTGCGAAGCTGTAGCCCGTGGCCCTTGAAGAGCGGCCAAGACGGACACGGCGAAAGACTCCAAGCCGCCCGTAGTAGTCAACGGTCTTCTCGGTCTTTCCGATGAGTTTTGCAACCTCCTTCCGCCCGATGATTCTGTCCGGCGGCTTGCCTCTTTCGGCGGAGGGCATTTCGCGCCCCTCGACAAGGGCGATTGCGGACTCCTTCGCTTCCGTTGGAATGAAGGGGTTTGCGTTCATGATTGCGCGCATGGCTATCGCCGTTTGCTGTAAGGCGGATTGCCGAAGCGCCGTTTCGTTGTTCGTTGTGCGTGGCATACTTGCTCCTTGTTCCGACTCCGCCGAGAATTGGGAACAGCCAATTCCCCCGAAATCGTGCAAGTATGTTCGCACGGAAAATGGAAACAGAAAATAGAGTGTAGGAATTAGGAGTGAAAGAAATTCTTACACTTCTTGTCCGTCATTCGTCTTTGCAGACCTTGCACAACCCTCTTGCAGGTGTAAGTTATTTTTGCGTTTCCACGCAAGAGCGGAGACGCGCTCGCCCGTGAGGCTTTTTGTCGCCGTTCTCGTCTCTATGCACTTGCGACTCGATGCAAAGATTCTTGAATCTCGTTGCGGCATTCACCCTGAAGCTTTGAGTCCATTGAAGCGGCATGTCCACCCAAGCTTTTTCAGGCTCGGCAGAAGACGCAAAAAAGGCCGTAAAAAGTATGTCCAGATGCTCCCATGTCTTCGCGGAGGTTATCTTATAAGTTTTCGGTATCTCGCCAACCTTGACCGTTATCGTTTGCCCGTCCTTGCCAATGGAATAAATGCCGCTACTTGTGCCAGCGAAACGGCTTTCCCCTTTGCCTTTGGGCAGACCTTTATCATCCCGCCTTGCGGAATGAATGCCGTCAAGCTTCAGGCCAAAGGCTTTTTCGGCATCAAGTCGCACAACGTCCAATTTTTCTTCAACTATCTTTTGGCACGATTCAATCTTCCCGTGAAGAGCCGGGAAACCTTGTGCGGAAGAATCCCGTAATAGTTCCGTGTACCTCTTTCGCGGCAACGAGCCTACAAGAACGCGCCAAGCGGCGCGAAAGACCCCTCCCGCCGTGTTTTCGGCTTCGGGCAGATTCTCGACATTCGCCTGAAACGCCTTTAAGTCTCGCAGATAATCGCCAACCAACGTCCTAGTGGAAAACGGCAGGGGAATTCCGCCATTGTCCGCCGCTTCGTCGATCTCGCGCAAGGCATCATCCGTCCCGTTCTTCAACATAAACACGGCTACGGCATATCCAAGGGACGATTCATTTATTGGCGAAGTCTTCATGTCCATGCGTCTAGGGCAAGCCGTCTTTTCGTCCGGGGGCGTTTTGTCACAAGCTGCGGCCGCTCCGTCTTTCAGGTACCTATGGGACTCCCTCGCGGAAATGGGGCGGGGGTGTGGTAAAGTTTTTTCCGTCTTTCTTGTCATGGTCAAATTCTCCTAAAATGCTCTTCCGCCGAACGCGAGATACCATGATGGTACCTTGCGGAAAAGGCGGGGGGGTGTGGTACACTTTTTTCGGCCCCTCGCGCGTCGCTCGCGCGCGCTATGCGTGTTGTGCGCGCGGGGCGTGTGCCTTGCGTAGCGCGCGCGAAGCCGTCCGCTAGTCCTCGTTGCGCTTGCTTGCCTCTCGCGCTCCTGGTTGTATGCAGACGAAGGAAGACGGACGGGGCAAGCTTTGCGCCCCTTGCCTCGCCTCGTCTCTCAGGGCGAACCGAAGGGGAAGGACGGCCCATCCCCCTCATTTCTTCTGCTTGCCCTGCTCTGCACGTCCATGCGGGGGAACGCGCTTTTGCGAGGGCAAGCGGCTTCACCATGCTTTCGTTCATGAATCCACCTCCCCGCCACTAGTCCGCTTTTGCGTTGATGTATCGGACAGCCTCGGCAAGCTCTTCGGGAGTCATGCCGTCCACAAGCTCCTTGAACGTCTCAAGCTTGCCCTTTGCCGTCCCCGCCTCGATAAGCACAGGGGCTTCCGTTCCCTCGACTTGCGCAGGGGCGGACGATGTGTTTTCCCCTGAGAAGCCGGGGACGTTAAACGCGCTCATGGCCGACACAAGTTGCGCCCGTTCAATGTGCGTGTAATGCTCCGTCATGGCTACGTTTGTATGGCCGACAACCCTTTGAACAATCTGCATGGCAATTCCGCACCGATGCGCGATTGAAACGAAGGTGTGGCGCAGGGAATGGAAGCCGAAATCGGTAGCCGCACGAAGCCCCGCCCGTTCCATTTCCTCCGTCTTGCTCGTTGTCGCAATTCCCGCCCTCTTGAACACGCTCAGGAGCCTATTTGCAAAGGTCTTGTCGGAACGGAGATAGACCTTTGCGCATTCGGGAAGGACAAAGCCCTTCCGCTTCTTCGCGGGAGTCTCGTTAAGCTTGTTGAAGAGCGGGGGAAGCATGGGAATGTCAATTGTCTTGCTGTCCGTGCCTCGATTCCCCTTGCCCCGTCTCGCCGTTTTCGCGGGAGTCACGGACAAGAACCGAGCGGCCATGTCCACGTTTTCCCACTTGAGAAGAACGCAGTCTTTCAGCCGCAAGCCCGTGTAAATGCCGATGTAGAACAATGTCCGCATTTCGCCCGAAGTGGCGTTAAAGATTGCGTTCAATTGCTCCGCCGAAAACTCCTTTTTGGTATGGGTTGCCCTCTCCTTCCGGGGGATGCTCCGCCACGGGTTGACGCTGGCATGCTGTCTCTTCACAAGAACATCCCAAACTTGGGAAAGGATTGCAAGATAATCGTTGTACGTCTTTTCGGTCTTGCCCTCGTCCACAAAGTCCATAAAGGCTTGTGCAAGTGCAAGGTCGATATCGTCCACATACTTGACGCGCTCATGATTCTCTTCAATCCACTTCGTCAGGGCGGAGACTCTAGACCGATAGCTTCTTGCGGTAGTCTCCGCCGTCACTCCGTGGCTTGAATCCTTTTCGTAAACGGCGAAAGCTTCCGAAACGGGAAGGGCTTTTTGGCTTTTGCGTTGAAGATGCTCCTTCACACTCTGCAAGGCCTGAATCTCGCCCCCGCCGTCACGGCGGAAGTTCTCTACCATTTCGGCAAGTCGGGTTTTCGCTTCCCGGAGGTTTGTTTCGTGCGTGGATACCGAATGACGGATTCCGTTGCACATCCAAACGGCATAGTAGAAGCGAGAACCCTTCGGCTTAAACAAAGACCCTCTACTTCCGTACTTGCCTTTTCGTTCGCCTTTTGGCATACTCATAATGCTTGCTCCTTCCGTGGGTTTTAGCCCACTTGTTCTTTAGTCAGTCTAAGTGTACCATAAGCCCACGGAAGAAAGCAAGTTTTTTATTGTTTTTTTACACGACTTCGTTTTTGATTTTCTGTAAATCGTTGAAAAGGAAATACTTAAACTTTTATGTGTGCGGGTTCGAGTCCCGCCCCGAGCACCATCCTTTTGGGAACCTGCGGCGCGAAAGCGCGGCAGGTTCTTTTGTTTTTGACTTTCGCGCGCGGATGAAGTATGTTATTTACTAGCAAAACGGGCATTCCGCCCGCAACCAACAAGGGGAATTTGACATCATGCAGAACATAGATTGGTCAAGCTTGGGCTTCCGCTACATGAAGACCAACAGCCACATCCGCTACACTTGGCGGAACGGCGCCTGGGACAAGGGCGAGCTCGTCAAGGACGACACGTTCCAGATCAGCATCGCGGCCTCCGCGCTCCACTACGGGCAGGCCGCATTCGAGGGCCTCAAGGTCTTCAGGTGCAAGGACGGCAAGGTCCGCGCATTCCGGCCGCAGGCCAACGCGGAGCGCATGCACCGCACCGCGATCCGCACGTGCATGGCCCCTGTCGAGGCCGACATGTTCATGGACGCCCTCAAGCGCGTCGTGAACGACAACCTCGACTACATCCCGCCATACGGCACCGGCGGCTCGCTCTACGTCCGCCCGCTCCTCATCGGTTCCGGACCGCAGATCGGCGTCGCGCCGTCGAGCGAATACACCTTCATAATCATGGTCATGCCGGTCGGCCCCTACTACAAGGGCGGTCTGGCGCCCGTCCGCGCCGCCATCTACGACGACTATGACCGCGCAGCGCCGCGCGGCGTCGGCCATGTTAAGGTCGCCGGCAACTACGCGGCCTCCCTCTACGCCCACGTCATGGCAAAGCATGACGGCTTCCCTGTGGAACTCTACCTCGACGCCAAGGAGCACAAGTACGTCGATGAGTTCGCGACCTCGAACTTCTTCGGCATCAAGCCCGACGGCACATACGTGACCCCGAACTCCCACTCGGTGCTGCCTTCCGTCACCAACAACACCCTCCGCCAGATCGCGGTCGATATCGGCATGCCGGTTGAGACGCGCCCGATCCCCTACGAGGAGCTGGAGACCTTTGCCGAAATCGGCGCCTGCGGAACGGCGGTCGTCGTGACGCCCGTCAGCGAAATATGGCGCGGCGACAAGGTCATCAAGGTCCCGACTGGCGACAAGTGCGGCCCCGTCCTGGAGAAGCTCTACCACCACGTGCAGGGCATCCAATACGGTGAACTGCCCGACACGCACAACTGGTGCGTCGAGCTGTAGGCGGCGCAAGCGCCGAGGAAGTTTAGAAGTTTGGCGCGGGGGCGCCCTGGAAGTTTTAGGCGCTACCGCGCCGAGGAAGACCGGTTGAGAAGTTGAAAAGTTGAAAGGTTGAGAAGTTGACGGTTCAACTGTTCAACGAGCAAACGAGGTGAAAGGTTGAAGGTGTTGAAGACAAATCGGTGGGCAAGAGTGCTTGCCAAGGTTGCTGCGGTAGTCGTGGCCATCCTCATTGTCCTCCCCTTTGTCCTCGGGATCTTCGTAGCCGGGACCATTCGCACCGTCGCGCCGCAGATTCTAGGCGCGCCGGTGAACGTCAATTGGGTCTCGCT
>JAEEGJ010025175.1_pt1 | contig 12233 bp, 13 predicted proteins | sample 8958761 | NCBI WGS metagenome assembly JAEEGJ01 (sample SAMN16246546, study PRJNA631951) | gut metagenome | biome: gut microbiome; feature: rumen; material: RS-attached | host: Bos | place: Iran: Karaj | collected 2018-10 | reverse complement strand
CGAAGTCACCGCGGGCCTCGGCGCCGCGGGCGCCCGGCGCCCGCCGGGCTATATCCGCGGCGAAATCCGCCGCGGCCAGCGCCATGCCCTCGGGCACTCCGTCCATCACCACTCCGATAGCCTCTCCGTGTGACTCCCCGAAGATGCTGACCCTGAATATCCTTCCGAAAGTGTTCATATCAAGTCCGTTTTTGTCTTTCGCGAAGATAAGCTTTTTCCCCGTGTTTTCAGATAAAAAACAGTATATTTGTATTCTATGGACTCAATGGAAGAGAAAGAATTGCTGCAGAACATCACGCAGCAGGAGTACAAGGAAGGATTCGTCACTGATGTCGAGCAGGTCTATATCCCGAAGGGCCTGAACGAGGACATCATACGTATGATTTCCTCCCTGAAGGAAGAGCCGGAATGGCTCCTGGAGTTCCGTCTGGACGCATTCCGCAAGTGGCAGGCCATGGAGCAGCCCCGTTGGGGCCATCTCGACCTGCCGGAAATCGATTATCAGAGCATCATATACTACGCCGCTCCGAAGAAAGACAGCGAGAGGCCGAAAGAGATAGATCCGGCCCTGGCCGAAACTTTCGAGAAGCTGGGCATACCGCTGCACGAGCGGGAAGCCCTTGCGGGTGTGGTCGCGGTGGACGCAGTCTTCGACTCCGTCTCCGTCAAGACCACTTTCCGCAAAGCCCTTTCCGAGAAGGGAATCATCTTCTGCTCCTTCTCCGAGGCCGTCAAGGAGCACCCGGACCTTGTCCGGAAGTACCTGGCAACCGTCGTTCCCGCAGGGGACAATTATTTCGCGGCGCTGAACTCCGCCGTCTTCTCCGACGGCTCGTTCTGCTATATCCCGAAGGGAGTCAAATGCCCTATGGAGCTGTCCAGTTATTTCCGCATCAATGCGGCGGGTACCGGGCAGTTCGAGCGTACGCTCATCGTCGCCGACGAGGGTTCGCAGCTCAGCTATATGGAAGGTTGCACCGCCCCTATGCGCGACGAGAACCAGCTCCACGCTGCCGTCGTAGAGATCATCGTCGAAAAGGACGCCGACGTCAAGTATTCCACCGTGCAGAACTGGTACCCCGGCGATGCGCAAGGCCGCGGCGGCATCCTGAACCTCGTTACCAAACGAGGCCTCTGCCGCGGCGCGGGCAGCCACCTCAGCTGGACCCAGGTCGAGACCGGCTCGGCCATTACCTGGAAATATCCTTCCACCATCCTGCTGGGAGACTATTCTTCGTCGGAGTTCTACTCCGTCGCCTTGACCAACAACCGCCAGCAGGCCGATACCGGGACCAAGATGGTCCATATCGGCCGCGGCACCCGCAGCCGCATCGTTTCCAAGGGCATCAGCGCCGGCCGCAGCCAGAACAGCTACCGCGGCCTCGTGCACTTCAATCCCGGAGCCGTCGGCGCGAAGAATTATTCGCAGTGCGACAGCCTGCTCATCGGTTCCGAATGCGGAGCCCACACCTTCCCGGTGATCCAGAGCCGCTGTCCTTCTGCCGTGGTGGAACACGAGGCCACGACCTCCAAGATCAGCGAGGACCAGCTGTTCTACTGCACCCAGCGCGGCATACCGCCCGAGGATGCCGTCGGCCTCATCGTGGGCGGCTATGCCCGCGAGGTCCTCTCCCGTCTCCCCATGGAGTTTGCGATGGAAGCCGGCAAACTCCTGCAAGTTTCACTCGAAGGCTCCATCGGATAAACTATGAACTGGTTAGACCTCGTCGCATCCATACTCGGCATCACCTGCGTGGTACTCGCAGGCCGGAACAGCAAATACAATTTCTGGGTGGGATATCTCTATACTACCGCCCTCTTCGCCCTTTTCTGGCAAAACAATCTCGTGGCTTCGCTGATGCTGCAGCCGGTGTCGCTCGGCATCAACATCATGGGCCATTACCGCTGGACACATCCCAAGGATGACGAGAAGAGTTCCCAGGACAGCAAGGCATTGAAAGTGTCCATGCTCAGCTGGCCGGAGCGCATACTGTGCATCGTGTCGGTTTTCGTCATCGCTTTCGCCTGGGGATGGCTGCTGGACCGCCTTTTCCCCGCCGATCCGCATCCCTACCTTGACTCCTGCGTGACGGTGCTGATCCTTATGGCCCAGTTCCTCTCGGCCCAGAAGAAATGGGACTGCTGGGTGGCCTGGCTCATCGTCAATGTGACGCAGATGGCGCTGCACCTCTCCGTAGGCAATTTCTTTATGCCGATCGTCTGCGGTCTGTACCTTATCAACGGCATCATTTCGCTCCTCAATTGGGGCAAACTCTACAAGAAGAACGCTTAATATCAGATATCCATGACTGAAAACGACATATTGCTTGACATCCGCGGACTCCGCGCCTCGATAGGGGACAAGGAGATACTGAAAGGCATCGACCTGACGATCCGCAAGGGCGAGGTCCATGCGGTGATGGGGCCTAACGGCGCCGGCAAGAGCACGCTTTCAGCAGTGCTCGTCGGGCGCCCGGACTACACCGTCACCGAAGGAACGGTGACTTTCCTCGGGCGGGATCTCCTGGCAATGAGCCCCGAGGAGCGCTCCTGGGCGGGCATCTTCCTCTCCTTCCAGTACCCCATCGAGATTCCCGGCGTGACCATCACCAATTTCATGAAGGCGGCGGTTAACGCCCGCCGCAAGGCCCAGGGACTCGAAGAGCTGAAGCCTGCGGAGTTCATCCGCCTGATGAAGGAAAGGATGGCGATGGTCCAGATGAAGGGCGAATTCGCCAAGAGGGAGGTCAATGTCGGATTCTCCGGAGGAGAAAAGAAACGCAACGAGATATTCCAGATGGCAATGCTCGATCCGATGCTGTCCATCCTCGACGAAACGGACAGCGGCCTGGACGTGGATGCCCTCCGTATCGTCGCGGAAGGCGTCAACAAGCTCAGGACTCCTGAGAAGAGCGCCATCGTCATAACCCATTACCAGCGCCTGCTGGAGTATATCGTCCCGGACGTGGTGCATGTCCTGAAGGCCGGCCGCATTGTCAAGACAGGCGGTCGCGAGCTGGTGGACATCATCGACAGGAACGGTTACGACGCATTCTAGCCTATGAAGGAGAAGATAATAGACAGGGGACATTACGTGGAGGTTCCGATCCCGGAGGGAGCGGTCGTAGTGCCGGCGGGCTCGCGCCTGGCGGTCTGCGACGAGCTCGCCGGCAGGCAGGCCTTCGTCCTGGAGGCCGGGGCCTCGCTGGACCTCTGCCTGCTCGCATTTCCCGGAGGGCCTGAAGGCGTGGACCTGAGCGTCGATTTCATCGGCGAAGGGGCCGAGGCATCGCTGTCAGGCATCTATGTCCGTGGCGAAGGGGAGTTCTCCCTGAAGGTTACGGTCCGCCACCGCGTTGGGAACTGCGTATCCGCCCAGGTGTTCAACGGCATAGCGGCCGGCTCCGCCAAGGCGGCCTTCGACGGCCGCATCGTCGTGGCTCCGGATGCGCAGAAAATAAAGGCTTATCAGACGAATCATAACCTTCTGCTGGGCGTTGAGGCTCGTGCCGAGACCAGGCCGCAGCTGGAGATCTACGCCGACGACGTGGAGTGCTCCCACGGAGCCACCGTCGGCCGTCTGGACGAGGCTGCGCAGTTCTATATGCAGTCCAGGGGCATCCCCGAGCAGGAGGCCCGCGTGCTGCAGATGATCTCGTTCCTGTCTCCGGTGCTGGAGCATGTCCCGGAGGATCGCCGCGAAGAAGTCGCGGCCCGCATAGAACAAACTGTCCGCAGCCTATGATAACGTATCCCAATGTCAAGGTCAATCTGGGACTCAGCGTCCTGCGTAAGCGCTCCGACGGCTATCACGACCTCGAGACGCTGTTCGTGCCCTGCCTTGACATTTGCGATACTCTGGAAATCATCCCCGGCGACGACTTCAGCCGCACCTCCGCCTCCCTATTCGAGAGGTATTCAGGAGATCCGGAGGTGCCCGTCCCTCCGGACGACAGATTCTTTATCCGTCAGGGGATAAGGGAAGACGGGAAGCTGATGATAACGATAGCGAGGAAGGAAGGAGTGGACTGGGAGCCGCTGGAGGATCTGACTGCCAGGGCTTACGGATTGCTGGACGCCGATTTCGACCTTCCGCCTGTCAAGATATTCCTCGAGAAGACCGCCCCCGTGGGGGCGGGGCTGGGAGGCGGCTCTGCCGATGCGGCCTTCGCGCTGCGCATGCTCTCCGAGCTCTTCGCGCTCGGCCTCGACGAGGCCGCTCTCGCCGCTTACGCCGCCCGCCTGGGCAGCGATTGCGCCTTCTTCATCTACAACCGCCCGATGATAGGTACCGGACGAGGAGAGGTGCTGGAGCCTTATAACGTCGACCTGTCGCAGTATGAACTGCGCGTGACGGTGCCGGCGGGCGTCAGCGTCAGCACCGCTGACGCGTACCGCGGCATCGTGCCGCGCGAGGCGGCGGCCTGCTGTGCGCCTTCGCTGCGCGAAGCGCTCGCGCGCCCCGCCGCCGAATGGCGCTCCTGCCTCGTCAACGATTTCGAGGCCACTGTCTTTGCCAGATATCCGGCTATCGCCGAGGCCAAGCAGGCCCTCTACGACGCAGGCGCCATATACGCCTCAATGTCCGGTAGCGGCTCCGCCGTCTTCGGACTGTTCCCACGCTAACCCATAACCGCTATGTATAAGACCCAAGGACTCAAGAACAGCCGTATCGAAGTTGCCGACGCCCTTCGCGGCCTCGCCGTCATCGGCATCATCCTCTATCACTCGGTGGAGCATTTCAATCTCTTCTCCCCGAAGGTTTCCCTCACGCTTCCCTGCGACGGAGTTGTGTTCAATATCCTGACAGTACTGCTTTCCGGCAAGATGTACGGCATCTTCGCCGTCCTTTTCGGACTCAGTTTCTTCATCATGAGGGACAATCAGGAGCAGAAAGGCAAGGACTTCTCCCTTCGTTTCGCATGGCGCATGTTCCTCCTGTTGGGCTTCGGTATCCTGAACCTGATCCTGTACGACGGAGACATCCTGACCACCTATGCAATCCTCGGCCTGCTGATGATTCCCGCAGGGTATCTCAGCACTCCGGTGCTATGGGGCATTACCATTTTCCTGCTGATCCAGCCGATAGAGATCTATAGCCTCATCACCGGCTGGAAACCTGACACCTCGTTTGTCGGCAAAGGCTATATGACTATGAGTCGCGCACACGGAGAAGGGACTTTCATCGAGTCCGCCGCCGCCAGCCTCAAGTACGGATTCCTTACGGACATAGGATGGTTCATCGGCAAAGGCCGCATCACCCAGACCCTCGGTCTGTTCTATCTCGGCATCCTCATAGGGCGCCACCGTCTTTTCTACAACGAGGGCAACCACCTTAAGATATGGCGAATCGTCCTCGCCGTATCCACTGTCCTCGTTGCCTGCGGAGTCATTTTCGGCGAGGTCAGGCGCGGAGACGTGAGCTTCGGGAAGCTGGACAACCTGCTTCACCCCATGTTCAACCTCGCCATCCTCCTCTTCATAATGTCGGGCGTGGTCCTTCTGTGGTATCGTTTCGAGGGCTTCCGAAAGAGCTTGTCGCACATCTGCTTCTTCGGAAGGATGTCGCTGACCAACTATCTGCTCTCTTCCCTCATCGGAACCTTCATCTTCTACGGTTGGGGCCTCGGAATGTACAAGGTGCTCGGCACCACCTACTCCCTCCTGGTCGGTATAGGCATAGTGGTTCTGCAGATAGTGCTCCTCTACCAGTGGTCCAAAAAGCACCAGCGCGGACCGCTCGAAACCTTGTGGCGCAATCTCACCTGGATAGGAAGCGACAACAAAAAATATGGGAACCATTCATCATGAAAGGGTAGAGGCCCTGCGGGCGCTGATGCGCGAGCGGGGCTGGGACGCCGTGGTCATCTCCGGCTCCGATCCGCACAGCAGCGAGTACCCCGCTCCCCGATGGAAGCAGGTCGAGTGGCTGTCGGGTTTTACCGGCGAGGCGGGCGACATAGTCGTCACCGCCAGCCATGCCGGCCTATGGACCGACACGCGTTATTTCATTCAGGCCGTCCGCCAGCTGGACGGCAGCGGCATCGTCCTTCACAAGACCCGGGTGCCGGAGCAGGTTCTCATTCCCGAATGGCTGGCCGGAGACGCTTTTGTCGACCGCGACCGCAGCGTCGTGGTCGCCGTCGACGGCCTCTGCCAGGGAGTGAGCGCTGTGGCCGGCCTGAAGGAAGCCTTCCTGGCGGCAGGCCGCACGGAAGGCTCCCCCGACGAGGACGGCTTCCGTATCGTGTCCGTTCCGGACATGCTGGAGGACCTCTGGGAGGACCGCCCTCCAGTTCCTCAAACTCCCATCATCACCCTTGGGGCAGAGCTCGCGGGCGAAGACCGCTGGAGCCGCATCGGCTGGCTTCGGGACGAAGCCGCCTCCGCCGGCTGCGACGCGGCCCTCATCACCGCCCTTGACGAGATTGCCTGGATACTCAACGTCCGCGGAGCCGACATCGAGTACAACCCGCTCGTCATCTCCTACCTCCTGGTCACTCACGACAGCGTCGAGTGGTTCGTCAAAAAGGGCGGACAGCCGGACGAAGACACCAAGGATTCATTCAGGGAGCTGAAAGACGAGGGTGTCGCCATCCTCCCTTACGACGACGTCTCCGTAGCCCTTGCGGGCGAGTTGGACGACGGCCTCATAGGTCGCCTGGCCATTGACCCTTCCACATTGAACTTCAACCTTTTCCATATCCTCAAAACCAATTCCGTCGAGGGATCCATCGTCGAGTGGGATTCTCCCATAGCTTTCCGCAAAGCCGTCAAGAACCCCACCGAGATCGAGGGAATGCGCGACATCCATGTCGAAGACGGACTGGCGATGGAGCGTTTCCTGTTCTGGCTCGACAAGTCCGTCAACGGAGGCAGCAACGTGGACGAGTGGGATGCCGCTTGCAAGCTGGGCTCCTTCCGCGCGCAGATCGAAGGATATCGCGGCGACAGCTTCGAGACCATTTCCGCCTACGGCGAAGGTGCGGCTCTGCCGCATTATATCACGCCGCGCGAGGGGGCTCCTGTTCTGGAGCCTCGCGGGCTCTATCTTGTGGACAGCGGAGGGCAGTACATGAACGGCACTACGGACATAACCCGCACAGTGCCGCTCGGCCCTTGCACGATGCTGGAGAAGGAGGACTACACCCTCGTGCTGAAGGGACACATCGACCTGGCCATGGCGGTGTTCCCGCGCGGCACGGCGGGCTGCCAGCTGGACGCGCTGGCGCGCAGCCCGCTCTGGCGCGCCCGCCGCAATTTCGGCCATGGCACCGGCCATGGCGTGGGATTTTTCCTCGGGGTGCACGAAGGTCCGCAGGACATCCGTCAGAACTTCAACCGCGTCCCCATCCTCCCCGGAATGATCACTTCCAATGAGCCCGGCCTGTACCGCGAAGGCATGCACGGCGTACGTCACGAGAACCTCGTCCTGTGCGTCGAAGACAGCCGCAACGAGTTCGGCGACTGGCTGCGCTTCGAGACCATCACCCTCTGCCACTTCGACACCTCCGCCATCATCGTGGACCTCCTCAACCGTGACGAGATCGCCTGGCTCAACGAGTACAATGCCCGCGTTTACAAGACCCTCTCGCCAATGCTCTCACCCGATGAGGCCGAATGGCTTCGCGGCAAATGCAAAGCAATCTGAACTCCTTAACCCATAGAACAATATGAAAAGACTAATGATCCTTTCCGCTGCTCTCCTGCTCACCGCAGGAGCAGTATCCGCTCAGGAGATTGCCAACTTCTCCCGCGGCCAGCAGGTAGTCTCTCCCGAACTATATGACGGAGGCTCGGTGGCTTTCCGGCTTGCCGCCGATTACGCCACAACCGTTTACCTTTCCGGCAACTGGATGGCCCAGGGCGAAGGCCCCATCCCTATGAAGAAAGGACCGGGAGGTATCTGGGAGACCACCGTCTCCGGCCTCGAGCCCGAAATCTACACCTACAATTTCATCGTGGACGGAGTCTCCGTCAACGATCCCGCCAACAACAAGGTTCAGCGTGACGGCTCCCGTTACCTCAATATGGTGTTCATCCCCGGCGAACGCTCCGCCGTCTATAACGAAGCTTCCCGTCGGGGTACCCTCACCACTCTCTGGTACGACAGTCCCCAGCTCGGCCTCAACCGCCGTATGGTCGTCTATACTCCCTACGGCTACGATAATCCCAAGAACAAGAAGGTCAAGTATCCCGTCCTCTACCTCCTCCACGGAGGCGGCGGCGACGAGGAGGCCTGGACCTCCATGGGCCGCGCCGCCCAGATAATGGACAACCTCATTGAGCGCGGCGAGGCCGTCCCCATGATCGTCGTCATGCCTAACGGCAATCCCAACCAGCAGGCCGCGCAGACCCTCGGTCTCGGCACCTCCAACATCAACACCCGCGATCCGGCCTACGCCAACGCCTATGTCAAGAGCCTCGTCACCGAGATCATTCCGTTCATCGAGAAGCGTTTCCGCGTCATCGCCAAGCCCTCGTCCCGCGCCATCTCCGGTCTTTCGATGGGCGGCGGCCACACTCTGACCGCATCGCAGCTGTACCCTTCGACCTTCGACTACATCTGCCCGCTGTCCATCAGCTCGCAGGACACCCCGGAGATCCGTACCCAGCTGCGCGCCCTCAAGAATGACGGCTACAGGCTCTACTTCGTAGGTGTCGGCAATACCGACTTCCTCTACGAAGGCGCCCAGACCCTCGACCGCATCCTGACTGAAGAAGGCTTGCAGCACGTCTTCTACGTCTCCGAAGGCGGACACGAATGGAAGAACTGGCGCCTCTACCTCCAGACCTTCGCCAAGCTGCTGTTCAAGTAGCCCTACCGGCGAAAGGAACTCGACGGAATGACCTTCCGACGTCCGGACTGAATCCGCCTTTTCGAAAAACCACTGCCGATTGCTGGTTTTTCCGGAAAATATCCTATCTTTGCAGTCCCGAATCTCCCAACCGGGACTCCACGGGACTTTAGCTCAGTCGGTTTAGAGCGCTTGCTTCACACGCAAGAGGTCAGCAGTTCGAATCTGCTAAGTCCCACACGCATGACACAGCCCGCCCAAAATGGCGGGCTGTTCGCGTGTGGGACTTCGTCCTTCCTCCCCCCTCGGTGCTTCGCCGTCTCAAGATTCCCCTTTTCAAAACTCTCTGCACTTCCTGCTAGGACATGATGACTCGTACTTGAAATGCAGTGGTTTTGAAAAATGGTGCAGGGGTTAAGAATAAACGTGTTCCACTCAATCTTTGATTATTCGTCCTTCGGAGCCGCCCAGAAACGACAGGCGTCCGTCGTGACGATATTACCTTCTCCTTCAGCAATTGTTTCAATCCCTGACGGAACAAGATTGATGTAATGGTCCCGGTTTACATCGTTATGGTCAAAGTCTTCCTGATAGTAGGAGAGTATTTCCCAGCAGGAGAACCAATAGGTATTCTTGGCCATATATGCGTAGTACCAATCCTTCTTGGTGCGACCATTACGGAACTTCGGATAGAGCATCATCTCTTTGCCGGAGATAAAACGCTCCCTTATTTCTTTGAGCGAAAGCGGAATCCCTTCCATGTCGGAAATGTAATGCCCACCCATATCCGTATCAATCATCGCCCACTTGCCCAATTCGGGAAGCCAGACCTCGTTGACGACGTGACAATCACTGTCATTATTGTCTTCTGGCATGCAGGTAATGAATTTTGCGTCCAGCCCGGCAGCGAGAAAAAGTTCGAAGGTCAGGAGACTGTGCAAGCGGCAATTGAATGCCGGTGCCACGTTCTTCGTATATTCCCACAACCCAATGGCATTGACCGACTCGGGCCATTCCTTCTGATTGTCATGCGGGATGTTCGAGGCAACAAACTTCCCGATGGCGAGGGCTTTCGTCCAGGTTTCCGCATCCGGAGCATACAGCGTGTCCAGCCGGAAATACTCCCGAATCTCTTTCGCTCGGACGGAATCTTGAACGATTTGAATCCTGAAGTTTGTCGTATCTTTTACATAAGGGCCGGAGGCCCGCAGTGTATCGACGTAACCATCCAGCTGGGCCAGGCGGCTTGGATAAACATCCACCTCAAAATAAGGCTTGCAGCAAATGAATAGAATGACTAGCAACGTAGCGATAACTCCAATGACTGCAAATACATTCCGACAGATATTGAAAGGCTTTTTCATGCTTTTCGAGTTATTTGAATGCATCGATAATACCTTAATTGCTTAACGCCTGATTTATGATATGGCTTCAAGTACTTGCCTCCAATCAGTTTCGGGGTCGAAGCCGAACCTGTCATCTATGCCAACATTGAAGTATAGTTTGTCTTCGAAACACTGGAAGGATGTGTTTAGGACCTCGGGGTTCTCGTTTACGTAATCGAAGCGGATGCCGTCTTCGGAAAAGTGCTGGCGATACTCCTCCAGACGGTCCTTGTAGCATCCGCTCCAGAGGATGAGGCAGATGTCATCACGGTTGGTCATAAGTTGGAGGGCGGGCTTTGCATGTGGCATGTAGTCATAGATCTCTTCCTGATCATAACATGCCCTCAGAATGGTGTCATGAATGTCTACGACAACATATATCTTTTGCCACCCCTTCTCGTGCTTGCGCTGGAAGGCCGCTTCAAATGCGTTTGCTATACTCATGGTTATGTCCGTTTGTGAATGAAGCGCAACGACTTCAAACCCAAAGATAATGAATTTCATATAATGCAAACATAATCAGTTGTTTCAAATACTAGAAAAAGGAAGAATCATATCATTAAATTACCCTGATTACATGTTTTAAGGTTATTCAATTACCTCGTACAACACTATTCAGGGTAATTAAATATCTTGTTTGATACTATTCGAGTTATTAGAATACCTCTTTAACGCCAACCATGCTTAATTGAAGACTCTGTTTGATGCCTGCTTGGGTTCTTCTCTCTTGTTTTGGAAACACGCAGAAATATGTCTATCTTTCATACCGACAAATCGAGTTTTTTATGGCTATTCTGATTATTGTTGCCGCCCTCCTTCTCGTTATGGGCATTATCATCATTATCGGCAAGGGTGACAATCTGATTGCCGGTTACAACACCGCCTCGAAGGAAGAACGGGCGAAATACAACATCAAGCGTCTCCGTGGCTTGATAGGTGGTCTGCTCATTGTTATGGCTCCCATGACGGCCTTGATGCTTGGAGAAGAGACAATGACGGCAGTATGGTCCTTCGTCGGCCTCACATTCTTCATGTGCATCATTGTGGTCATTCTGGCTAATACTTGGGCCAAAAAGAAATCCAAGTGAATTCTAATTTAACGCTTTGAATATGAAACTTGACAATGAACAAAAAAGAGTGTTGAAAGCGGCATTGCCAGCCATCCTTGTATTCCCTTTTGCCAGCCCGTTGTTTTATTGGTTGTTTGGCAAATTAGACTCTTGGAAGGAGACCCTTCTTCTTTTCGTCGGCAACCTCGTCGTTGCGTTCTTATTGGGCCTGTTTTATATTCTCGGTTCTAAGATTCCAAAGAAAGACGAATAAATTCCAGTTTATCGCTCACCAATTCGGTGGGTCTATTATGACAACCTGAAGAATCGTCCTCAAGGCGAAGACTTGTAAAGATAGTGTTCACGTGTATTCTATCCAATGAAACGATACATCATTCTTTCTGTAGCCTCGGCAGTTGTGTTTGTCGCTCTTATGCTGATTCTGAATGCCCTTTTCGAAAGCATTCAGTCATTTAAGTTTTACATTGTTACAGGTATTCTTTTCGGGCTGCTGTTTGGAGCATTCATCTTTCTAAAAGAAAGGCGGAAGAAAGACAAGAATAGTAAGTAGAATCCAATACATCGCTCACTTCGGTTGGCGATACTATTATGTGTACTAGGATATAGATTTGTTAGTTGTCGCTTACAGATAAATCGTGATTTTTTGTAGTTTTTCCTTCGTTCCGTTGTCTAACGGGTGAGAACGAATAAGAAATGGAAACAAAAGAGCAAAGATTTTCAAGAGTCGTTGAAGAATATAAGCGGACAATCTATACGGTCTGCTATATGTTCTCCAGGGATGAAGACGAGGTGAATGACCTGTTTCAGGAGATCCTGATCAGACTCTGGCAGGGATTTGATTCCTTCGAGGGGAAAAGTGATATCAAGACGTGGATCTACCGCGTCAGCCTCAACTTCTGTCTCAATTATGACAAGAAGCAGAAGCGGGCTGGAGAGCGAGTGAACCTCGATATGGATATCAAACCCTATGAGGACAATTA